>Ga0268284_1000922_pt1 | contig 16888 bp, 13 predicted proteins | sample saktaG_14_FD_190137 | JGI IMG/M metagenome (GOLD analysis project Ga0268284, IMG submission 190137) | Saline water microbial communities from Sakinaw Lake, British Columbia, Canada - sak_2013_06_06_40m | ecosystem: Environmental > Aquatic > Non-marine Saline and Alkaline > Saline ...
CTGATCCATGCGCTCTACAAAATCAAGGACTCCTACAACATGGACATGCTTGCGCAGGCTGTCGCGCTGGCCGCCTTGAGCGACCTCGACTACATGCGTGCGAATGTCCAGAAAATCCGAACCACCCGTGCACGTCTCACGCAGGAACTCACGAGCCGCAACTGGAAGGTCTGCCCCTCGCAGACCAACTTTCTCTTCGCGCGTCCGCCGAAGGGGAACGCTAAAGAGATCTTTGACGCGCTGAAGCAAGCAAAAATCTACGTGCGCTATTTCCCGGGCCAAGCTACGGGTGAATACCTCCGCATCACCATCGGCACGGACGAACAGACCGATAAGCTGCTGGCGGCATTATAATTAAATTATGTCCTTTGATTTAAAAAGTTATTTGACAGAGCGCAAGGCACAAGTGGAGGCGGCGCTCTTCGCCGGCCTACCCATGGAGGGGACACGGCCTGCTGAACTGTCTGAGGCCATGCGACATGCAGTGGTTTCCGGAGGTAAGCGCTTGCGTCCGATTCTATGCCTCGCGGCGGCTGAGGCCGCTGGGGGGAAAGCGGATGATGCCATGTATGCGGCGTGCGCAGTTGAACTGCTTCACACCTACACGCTGGTACATGACGACCTGCCTTGCATGGACAACGACACGCTGCGGCGCGGACAGCCCACAGTCTGGGCTAAATATGGCGAAGCCATGGCTGTGCTGGTCGGCGACGCACTCCAGACGCTTGCCTTTGAAACCCTGGCCAGAACCCCTTCCCTTGCCGCAACGCCCCGGCTGGTCTCTGAACTCGCGAAGGCCGCAGGCGCATCAGGAGTCATCGCCGGTCAAGTCGAAGATATCCAATTTGCGGGTTCGCCCACACGCGATATTATCAACTACGTTTTCCAGCACAAGACCGCAGATCTCTTCCGAGCCGCTGTACGGCTTGGCGGGATTGCGGGAGGTGCATCCGAGAAAAACCTTGAGCACCTGTCACTTTATGGGAACAACCTCGGCATCGCCTTTCAGATTATCGATGACCTTCTTGACGCCCGGCAAGCCAGTGCGGATGACAAGCCTGAGCTGACCTGCCTAGCGATCATGAGCGAGGAGGAAGCCCGAGCCTATGCCAAAGCAACGACGACCGAGGCCAACGCCGCTCTTAAAAATCTCCCTGGCGAAACGGTCGCCCTGGCTGCCCTGGCTCAAGAATTACTCTCGCGCGTCATGTAAGGCCTTTGCAGCGAATATATGGGCTGGCTGGGGTTCCTCATGATGGTTGCTTGACCCATTGAGGATGGCATGGTTTCAGTCAAGCACCTAACTATTTGGTGTCGAAATCACGTGACTTGAGACTGGGGACATGGGGTCTTGCTTTTTTGACTGGGTGACTGAGTGACAGGTTGACTGGGTGAGCCACATTCCAGGGGCGCCTCACTTGGCGAGCAATAATGTCTCACTGCCTCTCTTCAACTACAGGCCCATGTCACACTTGTCGCACTTTTGCCCAACCCTGCTAGAAACAGGAGAAGCACTTAAACAAACACATAACATCCTTATTTTCAACATATACCACTTTTGACTTTTAACTTTTAACTTTTAACTTTTAACTTTCTCGCCTCCTTGGCACGTCCCTTGCTCTTTATTGCGCGTCCGAGTGCATTGTCTCACAATTGGGCGGACAAAAGGAGTATTTAATTATGGCAAAAGTACTAGGTATCGATTTAGGAACAACCAACTCGTGCATGGCGGTGATGGAAGGCGGCGAACCCGTTGTCATCCCGAATGCAGAAGGCATGCGGACGACTCCGTCGGTTGTGGCATTTACAAAGACAGGCGAACGCTTGGTCGGTCAGTCCGCCAAACGTCAGGCTGTGACAAACCCCAAGAACACGGTCTATTCCGTGAAGCGTTTCATGGGACGTCGTTACGACGAAATGTCCAATGAAATCTCTATGGTCCCCTACGATGTGACACGCGCAGCAAACGGTGACGCACAGGTTTCCATTTCTGGCAAGACCTACTCGCCCCCGGAAATCTCGGCGATGATTCTGCAGAAGCTGAAAACCGACGCGGAAGCATTCCTCGGCGAAACCATCACGCAGGCGGTCGTCACGGTTCCAGCTTACTTCAACGACTCCCAGCGTCAGGCGACCAAGGATGCGGGACGCATCGCGGGCCTCGACGTGTTGCGCATTATCAACGAACCCACAGCGGCCTCGCTCGCGTATGGCTTGGACAAGAAAAAAGACGAGAAGATCGCGGTTTACGATTTTGGTGGCGGCACCTTTGATATTTCTGTGCTGGACATCGGCGATGGCGTGTTCGAAGTGAAGGCCACGAACGGCGACACCCACCTGGGCGGCGATGATCTCGATCAGGCCATCATGAACTGGCTGAACGACGAATTCAAGCGTGAAAACGGCATTGACCTCTCCAAGGACATGATGGCGTTGCAGCGTCTGAAAGAGGCGGCTGAAAAGGCAAAGTGCGAACTCTCCTCGGCAACCACCTCGGAAATCAACCTGCCCTTCATCACCGCGGATGCAACAGGACCCAAGCACTTGACCGTCTCGCTATCACGGGCAAAGATGGAACAGCTCACGGATGCTCTTGTGGAACGCACCACGCAGCCGTGCAAAAAATGCATGACCGATGCGGGACTCGCGACCGTTGATGAAGTCGTGCTGGTCGGCGGTCAGACGCGTATGCCCAAGCTTCAGGAAAAGGCCAAGCTGTTGTTCGGCAAGGAGCCTCACAAGGGCGTGAACCCGGATGAAGTCGTAGCCATCGGCGCAGCCATTCAGGGCGGCATCCTCAAGGGCGAAGTCAAGGACGTGCTCCTGCTGGATGTCACTCCGCTGACCCTCGGCATTGAGACCCTCGGCGGCGTGATGACCCCGCTCATCGAACGCAACACCACGATCCCGACCAAGAAGAGCGAAATTTTCAGTACCGCAGCCGACAACCAGCCCTCCGTAGACATCCACGTCTACCAAGGCGAACGCAAGATGGCACACGACAACAAGGAAATCGGCAACTTCCACCTGGACGGTATTCCTCCGTCACCGCGCGGACGCCCTCAGATCGAAGTCGCCTTCGACCTCGATGCAAACGGCATCCTCAACGTGACCGCAAAGGATCTGGGTACGGGCAAGGAACAGAAGATTACCATCACAGCCTCCAGCGGTCTCTCGAAGGATGAAATCGAGCGGATGCGCAAGGACGCCGAGGTGCACGCCGGGGAAGACGCCAAGCGCCGTGAAGAGGTCGAGACCAAGAATCATGCGGAAAATCTCTGCTACCAAGTCGAGAAGACGCTGACCGAAAATGCTGACAAGATTCCTGCAGAAAAGAAGGCTCCTGTTGAAAAGGCTGTGGCCGAGCTGAAGGAAGCGCTCAAGAGCAATTCGACCAGCGAAATCAAGGCCAAGCAGGACGCGCTCACCAAGGCCATGGAAGCCGTGACTGCCGGCATGTACAATCAACCGGGCGCCGCGGGTGCACAACCCGGACCTGATTTTGGCGCAGGAGCACCTCCTCCGAATGGGGGAGAAAGTTCTGGCGGCACAGGAAAACCTGGCGATGACGGTGTCATCGATGCTGAGTTCACGATGAAGGACAAATAATCTGTAAGGGTAGGCCGTTGTGCCTACCCGCAATCTAACAACTGTAAGGGTAGGCCGTTGGGCCTACCCGTTATCTAACAAAACCAAAAAGGAGAAACACAACTATGACGAAGATTCGTCCCCTGGGTGACCGCGTATTGGTCGAGCCCATTGATGTGAAGGAAATGACCAAAGGCGGAATCATCATCCCGGATAACGCCAAAGAAAAACCAATGGAAGGCAAAGTCATTGCCATTGGCAAGAAGCGCGACGAAGATGGCAAGGAGATCAAGTTCGACGTCAAGGTCGGCGACAAGGTCCTCCTTCCCAAATACGGCGGGACTGAAGTGAAACTCAACGACAAGACATTCCAGCTCGTCCGCGAAGAGGACCTGCTCGGCGTGATTGAGTAACAAAAAACAATTGAAAGGAATCAAATTACCATGGCTGCAAAGCAAATGATGTATGATATGGAAGCCCGCCAGAAAATTCTGAACGGCATCGCCAAGTTGAACAAGGCTGTCGCGTCGACCCTCGGTCCGTGCGGTCGCAATGTGATCCTGGACAAGAAGTTTGGCTCACCGACCATCACCAAGGACGGCGTCACGGTTGCAAAGGAAATCGAACTCCCTTGCCCCTTTGAAAACATGGGCGCGCAGATGGTTCGTGAAGTGGCCAGCAAAACCAGCGATATCGCAGGTGACGGCACCACCACAGCAACCCTGTTGGCTGAGGCCATCTATCGCGAAGGTCTGAAGAACGTCACCGCAGGTGCAAACCCGATGGCGATCAAGCGCGGCATCGACAAGGCCACCAAGGCTGTTGTCGAAGCAATCGCCAAGCAGTCCAAGCGTGTGAAGGATCCTTCGGAAATCGCTCAGGTCGCCACCATCTCCGCCAACGGCGAAGCGGAAATCGGCGCGATCATCTCCGAAGCGATGGACAAGGTCGGCAAGGACGGCACCATCACGGTTGAAGAAGCCAAGACCCTCGAAACCACCCTCGACGTCGTCGAAGGTATGCAGTTCGACAAGGGCTACCTCTCCCCGTACTTCGTCACGAATGCGGAAGAGATGGAATGCGCGCTTGAGAACCCCTACATCCTCATCTTCGAGAAGAAGATTTCGAGCCTGAACGATATGCTCCCGCTGCTCCAGGGCGTTGCCAAGACCGGCAAGCCGCTGATGATCATCGCGGAAGACGTCGAAGGCGAAGCACTCGCGACACTCGTCGTGAACAAGCTGCGCGGCACCCTGCAGGTTTGCGCTGTCAAGGCTCCTGGTTTCGGTGACCGCCGTAAATCCATGCTCGAAGATATCGCCATCCTCACGGGCGGCAAGATGATCAGCGAAGACCTCGGCATCAAGCTCGAGAATGTTGAACTCGCTGACCTCGGCCGTGCGAAGAAGGTGACGGTTGACAAGGACAACACGACTCTCGTCGAAGGCGGCGGGAAGACCAGCGACATTCAGGCTCGCGTGGCGCTCATCAAGAAGCAGATCGAAGACACCTCGTCTGACTATGACCGCGAAAAACTCCAGGAACGTCTGGCGAAGCTCGCTGGCGGCGTGGCCGTGATCAAGGTCGGAGCTCCGACCGAAGCCGCGATGAAGGAAAAGAAGGATCGCGTCGACGATGCGCTGCACGCAACCCGCGCAGCCGTTGAAGAAGGTATCGTCGCAGGTGGTGGCGTCGCCCTCATCCGTTGCCAGAAGGCGCTGGAAAGCGTCGTGACGGTCGGCGATGAGAAGGTCGGCGTGGCGATCATCTCGAAGTGCCTGGAAGCTCCTCTGCGTCAGCTCGTCGAAAACGCAGGTCTGGAAGCACCTCTGATCGTCGAGAACGTGAAGAGAGGCAAGGCCTCCTACGGCTACAACGTCGCAACGGGCGTTTACGAAGACCTCGTGAAGGCTGGCGTGTTGGATCCGGCAAAGGTGACCCGCAGCGCGTTGCAGAATGCAGCGTCGATCGCTGGTCTCCTGCTCATCACCGAGTGCATGGTCACAGAACTTCCCGAGAAGAAGGAAGCTCAGATGCCAAACCAAGGTATGGGCGGCATGGACATGTAATCGTTTAAACACGATTGCCTCAAACAAAAAGCCCGCACCGAAAGGTGTGGGCTTTTTTTGTTGCCAGGCATCAGTGGATAGAGGACGGATTGAGGAGCCCATTACCGCGGTAGAAACACAAGGATTATTAAACCAGGTACAGCGATTAACGGAGCCTTCAAAATCAAGTCCAAAGCCTTTTGGTAGACTTCGAGCTTTCCTGTCCTTCTTTTCCATGCCCTCAGATAGAGATAACTGCACACCTGAAACAGAACGGCGAGAAGGAAAGTTAATCCCACAGGTTTTGCATCACCCCCAATGTATATAATCAAGAAACAGCAGATGTACGTTGTCACGGACAACCACAGCAGAAGCCAGTAAACTAGCCCCATCACCGACAATTGAGCGCTTGACTGTTTATCATTGTTCACAAAAACACCCATGAACACGCCTGCGAAGAGCCCAATGATCAGAAAGTAGGGAAGGATCATAAAGACCATATTTAAAACATCCTTGACCCTATAATACCAATACCCTTTTAGAGGATTGGTGCCCGAGGTTGCACACGTTCGATACATCACATCAGAAAGAGAAACCTCCTGGCTGGGTGTCAAATAGCTAAGGCGTGGGGCCTGTGAATCGGAGATAGTCGTTCTGAATGTCTGGCTATTATAAACAGACCGATACGATAAGTACTGTGGCTTTTGAGAAAACGTTCCTCCTCCTTTACGAATCATCACCCCACCTTTTTCTCCATAAGGCGTAGTCCACTGTTGATTAAAATACACCCGCCTGTTAAACAGCGCAGCATCTGTAACATCCGAGGCCAGAGACTCCGCCGCCAGATTGCGCGTCATCAGGATAGGGATGATATCCTCCATCTCATCCCGCACATTCTTCGCAATCGTCCAGAGGTTATTCTTCGGCTTTAAACGGCCTTGACCCGGATGGACTGGAACGCCCGCTCCGGAAAGTTTACTGAAATCGAAGCCCATGACATACGGATTGTGATTTGTCGTCCCGAGACGGTCGCCGTCATAAAGGGCCCAAAAGTAGTCCGTGCTGTTTGTGAAATTCATCTTGCTGATATCAACATCAATCGCGGTGGGCGGGTTGCTCTGTGGCCAGACAGCCGGAAGTCCCAATGGTTCGCGGTCTGTATTTGCACTCGTAATCGCAATGTAAATATCCCTGCCTCGTGCAGCAACTGCAGCCATATTAGACGATGACTGAAAAGCAGTTATTACAGGGAAGAGCACCGCAGTCAGTAGTCCGAGCAAGAGCACAATCACCACCAGCGAAACTAAATTGAAGTTTGATTTCTGCATGCAACCATCCTGTTATCCACACCCGCGCAAGACAACCAGCCAACCCACTTGGAAAGTTTACTCCAACACACGGCAGCTTGTCCAGTTGATTTCAAAAATAGTATGCCGAGAACTTGGAGAGGTTTTTCAACGAATTAAACGAATGGGACGAATGATGTATGGTAGGGCGACGTTCTCCGAACGCGCCGCGGCAGGGTCGGAGACCCATGCCCTACCTTTTCGAAACGTGGCATAGACTTGACAAATTGGCCTAGCCACAGATAAGCCAGCCGCCCGCAGAGCTGGAATAAACGACAGGAGTAACTTCGTTAATAGTTAAACGTTGTGGGTTAAACGCTTAACGCTCAAGTTATGGAGCTTACGCGTAGGCCTGCATCACAAGCACGACACCATTGACTGGATGCACGCGTATCTGCTCGCCTGTCGCCGCATTCAGGGTGGCAGTCGACCAGTGCGACAAGGCCAGATCCTGAACGGGATACCGAACGCAGTCGACCGTTAGCCGGACACCGGAATCGCAGGCGATGAAGGAGATGGGCTGTCCGGGCGTGGCGGGCAGTGTCACGGGGGATGAGACGGGCGTGATCAGGCACGTGTCGGTCATCATGCTTACAGATGCTTCACGCGAAAAATCAGCCAACAGCGAAAGATTGCCGAGCGTATGGTCTTCACGCTTTCCAGTGGCACCCACAATCACAATATCGCTCCATCCCTGTTCGATACAAAAGCGAAACGCTTTCGTCAGATCGTTCGTCTCCTGACAGGCGCTCGTCACAAGGCACCCTGCAAATTTTTTATAGGCAGCATCGGAAAGGCTATCGCCATCGCCCACAACAGCGACCGGCGAAAACTCGGAGCTGTCAACGAGCGCATTCGCTGCACCATCACAACAGACGATGCGCGTCGCATTTCGCAATGCCTCAAGCGGAGCGGGATGCGAAGGGAAGAGGCCATTGGCGATTATGACGGTCGTTGCGTTCATGGCTTTTACAGTACACAAAAAAAACGGCGGATAAAAGCCTAAACTTTTATCCGCCGCCAGGGAGGACATATATATTATCCTGTGTTCTTCAGGGGGGAAACCTGTGTTTGAAACGGGGGAGGCTTCAAACAACAGAACACATCCAAGACTCCATAGAAGTTCTTGAACGCCGCCAATTATAGTCTGTAACCTATCCTTGTGTCAACCCCGTTTTACAAAATATATCCGCTTTTCTCTTCAAGCGTAGCCTTGCATGATTTCAGCCTGTGTGAGATACTATTTGCTCATTTTTTACAAGCACCCTTACTTTATGGATACTGTTGATCTATCGTGTTCAAATCTCCTGTTTCCGCCCATCCATGCCGAAGGCATACGGTTTGTGCTGATTTCCGCCTTGATTGTTCTCGTTATTCATTCCGGCCTCGCCTGGTACGGACATTCCGGATGGCCCTGCATGCTTTGGCTCTTGCCCATTTCCGTCTACCTCTTTTTTCGTGACCCAGAACGGGTTCAACCGCGAGACCCCCTTGCGATCGTGAGTCCAGCAGACGGAACGATTTCTATGCTTGCTGAAGTTCCTGTGCCTGTGGAACTCGGTCTAAACCCAAGCCCCATTGTCTGGCGTGTCAGCGTCTTTATGAGCGTCTTCAATGTGCATGTCAACCGGATGCCTGCCAGCGGAACCCTTGTAAAGACGCACTATATCCCTGGCACATTTCTGAATGCATCCCTCGACAAGGCAAGCGAACTGAATGAACGGCATCTTTATCTGATGACGGCAACAAACGGACAGCAACTTGCGTTTGTCCAGATTGCCGGACTTGTTGCGAGGCGTATTCTCTGCCTCGTCAAAGAAGAGCAGAAGCTTGAACGCGCGGAACGCTTTGGCCTGATTCGCTTTGGCAGTCGTGTGGATGTTTACCTGCCTCCCGGCGTTGAACCCACGGTGCGTATCGGCCAGACCATGATCGCAGGGGAGACCCCGATCGCTTATTTCAAATCGCAACCGTAACGGGGCTAAACGTTTATCCTGCGAAAGGACATGATATGAGTAAATTCCGTTTTCGTAAGAAGAGACAAAAACAGCAGCGTATCCCACGCGAACTCCCTGTTCGCGCCATGCTCCCGAACCTGATCACCTTGATGGCCGCAGCAAGCGGCATTACCTCCATTCGGTTTAGTTGCCAAGGCGAGTGGAGGCTTGCTGTTATCGCGATAACAATTGCGGGCGTCCTTGACGGGCTGGATGGACGCATGGCCCGGATGCTGAAAGTGACATCAAAGCTGGGCGAACAACTGGACTCCCTTTCCGATTTTGTCAGCTTCGGTGTTGCGCCTGCACTCTTCACCTACTTCTGGATTATGGAAGTACTCCCGTCAGGAAGCCCGCTCTATCACCTTCGCGGTATCTTCTGGGCTTTTGCCGTCTTCTATGCCCTCTGTTGCGCATTCCGGCTGGCGCGTTTCAACATCATGATTGATGACGGCCCGACACAGCCTTACTGGAAACATTTCTTTGTCGGCCTTCCTTCGCCTGGCGCAGCAGGCCTCGTCCTCACGCCAGCTATTTTAGATTTACATTTCGAATCAGCCATGCTTCAATCGCCCTGGATAGGCAGTGCCATGCTGATCGTGTGCGGCATTCTCATGGCCAGTCGTGCACCCACCCTTTCACTGAAGAAAATGCATATCAGCGCACGTTTTCAAATTCCTGTCGCAGTCTTCATCATCTTTGTGATTGGCATGCTCGTCGCGCATTCATGGATCACATTAGGAATGCTCGGGGTATGTTATCTCGTGTCCATACCGATCTGCGGCATGGTTTACATGCGCCTGCGTTCCTCTTATGAAAAACGGGTGCCACAACCTAACAGCACCGCAAACACACCCCCTGAGCTGAGCAAATAACATGAACTCCACCAGCACAAAACCTGCTTCCAGCCGCGACTGGGTTGCGCACATCCGTAATCGCATTTTTGCGGGCCTCCTGTTTGCCGCGCCTGTTGTGGCCACAATCTTGATTTTTAATTTTCTGCTCAATCTGGCAACCGCCTGGTTCCCACAGCAATATCTCGACAAAATAAGCAATGCGTTTGGAGGATACCTGCTGAAGCTGCTCCTGTTGTTTTGTGTCTTGATCTTCTTTTACCTTTTGGGTGTCATCACCTACTACATCGGCAAACAGCTCACACGTTTGTTCGATGAACTCTTCTCGCGGATTCCGTTTCTGAGCACCATCTATAGTTTCATGAAAAAATTCAAGGAATGGGTTGAGAACCGTCAAAACAGCATGTTCGATGCCGTTGTCCTTGTGCATTATCCGCGGAAGAACAATTACTCCATCGGACTCGTCACCTCGAAGACGGATGATTCCATCACGAAATACATTCTCGATGAGCAGGGCCAGCCCCTTGCCTGTGTGAATGTATTCATCCCGACAACGCCGAATCCGACCAATGGATTCTTTATCATCTATCCGAAGCGTGAGGTCATCTATACCGACATGGATGTGAATACAGCCATCAACCTGATTGTTTCCGCAGGGGCAATGCCCCCTAATGTGCAAGCGCTGGCAGATGCCACACCACCTGTCGCATAACCATGATCACCCAGACAGAGGCTCTCGCACTTCAAATACGACCCTGGTCAAAGACATCACACATCGTAACCTGGCTGACACCTGACCATGGACGCGTCGTGACCTCCATCAAAGGCGCCGTTCGTCCCAAGAGCCCTTTCCTCGGACAGTACGATCTCTTTTATACCTGCGACCTTCAGTTTTACACACGCGAGCATGATGGCGTGCATATCGCAAAAGAGTGTTCGCCGCTCATACGCCGTGATCCCTTACGCGACCAGTGGCGCGCTGCGGCGGCAGCCGCTTATCTTGTGGACCTGACGGCGCGGGCCCTGCCGCTCCGGCAACCGCATCAAGATGTCTATGCGCTGCTCACGCAAACACTTGACCATCTTTCATCCTGTTCCACAGCTTCGCTCATCGACTGCATCATTCGTTACGAACTCTATTTGCTTCACTTCCTAGGCTTACTCCCAGACCTTTCACTTTGTGACATCTGTCACACTCCTCGTCCAAACTGGTTTTCGTTTTCAGTCGCCACAGGACGAATACGCTGCCAGCATAATTCATCTCCCCATCATGACGAAGCCCATATTTCGCTCTCCCCGAGCATCCAAGAACACTTCACCCTGCTCAGCCAAAAGCTTATTTTAGGTCGTTATCCGCTCACCCTCGAAACTGAGCTCATAAAGAAAAATGGTGCAAAATCAAAACTTCCGCTTGGATTATCCCGATTTCTTGGTATATTTATCACTTTACATCTCGATGTGCCCGCGTCGGTTCGCAGGGTTGCCCTTGAGATGATAGAAACAACACCTACGCAAGGAATTGCGTTACAGGAGATTCAATAGCATGAAAAGCTCACATCTGTTTTGCACCGCGATCGCTGTCGCACTCGTTACTGCATCGGGCTGCAAGAGACAGGAAAAGGAAACCGCAACAACACCTGCAAATCCCGCACCTGCAACCACACCGGCTCCTGTAGTGGACGAGAAGCCCAAAGATCCCAACGAAGTCATGGCTTCTGTCAATGACACCAAGTATATTCGCAAAGACGTGGACGCAATCGTCAACAAGGTCATGACCTCGCAGAGCGTCCCGCCGGAACAACAGGCTGAAGCCCGTAAGTTCTTTGAACAGCGCGTCGTTTCCAGCATGATTATGCGTACCTTGATTATGGCTGAAGTCAAGAAGGCTGATGTCAAAATCACAGATGAAGATCGCAAGAAACAGACTGATCGTCTGGAAGGCATGCTCAAGGCTCGCGACAAGAATATGACTGTGGAGCAGTACTTCAAGGATTCACCGATCGGCGAAGTTGAAGCCCGCAAGGAATTCGATGAAGGGATCTTGATTGATAAGTTCCTTGAAGCGAAAATCACGAGCACCCTCACCGTGACAGACGATGACGTGAAAAAGGTTATCGACGATGTGACTCGTGCGAACGCTGACGCTACGGAAGCAAACAAGGGACTTGCCGAGAAGAATCAAGCGAAGCGCGAAAAGATTCTGGATCTCAAGAAGAAGCTCGGCGAAGGCGCAGACTTCGCAGCGCTCGCCAAGGAAAATTCAGACTGCCCGAGCAAGGAAAAGGGCGGCGATCTAGGCACCTTCCAGAGCGGCCAGATGGTCAAGCCGTTTGAAGATGCTGCTTTCTCGCAGCCCATCGGTCAAGTCGGAGCTGTTGTTGAAACAGATTTCGGTTACCACCTGATCAAGGTCACGGAGCGTACCGAAGCTGTCGAAGCAAAGGGCGATGTTCCAGCGAAACCCGCAACCGTCACTGCTTCACACATCCTGATCTCCCGCGAACGCGAACAGAAGCCGCGTCCGATTCCTGAGGCCGATGCTGTGAAAGAACAGTTGAAGCGCCAGAAGTCACAGGAAGCGATTCAGAAGTATATCCAGGAACTTAAAGGCGCTGCCAAGATTGCAACGCCGGCATTCCCTGACATGCAACTGTAATCGGTAATAGCAGCTTTTAAAATTAAGAGGGGGGCATGTTCTTGCATGTCCCCCTCTTTTTATTCCTAATCTACCTTGCGTCCTTTTTTATGAACGCCCCAGAAGCGTCCCCGTCTCAATGGCTCGTACGGTAAAGGTCTGCAATTTCCGGCGCATCGCGACTGGCACCCCATGCACCGCACAGGGCAGATACTCCGCACTCCAGCCGCCGGCGCGGCCGGCGCGGTCAATATGCTCGACAAGAAAGGTGACATCCTTCCCTGAAAACCTTTGAAGGTAACTTTCACGCTGGGCATCCGCTATTTTGCTCAATACCTTAGCACGGCGCTTGCGCTCAGCAACTGGAACTTTTCCATCCATCTCTGCAGCAGGCGTCCCAGGGCGTTCACTGTACGGGAAGACATGTACGTTTGAAAATGGATAATCCTGGATCAGTTGGCAGGTCTGCTCAAAATCCGCAAGGCTCTCCCCAGGGAAGCCGACAATCATGTCCGTGCCAATGGCAAGGTCAGGAATCTTCGCGAAGGCATAATCAAGTGTTTCGTGGATGGTAGCAATCGTATACCGCCGCTTCATGCGCGTGAGGGTGGAATCGCATCCGCTCTGGATCGGCAGATGAAGAAAGTTACAGACACGCGCATCCGATGCCATGAGGTCTATGAGGTCGCGCTCCACTGTTCCTGGCTCAATTGAGCCTAACCTGATGCGACCTAACCCTTTTAACTCCACACAAGCCTTCAGCAGATCAATCAGATTCCGATTGCCGTCTGCATAGCAGGCTGTATTGCATCCTGTGACAACGAGCTCCTGAAAGCCGGCATCTCTATAGGACTGCGCCTCGAAGAGACACTCCTCCATAGTCCGACTGCGCGGCTCGCCGCGCGCATGAGGGACAATGCAATAGGAACATCTAAATGCGCATCCGTCCTGCACTTTGAGCGTGGCCCGTTGCGTAGAGGGACGTGGCAAGGCCTGCTGCAATGGGCTCACCTGTAGGGGCGAGCTATAGCTCGCCCCTACTAGCCGGACCAAATCCTCTTTTTGCTCACGCCCCACGAAGAGATCCACAACGCCCTTCAACAGGTCACGGGTACAGGTCTCTGCTGCGCAGCCTGCGAGCACGATCACGGCATGGGGTTGTGTGGCACGCAGATGGCGAAGCGTCTTGACACATTCGTTTTCCGCCTTCTGCGTCACAGTGCAGGAGTAAACAAGAACAACGTCAGCCGCATCCCCCCATGGAACACGTTCAAAGCCAGCAGCCTCGAACTGGGTGATGAATCCTGCGCCTTCTGCTTGATTCAGACGGCATCCAAAGATTTTAAATGCGATTCTCATGGGCTTCTAAAATGACAAAGCCGGCGGAATCAACTGATCCCGCCGGCCTTAATAGACATCGTCCATTAGTACTGGACAACCGCCATCGGCTGTCCCTTGCTCACATGGCCACCATGCTGAACGAGGAACTTGACGATCTTCAGCGGCTTGTCCGCCTTAATCTGGTTGAAGAGTTTCATCGCTTCAACAATGCAGAGCGGCTCACCAGCCTTCAACGAGGCGCCTTCTTCCGCAAGGTTCGGTTTACCCGGACCTGCTGTACGGAAGAATGTGCCGTTGAGCGGCGCATTGATGGTCGGGCCTGCAACAACTTCTTCCTTCTTTTCCTGGACTGGCGCGGCAACAGGTGCTGGCGCGGCTGCTGCAGGAGCGAGGGTCAGTGCAGGAAGATCCATCGGTACGCTGCCGGCTGCAAAGCCCAGACGGCTTGCAAGTCCTGCAACCAACTTTCCGATTTCTGCAAACTTCAGCGTATCGTCGTCAGCCTTCACTTCAACCGATGCTGGAGCGGCTGGCGCAGGAGCTGCTGCCTTCTTGCCTTCCAGATCCGCAGGAATGGGTTCACGCTGATCCGCAGGCTTTGCACGCCACTTGAAATAACCAAGAGCGACCTCAGGAAACATGCAGTAGGAGATGATGTCCTCTTCCTTCTGAATCAGCTTGGGGTCCAGTTCCGTGGCGGCCGCAGCAAGGCCGGGCTTAAGCAGATCCGCCGGACGGCAGGTAATCGGCTTTTCGCCATTCAAAATCTTTTTGGCAATCTTTGCGTCAACGGGAGCTGGGGAACGTCCATACAAGCCCTTGACATAATCACGTGTTTCCTGCGTGACCATCTCATAACGATTGCCCGCAAGAACGTTTAATACAGCTTGTACGCCAACGATTTGACTGGTCGGAGTCACGAGCGGAGGATAGCCCATGTCCGCACGCGTCTTAGGCAGCTCTTCCAGCACTTCTGGCAGACGGTCTAACGCGCCCTGCTGCTGGAGCTGTGACCGCAGATTAGAAATCATACCACCCGGAATATGGTGCTCGAGTACATCCGCGTCAATCAGTTCGCCTAATCCGGTGGCGGGCTCGCGATGCTTCTTGATCGCCTTGAAGTGGGCATTCGACTTGGCCACATTCTTGTGCTCAATATTGGTGTCATAGCCTTCTGCCTCCAGCATAGCCACCAAGGTCTCAGTTGGCGGCTGGGAAGAGAACCCCGACATTGTCGAGACACAGGTATCAATCGCACCTGCACCCGCATCTACTGCGGCCATATACATCGCGACCGCCATGCCGCTGGTCATGTGCGAATGAACCTGGATCGGCACTTTCACATTCTTGACCAATGCGGAAATTAGTATTTTCGCGGCAGCGGGGGTCAGAATACCCGCCATATCCTTGATGCAAATCGAGTCAACACCCATGGATACTTGCTCTCTGGCAAGCGTCACAAACTTCGCGACTGTATGAACAGGACTATAGGTGTAACTAATCGTTCCCTGAGCATGCCCGCCATATTTCTTGACGGACTTGATGGCCATTTTAAGGTTCCGGCTATCATTCAGCGCATCGAAAATACGGAAGATGTCCATGCCGTTTTCGCAGGCTAATGCAATCATACGTTCCAGGATATCATCTGGGTAGTGCTTATAGCCCAATCCGTTTTGACCGCGCAAAAGCATTTGAAGAGGCGTCTTCTTTGCGACAGACTTGATCTGGCGCAGACGTTCCCACGGATTCTCGCGCAAAAATCTGAGGCACACATCAAATGTGGCTCCGCCCCAACACTCCAACGAATAATAGCCGACGTTATCGATTTCCTCGGCAATTGCAAGAATATCATCTGTGCGCATGCGCGTCGCCCAAAGCGATTGATGCGCATCCCGCAACGTGGTGTCTGTAATCCGTACACGCGGTTTCGCCTTTGAAGCCGCCTTCTTTCCGTCAGTTTTCTTTACCATAGCTAATAATCTCCTTAAGAGGGCTAGTAGTATCTCATTTTTCTCCCTAAAATTCAACCCGATTTACAAAGCAACCCTTAGATTTTTTTTATTTTTTTTGAGCTCGACTGTCCATCTGAAAAATGGCATTCTAACGAACCGACCGCCAGCATTGTTCACTCGAACAATCGGATTATACAAAAATCGGATACTACCAAGCGAAAGGCTAAAAAAATATGCAGCGTACAGATATTAAAAAGGTGTTGATCATCGGTTCCGGCCCCATTGTCATCGGGCAAGCGTGTGAGTTCGACTATTCAGGAACACAAGCTTGTAAAGCGCTGCGAAAACTCGGATACAAAATTGTTTTAGTGAACTCAAACCCTGCTACGATCATGACCGACCCTGTCATGGCTGATGCGACCTATATCGAGCCGCTCAACATTGACCGCCTCGAACAGATCATCGCCAAGGAACGCCCAGATGCCCTGCTTCCTAACCTCGGCGGGCAGACAGGCCTCAACATGGCCTTCGCTCTGAACAAAGCGGGCATCTTAGATAAGTATGGCGTGCAGGTCATCGGCGTGAACCTCGGCGCCATTGAACGTGGCGAAGACCGTCAGATTTTCAAGCAGATGATGCAGGATATCGGGATTGACACGCCCAAGTCAGGCATTGCAACTACACTCGATCAGGCTGAGGCCATTGCAAATGAAATCGGCTTCCCGTTAGTCATTCGTCCCGCCTACACCATGGGTGGCGCAGGTGGTGGCTTCGCATATAACCTTGAGGAGCTTCGCAATATCGCTGCTCGCGGCCTTGATCTCTCGCTCACACACCAAATTCTGGTAGAAGAATCTATTCTGGGATGGGAAGAACTTGAATACGAAGTGGTCCGCGACAGCAAGAACCAGCTCATCTGCGTCTGCACCATCGAAAACATTGATCCCGTGGGCGTCCATACCGGCGACTCCTTCTGCTCGGCTCCGATGCTGACCATTGATAAGAAGCTGATGGCAAGCATGGAAAAGATGGCGTTCAAAATTATCGAAACCATCGGTGTCATCGGCGGCACCAATGTCCAATTTGCACATGACCCCAAGACAGGCCGCGTGGTCATTATCGAAATC
>Ga0268284_1000923_pt1 | contig 16886 bp, 14 predicted proteins | sample saktaG_14_FD_190137 | JGI IMG/M metagenome (GOLD analysis project Ga0268284, IMG submission 190137) | Saline water microbial communities from Sakinaw Lake, British Columbia, Canada - sak_2013_06_06_40m | ecosystem: Environmental > Aquatic > Non-marine Saline and Alkaline > Saline ...
CATTCGTGCAGGCAGTTTTGACCGCATCGTTAACTGCGGTTTTTGCAAGCAGAGAGCAAAAATCAACCAGATCGATATTGTCCTTGACATCATAGGATTGCACCTTGTTGCGGACACTCTGGATGGATTGCTGCAGGGCGGTGTCAGCAATGCCTGCCTTGAGGCTTGCAGCGAGTCCCGCAACAACTGCAGCAAGGGAGTCCGACCTGGAAAGGTCGCAGGCCGATTGGGTTACCGATTCTTTTTCGGGGTATGAGGCAAGGTACTTGTCCACAATGAGTGTGCTCAGATCTTTCGGTGACATGCCGGGTTTCTTTGCAAGTACGGCAAGTATGGTGTTGTACGGCCAGCCGTTTCCAGGTTCTGTCTGCTCCGAACCAACAGAATAGTCAGTACTGTCGGAGATCTGATAGCCCACCTCGGCCATGCTCATCAGGCAGGCATCCATTCCAAGGATATCAAGTTTCCGTCCGAGCGATTTCGATGCGTCGGAGAGCACCTTTTTCATCTCCTGGTTGTCAAGAAAATCCTTGGCATTGTCATCAAGCAGTATCGCGCGGCACTCCTGGTCGCCGATAGCCTTTTTCAGCATACTGCGTTTCGATGTGTGAAAGAACGAGTGACGACTCGGGCCGCTGGCAAGGCGGCGCAGGTTGCGATAACGTTCATCAGCGTAGATATCCGTGTCATCCCATCCCTGGCCGTGGTTCCAGAGCACCAGTAAATAGTGATCTGCGGGATAGTTCTTGAAACCCCACTGAATAAAGTCTCCAAGGCATTTCGGATCACCGGTATTGACTGCTCCGAGAGAATCGACCGCATCACCTGTAACGAGTCCGCCTTTCCGCAGATAGTAACGTCTTGCGACATGACCGGCCGCGCGGTCGAACTGGGCGACGATATTCAGATTGTCGGTTGAACCCACCTTTTTCATCTCAAGCAGGTCAAGCGAACCTTCAGGGTCAAGAGAGTTGTCGCCGGCCATATAAACCATTACCGTCCAGAACTTCTTTGTTGCTTTTTTTTTCATCCTGAGCCTCCTTGATGGATTGAGTTGCTGTAAGGTTCAATACATTTGCGGGATAAAATTTTCTTCTGTTCTGGAGCCATTATCAGTAGTCATGCCCGGTATTTAATGACAAAGCGATACGGAAAAGGAAATAATTGATTCTGAAAGTTTCTTATGTGCAAATCAGTATCGCACTTTCCCTGAAAACGTTGCCGGTCATTGACATGACGGCCTGCCCATGGTGATGATCTCGTTCAGCTCTGCTGCAATCAGTCGGAGATCTTCATCAAGAAAATGGGAGGAGTGCAGACGGGTGCGTTTTATTTCTGCAAAATCAAGCACCGTATCCATGATGCTTGTTTTGAAAAGGGGGGCCGAGCAAAGCACCGTGCCGTCAGGTCCGTTAAGCGAAGAGCTGCCCCAGTAGGTGAAACTGTCCTCATTGCCCACACGGTTGACGCAGGCGACATAACTGCTGAATAAAAATGCATAGGTGTTGGCAATGGTCTGCCATTGCTGAACAATGGCCGGGATGCCGCTTCCGGGGGACATGCGCAGAGGGCTTGACATGAGTACGAAGAGCAGCTTTGCTCCCTGATGTGCAAGCAGGTAGGGTACCGATACATGCCAGAAATCCTCACAGATTGCCACACCGATTCTTCCGAGGCGTTTTGAGTTTACGGCCTGTATCTGCTGTCCGGCTGAAAAATATCGAAGCTCTTCAAACATACCGTAGGTCGGCAGATAGATTTTGCGGTGGATGCTCCTTCCGGCACCCTCTTCAAACATGAATGCAGCGTTGTAGACGCCATAGTCATCGCTCAGTTCGATTCCGCCGCAGATAATGCAGATTTTTCTGCTGAGATCGCATAGTGGATCAAGCCTGTGATCGTGGATGTGCATGGCGATATCCTGTGCGGCATCCTGGACATTGTATCCCGTCAGTGAGAGCTCGGGAAATGCTATGGCATCTGCGCCATCCCGGATAGCCTGTTCGACCAGTGCACAGTGCTGCGCGAGATTTTCATCGAAATTTGCAAGTGTGCAATCGGTCTGGGCTATTCGCAGTTTTGCGGTGAGCATCCTTTTTCGGGGTTTAATGGTATGGATAGAAAAGATAAAAGGTAAATGAAAGCAGCGCAAGTATCCACATACCGGAACGTATCTCCCGGGCCCTTCCCGTGAAGAGTTTCAGGATGACATAGGCAATGAATCCCGCAGTGATACCCACACCGATGTTAAAGGTGAAGATCATGAGGGTAATCGTCAGAAATGCAGGAAGGAGCTCGCTGTAGTCATTGAAATTGAATTTCGTGACTGACTGCAACATAAACATGCCGACGACAACCAGAGCCGGCCCGTATGCGTAAGGAGGCACAATGGTAAGGATCGGTGAAAAAAACAGGGCAAATGCAAAAAGAGCGGCAACGACAAGAGCCGTAAATCCGGTTTTTCCGCCCTGTTCGATACCCGCTGCCGACTCGATGTAGACTCCCGCCGTTGTTGTTCCGAAAAGGGAGGCAGCTATGGTTGAGAGCGCATCGACCAGCATCGGCTTTTCAATTTCAGGCAGGTTATCCTCGTCATCAAGCAGGTTTGCCCTTGACGACAATCCGAAAAGGGTACCCATCGTATCGACAAAATCCATTACCAGCACACTGGTGATCACGCCGGCAAATCCCCATGTCCATGCCCCCTGCAGATCGATTTTCATAAAGATCGGTTCGATCGAGGGAGGCAGACTGAAAACCGTTGACGGCAGAGGAACAAGCCCGGTCAGCAGAAACGCCGCCGTGGTGACGGCCATTCCGCCGAGAATTGCTCCGGGAACCTTCTGGATCAGAAGAACCGCGGTAATGACCAGTCCGCCGAGGCTCAGGAGAACCGGTAGATTTGCAATATTGGCCAGTTGAACCGGCGCGCCGGGAACGCCGAGAGTGATAAGTCCCATGTCACTCAGTCCGAGAAAGGCCAGAAAAAGCCCTATGCCTGCTGAAAAACTGTGTTTGAGAGAGCCCGGAATCGCTTTGGCCAGCCATCCGCGAAGCCCGCCGATGGTTATCAGGGTGAACAGGATTCCGCTGATAAAAATGGCCGCCATGGCAGTCTGCCATGAGTATCCGAGGATCTTCACCACCGTATAGGCGATAAAGGCGTTCTCGCCCATATATGGCGCCACGGCAAAAGGACGTTTGGCGTAAACGCCCATAAGAAGGGTTCCGAAAATGGAGGTGAGAATCGTTGCCGTCATCGATGCTCCTTTGGGAATACCCGCAGCAGCAAGGATCGCCGGATTGACGATGATGATATATGAAAGTGTAAAAAAAGTCGTGATTCCTGCCAGAGTTTCCTGCCGGTAACCGGTACGATGCTCCTGAAAGTTAAAGTAGGATTGCATATTCTTGAGCTGAAGAGGGAAAAGGCTGTATACGCACAAGATAAACATAAAGAGTGAAAACGGGGAAGTGTAAACGTAAAAGGCTTCTGATCAATACCGCGGTTGCCTCCGGATCGGGAAAGCTCTTTTTCAGAAGGTCTGATTGATTTATTGCAGGTTTTTAAGTTGCGAAAATCCGGAGAGTTTCTTATAATGGATAAAATATGTCTTATTTATTATTTTCTTAACGTCATACCTTTATCAGGGAGAATACCATGAGTGTGTTAGTCGGCCGCAAGGCGCCGGATTTTGATGTTGCCGCTGTTGTTGGCGGTTCGCAGTTTGTTGATTCCTGCAAGCTTTCGGATTTCAAGGGGAAGTATGTTGTTCTGTTTTTCTATCCGCTTGATTTTACCTTTGTCTGTCCAACCGAGCTTCATGCTTTCCAGGAAAAGCTTGATGAGTTCAGGAAGAAAAATGTTGAAGTCATAGGCTGTTCGGTCGATTCAAAGTTTTCCCATTTTGCATGGCTGCAGACTCCGAAAAACCGCGGCGGAATCCAGGGCGTTACCTATACGCTGCTGTCGGATATAAACAAAACAGTTTCAGCCGATTATGATGTTCTTATTGAGGGAGCAGGCATTTCGCTGAGAGGTCTTTTCCTTATTGACAGGGAAGGGGTAGTGCGCCATCAGGTTGTCAACGATCTCGGTCTGGGGCGCAACGTTGATGAGGTATTGAGGCTGGTCGATGCGCTTCAGTTTACCGAAGAGTTCGGTGAGGTCTGCCCGGCAAACTGGAACAAGGGAGACAAAACCATGAAGCCTACCGATGATGGCCTGAAAGAATTTTTCAAGGACGCATGATCCTTTATCAAGCTTATTCCGGTTGCCTGCTTTTTTCATGAAGAACGGGCGACATATACATTCCGGCAATGCTTTCCTTGTATAGCATTGCCGGAATCAATTTAGGGCCGGAGTGTTGAGATCAGTAGGCTTTTGCGAAAACCACCTTTCCTGCCGCCGGTTTTCCTGAGTAGATGCAGTTGCCCGGCTGATTCATCCTGTACCGGGCAATATAGTCAGCCTCTTCAGGAAGAACCCTGATAGTGGCTTTGGTCTCCTCCTTGATTTTCGCCTCTGTTTCTGTAGTCCCGTCCCAGTGGGCGATCACAAAACCATTTTCAACCTTCTCTTTGAACTCGCTGTAACTGTTGACTTCAAAGGTGTGCCCGTTCCGGAATTCAAGAGCGCGCTCAAAGAGGTTCAGCTGAATAGCGTTCAGAATTTCGCTGACAAGAGCGGGCAGGGTTTCGTCAAGCGGAAGTTCGGTTTTCTCAAGAGTATCGCGACGTGCGGCGATGCAGATGTTGTTTTCGATATCCCTTGGACCGAGTTCGATACGGACGGGAATACCCTGAAGTTCATACTCCGCAAATTTCCATCCGGGGGAGTTCTGTTCGCTGCAGTCGACAAATGCGGGAATTCCGCTTTTGTTCAGCGATTCTGCAATTGCTTCGGCCCGGTTTATGACTGCGGCCTTGTCACCCCTGAGAATGGGAATGATGACCACCTGGCGTGAGGCAAGTTTTGGGGGCAGTACCAGACCCCGGTCGTCCGAATGAGCCATGATCAAAGCTCCGATGAGCCTTGTCGATACCCCCCAGCTTGTTGCCCAGACATAGTCAAGTTTTCCCTCTTTGGTCTGGAACTGGCAGTCGAATGCCTTGGCGAAGTTCTGTCCGAGATTATGGGATGTTCCTGCCTGGAGAGCCTTGCTGTCCTGCATCATGGCTTCAATGCAGTAGGTTTCCACTGCTCCGGCAAACTTTTCGCTGTCGGTTTTTCTTCCCATTATGACCGGCATTGCCATATACTCTTCGGCAAAGGTCTTGTACACGTTGATCATGCGGATGACCTCCTCCTGCGACTCCTCCGGGGTTTCATGTGCGGTATGGCCTTCCTGCCAGAGAAATTCGGTTGTTCTTAAAAAGAGCCTTGTCCTCATCTCCCAGCGTACGACATTCGCCCACTGGTTGATCAGAATCGGCAGGTCACGGTAGGACTGGATCCACTTTTTATAGGAAGACCAGATGATGGTTTCCGATGTGGGGCGGACATAGAGTTTTTCGGCCAGTTCCTCACCCCCGCCGTGGGTGACAACGGCACATTCAGGGGCAAACCCTTCAATATGTTCGGCCTCTTTTGCTATAAAGCTTTCGGGAATGAAGAGCGGAAAGTAGGCATTGACATGGCCAGTCTCCTTGAACATCCGGTCAAGTGCGGCCTGCATTTTTTCCCAAATGGCGTACCCGTTCGGACGGATAACCATACAGCCCCTGACATCAGCATAATCAGCAAGTTTTGCCGAGCGCACAAGGTCAATATACCATTGGGAATAGTCCTCGCTCCGTGTAGTGATTTTATCTGCCACGTTTCCTGTGAATGATTGTTATGAGTAGAATGATGTTATTTTATAATGGCTTACGGGTAATCAGGCATAAAAAAATCACAGAGAAGCAAAAAAACCCGTCCTTGAACATACAAAAAAGCCTGCACAGGGAGGCAAAAAAAGCCGGGCGTTACCCCTGCTAAAGAAGCCTGAAGAGAGTCGTGCATGATCTGTCCAATCTGCATTGCGGTCCTGCTATATGAACCGGCAGACTCTGTACTACCAGGAATATTTACGGCTTTTCAGCCATTTTTGAGCCGCTGTATCGCCAAGCTTTGCACCCTCCATTATATCCGCTACAGCGCCCGGTTTATCTCCCAGGAGCTGTCTTACACATCCTCGAAGGTAATAGGCAGCGGCATGCCCGGGATTCAACGCGATGACTTCTATGAGATCTGTCAGTGCTCCGTAATTATCCTGCAGCAGGAGTTTCAGGCGGCCCCGCCGGAAGTAAGCCTCTGAATTTTTCTCATCAATCGCTATGATCTTCGAAAAATCTGCTGCCGCACCGGTATAATTTTTTAACCTGGAATTTGCATCCCCTCTGCGTTCGTAAGTATCTGTATCCCCCGGATCAAGTTCCAGGGTTTTCGTGTAATCCGTTATTGCCCCGGTATAATCTTTCAGACTGAATTTCGCATTTCCCCGGCTTTTGTAAGCAGAGACATCGGTCGAATCAAGTTCTATGACTCTGGAATAGTCAGCTATTGCGGCACTGTAATCCTTTATTCCGTTTTCTTTTACGCCACCCCGAAAGTAGTAGGTGGCCGGAAATTCCGGTTCAATCTCAATAGCCTTTGTATAGTCTGCAATTGCGCCCTCATAATCCTTAAGCATACCCTTGCAGGTTCCCCGAAACTGGTAAAATGCAGCCTTGCCCGGATTCAGTTCAATGGCCAGGGTGTAGTCTGCAATTGCTCCCGGGAAATCTCCAAGAGCCTGTTTTGCTTCTCCCCGATAGATGTAGGTATCATAATTCTTAGGATCAAGTTCTATGGCCTTCGTGTAAACTGCTATTGCCCCATACCTGTCACCGGATTCAGACTTGAGAAAAGCACTCTTAAACAGATTTTCAGGGCGCTTTGCGTACAGTTCTTTTTCCGTCACAATAAGGGATGTAAGGCCGAAAAAAATAAAGATGACACGACTTTTCATCGGTTCGCCTGATCTGTGGTTTCTGATTAAGCGAAAATTACGCAATTCAGATGTTTTCAGTCAATAAAAAGCCGGGAATTACCCCGGCATGTGGAGGTAGCGTCACCGGAAACCCGGAATGTTCCCGGCAATTTTGTGCCTACTGTTCAAATTTTTTCATTTTTTCCATAAGGGATTTAAGATGTTCTTTCTGCCTCGGGTCGAGAGGTTTCTGATTGTCTGCAACTTTCCGGTATCCGGCCGGCACATTGAAAACAGATGAAGGGAGTGCTTTTGGACGGATCTGCACGAGTTCCATTAAGTAGGGGCCGTCATCGTTATGCTGCAAAATCCTGACGGGAAATCCTTCAATACCGGCTTCATCGAGTGTTTTTGCAAGTGAGGTATTGGAAAGACGGGGATTTTGTGACTGCAGGATTCTGAATGTCGAAAAATCTCCAAGACCGCGCGTTACCCAGAGCTCAAGTTTTTCGGTAGTGCTGGTCAGACTGATGTGATCGCATGCATAACCTTTTATGGTCTGCTTTCCGAGCCGTGCAAGTTTATAGTTACTGTCGAAATCAAGCAGCATTGCATTTTCTGCCGCTGTTCTGAGATTGACAATGCTGTAGTTTCGTGCCTGGTGATTGATCAGCCAGGCCTGGTCCGGACGGGAAGCCTGCGTTATGACCGTTGTTTTTAACGGATCGGGTATTTTGTTCATCTGCATGAACATATCCATCCGTTGAACATTGTTTCCGAAGTAGTAAGTTACCCTGGCGGTCCCGTTCGGCAATTTAAGCATCATCTCCATAATGCCGGTAAATTTTGAGGCGGCCGACGCACTGTCGGCTGATGTCGCAGAGAGAAGGATGAGCAGTATAAGCAGAATTTTTTTCATCGTGTCAGGGTATGGTGAATAGGGTATTGTTTCCTGATTTGCGCTTTATCGGTTATCATGGTAAAAATCAATGTAATAATTGTATCGTTACGTGACCTTGATCTTTTTAAAAAGAGCCGCAGGGGTGCGATTTTCGGATTTTGCTGCTTTTTTCAATGAAATGCAGCCTGAACGTGTAATGTTTAACAAAGAGAGATGGCAGAACTGAAAGAGTGGCAGGTTATCAGTCTACTTAAGACAACCGCTGATTTCTTTGAGGCGAAAAAAGTCGATGAACCGAGGATAAGCGCGGAACTTCTGCTGGGACATATACTGGGCCAGAGCAGGCTTCAGCTCTATCTGCACCATAACAGGCCGGTTTATCAGGATGAACTTGACCGCTTCAGGGAGCTTTGCCGTCAGAGGCTTGAAGGCCGTCCCGTGCAGTATATTACCGGAGAGCAGTATTTTTACGGTCTGGAATTTATGGTTGATGAACGGGTCCTTATTCCCCGTCCGGAAACCGAACTGCTTGTTGAACACGCCCTTGAATGTCTCGGAATGACAGGTCGCGGTGGCTCCGGACAGGCGAAGGTTCTTGATATAGGAACTGGAAGCGGATGCATTGCTGTCACCATGGCGAAACTCTGCCCTTCACTGACTGTTACCGCACTGGATTGCTCTCCTGATGCCCTTGATATTGCACGAAGCAATGCGGCGCGCCATGCTGTGGAATCGCGTATCGCATTTATTGAAGCCGATATGTTCGATGCACTTTTTGCCTCCGCTTTGCCGGAGTCCTGTTATGACCTGATTATCTGCAATCCACCCTATATTCCGGAAAGTGAATGGAACGGACTTCAGGAGGAGGTACGGCAATACGAACCTAAAATTGCACTGACGACTCCTCTGGGGATGGAATGTTACGCCGCTGTTTCGCTGCTGGCAGAAAAGCTTCTCGTTCCGGACGGAACCCTTTGTTTTGAACTGCATGCCGATGGAGCGGCAGCGGTTTCTGAACTCATGGCGGCGAGCGGTTTTTCCGGGGTAACGGTATCGAAGGATTATTCCGGACTTGACCGCTTTATTTCAGGAGTTCTTGCGACTTGAAATTTAAAGGCATCAGGGATTGTTTATAAAATGATCCTTTGGACTCACTTTTCAGGCTTGAAACAGAGGATGCGACTTCCGGATCTGTTTTTTCGTGAAAACTCCATCCGGAGCTATATTATAAAGCGTTACTAATTATTGTTCATACGATGCGGAAAAGATTAGTTTTTTTAAATTCACCTGTTCACTTATCACTGTAATGCATTGTAATAAGTATGGTATACGTTGATGGAATGTCGTGATCTCAATATAAGGGAACGGCAGATACTTGGCATCATTATCCAGTCGTATGTCGTTACCGCTGCGCCGGTCGGGTCCAGATATATAGCGAAAACCTATAATCTTGGTCTTTCAGATGCCACGATCCGCAACGTCATGGCTGAACTGGAGGCGGAAGGCTATATCAGTCAGCCTCATACTTCAGCGGGAAGAATCCCGACTGACAAGGGATACCGTTATTATGTCGATCTTATTATGACCGTACAGTCTCTCGATGAAAAGGAGAAAAAAAGAATTGCGGCGGATCTCGGACACATCAGCATAGATCGAAAGGGTACCTCATCCGATGTTCTGCTTTCAGCTGTAAAAGTTCTCGGCACCATTTCAAGGCAGTTGAGCGTTATCCTTTCGCCGACGCTCTCAAATGCGATTTTTGAAAAGCTCGACATGGTTCTGTTGAGTTCAACACGGATGATGGTCATTCTTTCCATTCAGTCGCTGTTTGTCAAGACCATCGTCATGGAGCTGGATATAGAGGTATCCCGACAGACAGTTGATGAGGTTGTTGATGTTCTCAATCAGCGGTTGTCGGGACTGACTCTTTCCGAGATCCGCCGGACGATCATGCTGCGTCTTTCAGGTTGTGACTGCGACAAGGCTCTGAAAAATCTTATAGTACGTTCTGCCGGGCAGCTCTTTGACGAGTCTCCTATTTTTGAGCGTCTCTATATTTCCGGAACCGAATACATTGTTGATCAGCCTGAGTTCAAGCAGCCGGAAAAAGTCAGGGATCTTATCACGATGATTGAGGATAAGTTCAGCATGGCAAAGCTTGTAGAAAACAGCGGGCCGTTGTCCTTTGAGGTCATCAGGCCGCCCGGCATGGATATCAGCATCAGTATAGGCAAGGAAAACAGTGAAAGACAGGCCGAAGATCTGACAATTGTTTCAACGCCTTACTATGTTGGAAACATGGTCGGAAAACTGGGGATATTCGGACCGAAGAGAATGGATTACGAACACGCGGTGCGTGTTCTCAACTATATGGCAGACAGCCTTTCAGCGACGCTTTCGGATGTTAACTAAACAGATAATGTATTTATGAAAATCAAAGTGAATGAAGGAAAAGAGGGTTATAAAGAACAGCAGGGGGAGGAAGAGGAAAAGAATATTCCCGGAACCGGGGAGGCCTCTGAAAACATCGCTGCGCAGTGTGAGGCTGCACCGGCATCAAATGAAGATGAATTATGCTGTGCCCGAATAGCCGAACTGGAAATGGAGCGCGACAGGCACAGGGAGCAGGCTGAAAAGTTTCGGGATGAACTGCTGCGCAAGGCTGCCGATTTTGAGAATTTCCGCAAGCAGAAGGAACGCGAGGCCATGCTGGCCTCTTCCAGGGCTCTTGAGAATATTGTCAGAGAGCTGCTTCCCCTGATTGATGATGTCAAGCGGGTTCTCACGCATGCTCAGATGAATTCCGAAACATCAAGTGATGCCCGCCCCTATATCGAGGGCGTTGAGCTCCTGAAGAAAAATCTTGACAGGTGGCTTGAACAGAAGGGTGTAACTGCAATTGAATCAAAAGGCTTGAAGCTTGACGTGAATTTTCATGAGGCGATCTCCCAGATTGATCATCCTGAAGCAGAATCCGACACCATCATTGATGAGTACCAGACCGGATACCTGCTTGGTGACAAGGTCATCAGGCATGCGAAGGTTATTGTTGCCCGATAACCGGGAGCTTTTTTTATCATGAACGACAGAGACGTAAATTTGCCGGTATTACTATGAAGAAAGATTATTACGAAGTTCTTGGTGTGAGCCGGACGGCCGCCAAGGATGATATAAAAAAGGCCTACAGGAAGCTGGCCCTTCAGTTTCATCCTGATAAAAACCCTGACAACAAGGACGCCGAGGATCACTTTAAAGAGGTGAATGAAGCGTATGAAGTGCTGAGCAACGATGACAAGCGCCGCCGCTACGACCAGTTCGGCCACGCCGGTGTCGGTTCTTCGGCCGCATCCGGTGGTGCCGGGCAGCCCGGAGGAGGCGCTGATTTCAGTGATATTTTCAGCGCATTCAACGATATGTTCAGTGGCGGAAGATCCCGTTCCGGAGGAGCTCCGTTCGGCTTCGAAGAGGCTTTCGGTGGAGGCAATGCAAGAAGAAGCCGGCCGTCAGGCGGAATTCCCGGAACCGATCTGAAAATCCGTCTCAAGCTCACCCTTGAAGAGATTGCCAAAGGTGTGGAAAAAACATTGAAGATCAAGAAACAGGTTACCTGCAAGGAGTGCAACGGCAGCGGCTCCAAATCAGGAGCTACCGAAACCTGTCAGACCTGCCACGGTACCGGAGAGGTCCGGCAGGTTTCCAAAACGATGTTCGGTCAGTTTGTCAATATTGCGGCTTGTTCTTCATGCGGCGGGGAGGGAAAGATTATCAAGGACCGCTGCACATCCTGTTACGGTGAAGGCATAAAGCTCGGTGACGTGACCGTCAAGGTTACTGTTCCTGCTGGAGTTGAGAACGGAAATTACCTGACACTGCGCGGCCAGGGCAACTCCGGACCAAGAGGAGGTACTGCCGGAGATCTGATCGTTGTGATTGAGGAAATACCTCACGACCTCTTTTCCCGCAGCGGCAATGATGTCATCTACACCCTTGCGGTCAGTTTTCCGGACCTTGTTCTCGGAACGAAAGTTGATGTTCCTACCCTTGACGGAGCCATCAAGCTTACCATTCCTCCCTCTACGCAGCCGGAGACGATGCTTCGCATCGCAGGTCACGGGATAGGACATCTGAGGGGATCGGGAAGGGGCGACCAGTATGTGAAAGTCAATGTCTATGTTCCAAAGGATCTTTCTCACCAGGACAGGGAGCTGCTGAAGGAGCTGAAGAAGTCCGCCGGAATTTCTCCTTCGGCGCATAATGACCGGGACGCCAAGAGCTTTTTTGAAAAAGCCAAGGATATCTTCAGTTGACCCTGCCTGATTTCATCCGCAAAAAATGCAAAGGCCGGTTTACTTCCGGCCTTTGTTGCTTCACCCGTTTTTACTCCTGAACTGTCGGGAGAGATCCTGCCGGTTCATTTGTCTCTTCCGAATCCTCTTTTCTGTAGGCTTCATTCACCGCATCGACGAATTTTCCTATAACAGCCGGGTCGGAGAGCTGATCGGGGGCAAAAATCTTTTCGGCAATGATCGTGCTGCCGATAAGATTGAGTTTCAATTGTGGAAGGTAGAGCAGGTTGGCCATCAGTTCGGGACTGCCGCAGGTCAGAAAGAGTGCGATTTTTTTGCCCTGAATGCAGCTCTTCAGGTTGCTTTGCAGCAGTGCGCCGAGAAGTTCCGACGCTACAAGCAGATAGTAAATCGGAGCACCCATGATCACCACGTCAAAATCCTTGACGAAGCTGTAGTCAGCGGTGCTCTTGCATTTGGCTTTTTCCACATAAGCCCCTGATTCTGCAAGTTTCCTGCCGATAGTATCAATAAGCCGGTCGGTTGATCCGCCTGAAGTTTTGCTGTCATACAGAATAATGGCTCTCATGGGTTCAGCTGAAGTCTGTGTTATAGGAAAATTGAGTGGTCGCCGGGAAACACCGGTCAGAAATTGTCAGAATTAAAATACGGTAAAAAATTCTATGGATAAACAGCAGCAAAAAAAAGAGCGCCCGTTGAGAGCGCTCCTTTTTTTGCTGCGAACTTTCGGGGGAAAGTTGCGTTTATACGAATTTTGAGTAGATGTCAAGAAGGTCGGTTACTCTGGTTGAGTATCCAAGCTCGTTGTCATACCACCCGACTACCTTCACCAGATTGCCTGAGCTCATGGTCAGCAGTGAATCGAAAATACAGGAGTGAGGGTTGCCTACGATATCCTGTGAAACGATAGGATCTTCACAGTATTCGAGGAATCCCTTCATGGATCCTTCAGCTGCAGCTTTCATGGCGGCATTGATCTCTGCCTTTGTGGCCGGTTTCTGCAGAATGGCGGTAACGTCAGTGACGGAACCATCCGGCACAGGCACTCTCATGGCGAAACCGTCAAGGCGGCCGATCAGTTCAGGAATAACTTCACCGATGGCCTTTGCAGCGCCGGTGCTGGTCGGGATGATGGATAATGCCGCAGAACGGGCACGACGAAGATCGGAGTGCGGAAGATCAAGGATGTTCTGATCGTTGGTGTAGGCATGAACAGTGGTCATGAACCCTTTTTCGATGCCGAAATTGTCCTGCAGCACCTTCATCATCGGGGCAAGGCAGTTGGTGGTGCAGCTTGCGTTTGAGATGATCTCCTCTTTGCCGGTTATGGAGTCGCCATTGACGCCGAGAACGATGGTGGCATCAATTTTGTCTTTTGCCGGAGCTGAAATGATGACTTTTTTTGCGCCTGCGGCAAGATGCTTGGATGCGCCTTCCCGTGATGTAAAGATACCGGTGGACTCGACAACCAGATCACATCCGAGTTCTTTCCAGGGAAGAGCCGCCGGGTCACGCTGTGCTGTAATGGTAATAACCTTTCCATTGACGACGAGATTGCTGCCTTCTACACTTACGTCACCTTTGAATTTTTTGTGGGTGGAGTCGTATTTAAGAAGATGGGCGAGGGTTTTGGGGTCACATAAATCGTTGATTGCAACAATTTCATAATTCGGGTTGTTCAATGCCTGGCGGAAAACCAGGCGCCCGATGCGGCCGAATCCGTTAATGCCGACTTTTACTTTTGCCATAATTTCGTCCTGGTAGAGTAATAAATTAGTGTTGATTGAAATAAACCTTATTGCCTGACGATTAATTCGATATCAAAATATCAATGAAGTTATAATATCAAAAATGAAATATTCATGATTTTTTTTGAAAACTTTCCGTCAACAGGTTTTTCAGGTTGCCGAAATTTCCGTTGCTGAGCAGGACAACGACATCTCCCTCCATAAGTTGATTATCAAGGAAAGCGACGATATCACCCGGATAGCCGGAGGGGGTTTCTCCAGCAAGAAAGACCGTTTTTCCCTGTTTCTGCAGCTCATTTCTCAGCAATCCCGTGTCGAGGCACTCTTCGGGTTTGTATCGGTCGGGCCGGTGAACCCTGCCCATGACGACAACTGAGGCAGGGCCGAAACATTCTGCAAGTTCCTGCTGGAAGATGTTCCGTGTTGTTGTGTTTGAGCGGGGTTCAAAACAGGTGACAATCCTGCGTCCGGTAAAAAGCTCTCCGAGTGCTTCAAGCGTTACCCTTACAGCCGTAGGATGATGGGCAAAATCCTCTACAAGGGTTATGTTTCCCGGGAATGTGCCGATGATTTCCATACGTCGTTTCGGGCGCAGGAAAAGGGGCATTCCTCGAGATATGGAATCAAAAGAAAGGCCGCTCCGGATTGCTGCGGCAGCTGCGGCAAGGGCGTTCATGATATTGTGACTGCCGAACAGAGGAACACGGAGTGTTCCGAGCAGAGCAGCCTGATAAAAAATATCGAAAGATGTGGCTTCACTGTCTGACGTTATGTTGCTTGCGCTCCATTCCGACTCTGTTTTCATTCCGAACCGTTCAACCCGGCAGAATGCCCGTGAGGCGATCTCAACGGCCACCGGATCATCCCCGTTGACAAGAATTGTGCCGTTTCGGGGAAGAAGATTGACAAAGAGTTTGAAACTTCGCTTGATATCTTCGAGTGAGTCGAAAATGTCGGCGTGATCAAATTCAATATTATTGATAACGGCAATATCAGGTCGGTAGAGCAGGAACTTGCTTCGTTTATCGAAAAACGCCGTATCGTATTCATCGCCTTCGGTAACGAAAAAACCGTTTTCGCTGAGCCCCGATGCCCTGCAGCCGATGGAAAAATTTTCAGGGATGCCGCCGATCAGAAACCCCGGCTTAAGTCCGCCGTGTTCAAGCAGCCAGGCGATCAGGGAGGTCGTTGTTGTTTTACCATGCGTACCGGCAACTACTACGGAGGTGTTTCTGCCGATCAGATGCCTCCTGACCAGGTCCGGCATTGCCATCAGCTCAAGACGATGGTCAAGCGCATATTCGAGTTCCGCATTCCCGCGGCTTATCGCATTGCCGACCACGATGATATCCGGAGAGGCGCTCTTCAGGTTCTTTTCTGAAAAACCGCTGAAGTACCGGATGTTATGGTCGTCAAGGTAGGTGCTCATAGGAGGATAGAGCTGCGTGTCAGAGCCGGTAATGGCATGACCTGCATGGGAAAGAGCGACGGCAACCGATGCCATTGCCGTGCCGCCGATACCGAGAAAATAGAGGGAACTCATCTTTGATTGATTGTCTACAGATTGTGTTGCTGCTTGTGCATGGTATGACTTCGCATATAGTACATAAAAAAACAGATAGAGCGCAACAGGCTGGAGATGACCTGATCTGACGAATCATTCCTGCAGTGAACTGTTTCTTCCTGAAAGTATCACTCTCAGGATGCGAAAGAATGAAACGAATCCGTATTTTAAAAACAGTTTTCAACGATCTCAATCCCTGCAAGTTATGCAATTTATCGACCTGCTTACTCAGAAAGACCGCATACGTACAGCACTTCTTCATCGCATCGAAAGCATTCTGGACCGTGGTCAGTTTATCATGGGCCCTGAAGTAACTGAACTTGAGTCACGTCTTGCCTCATATACCGGTTCGAGTCACTGTGTTTCCTGTTCTTCAGGAACCGACGCTCTCCTCATGCCGCTTCTTGCAAAAGGTATCGGTCCGGGTGACGCTGTTTTTACGACACCGTTCACCTTTGTCGCAACGGCCGAAGTCATAAGCCTTGCCGGTGCAACTCCGGTCTTTGTGGATGTCTCCCCTGATACGTTCAATATTGATCCCGATCTCATCGGCATGGCCGTTGATGAAGCAGTGCAGCGCGGCTTGAAACCGAAAGCAGTCATCCCTGTCGATCTCTTCGGCCTTCCTGCTGATTATGTGCGCATCAGCGCTATTGCAGATGCTTACAGGCTCTGGATTCTTGAGGATGCCGCTCAGAGTTTCGGCGGCAGTTTCATGGGACGCCGTGCGGGAAGTTTCGGGCTTGCAGGAGCCACCTCGTTTTTTCCGGCAAAACCTCTTGGCTGTTACGGTGACGGCGGAGCCATTTTCACCGATGATGATGAGCTTGACTCGGTGCTGAGGTCCATAAGGGTGCACGGCAGCGGAGTCGACAAATACAGTAACGACCGCATCGGCATAAACGGCAGGCTCGATTCAATTCAGGCTGCTGTTCTGCTTGAAAAGCTTTCCATTTTTGATGATGAGCTTGAGGCGCGTCAGAGGATTGCCGAGTCCTACAGCAACAGGCTCCGGAACAGGCTTGAAGTTCCCCGGATCCCGGACGGTTATCGTTCGGCATGGGCGCAATATTCCGTGCTTGCCGCATCAGCCGAAGAGCGCGAGCGGCACATGCAGGCATTGCAGAAGGAGGGGATTCCATCGGTCATCTATTACAAGATTCCTCTGCACATGCAGAAAGCCTATGCGTTTCTCGGATATAAAGCCGGCGATTATCCTGTTTCGGAGGATCTGAGCGCAAGGATTTTCTCTCTTCCGATGCATCCCTATCTGAAGGAAGAGGAGATCGAAAGGATTTGCTCCGTTCTGCTCGCCTGAATTATATCTAAAGCCCCCGGTCGGATTCGGGGGCGATTGCCGGGAGCATTTTCCGGCAATCAATCCCAGGCACAATCGGCACTTTTTTCGACTCT
>Ga0268284_1000925_pt1 | contig 16876 bp, 15 predicted proteins | sample saktaG_14_FD_190137 | JGI IMG/M metagenome (GOLD analysis project Ga0268284, IMG submission 190137) | Saline water microbial communities from Sakinaw Lake, British Columbia, Canada - sak_2013_06_06_40m | ecosystem: Environmental > Aquatic > Non-marine Saline and Alkaline > Saline ...
TCCAGAAAATTGTCGCCGTCACCGGTGTACTTCTGTTCATTGTCAAAATGGGTGCCTGGTATCTGACCAACTCGGTAGCCATACTGACCGATGCTCTGGAAAGTACGGTCAACGTTGCCAGTGCATTTATCGGATTATACAGTCTCTACATTTCCGCAAAGCCGAAAGACACCCATCATCCCTACGGGCATGGCAAAATCGAGTTTATTTCTGCTGCGATTGAAGGAACCCTGATTTCAGCCGCCGGTTTGCTGATTATTTTTGAAGCCGTGAAAAACCTCGGCGATCCGCAGCCAATCGGAAAGCTTGATTACGGAATCATTTTAATAAGCATAACGGCGGGAGTCAATTACCTTGTCGGTTCGCTTGCTGTAAAAAAAGGGCAAAAAAACAATTCGCTTGCCCTGGTTGCCAGCGGAAAGCATTTACAGTCAGATACCTATTCAACGGTGGGGATTATAATCGGTCTGATCCTTCTGTTCATCACAAAGATGGTCTGGCTCGACAGCGCCGTCGCCCTGATTTTCGCTTTTCTCATCATCTTTACCGGGTACAGGATTATCCGCGATTCGCTCAGGGGAATCATGGATGAGGCCGATGAGGAACTGCTTGGAAAAATGGTTGCTCTGCTTGAGGCGAATCGGGGAGAAAACTGGGTTGACCTGCACAATCTCCGAATCATCAAGTACGGCAGTACCCTGCATCTCGACGGCCATCTGACTGTTCCATGGTATCTCAATGTTCATGAAGCTCACAGGGAAATCGACAGACTCAACAAGCTGGTTAATGAGAATTTCGGGGGGAGCATTGAGCTGTTTGTCCATACGGACGGCTGCCTTGACTACTCCTGCGAGATCTGCCGGAAAGGGGAGTGTCCGGTGCGCAAGTCTACCTTCAGACATAACGTGGACTGGACGGTTCAAAATATTTCAAATAACAGAAAACATAATGCGCAGTGAGATGGTATGAATACAGTACGCTCTATCCGGTATAAGGGCAGCAGTGGTCATTTTTTCATTATAATTTTAAAGGGATAACCAATGAGGGGATTTCTTAAAAACGGCAACGGACTGGAAAGCTCTGAAAAGTGGCAGAAAAATTGCTGGATAAATGTCGAATGTCCCGATGATGACGATAAGAATTATGTGATAAATGAATTAAAAGTTCCGTTGTCATTCTATAGTGACATTGAGGATATTGATGAACGGCCCCGTATCGAAATTGAAGACGGATGGTATTTTATCCTCCTTAGAATTCCATACAAGACCAATGATACGGACCTTCCTTTCACTACGATTCCCCTCGGCGTTATTTTCAATGAGGAGATTATTTTATCGATCTGTTTTTTCAAGACCGATCTTATACAGGACTTCATTGATCATACAAAGCGGAAAAATATTCTTGTAGAGAATAATTTCGATCTTCTTTTGAAGCTGCTTTTATCTTCGAGCATCTGGTTTCTGAAGTATTTAAAACAGATTAACCAGCAGATTAAAAACGCGGAGAGCAAGCTTGACAAGTCCATTAAAAACGAGGATCTCCAGACACTTCTTCAGATTGAGAAATGCCTTGTCTATTTTCTGACATCTCTTAAGGGAAATGACATATTACTGCACAGGATAAAGAACATCAAGTCAAAAAGAGATGAATTTGATCTTGACCTGATAGAGGATGTCGAGGTTGAATTAAAGCAGGCGCAGGAGATAACCAATATCTACAGCGACATTCTCAGCGGCATGATGGACGCTTATGCCTCTGTTATATCCAATAATCTGAACGTGGTCATGAAGCGCCTCACCTCGATCTCTATCATTTTAATGATACCGACCCTGATCGCCAGTTTATACGGTATGAATGTTCCTAATTCATTTGAGCACTCTCCTCTCGGCTTCTGGTTCATTCTTCTTTTTTCTTTTCTGCTTTCAACATCAGGAGTCATGTTCTTTAAAAGCCGGAACTGGTTGTAAGGCCATCTATCCATGACGTTGCCGGCGGCTCAGAGGATTTTCTTTTTCTGACGTTTTGTTTCAGTTCTCCTCCTTTGATGGATAAGGAACAGATGGCGGATTTCCTGTGGTGTGTTTTGCAGCTTCCCGATTTTACAGGGGCCCTCTTTTTCCTCTGTTAACCGATGCCATTCTTTCAGCTTTACCAGCGCCTGCTTATTCCGGGATCCGTATTTTTTAAGCAAGATTTAAGCTTGTATTTATACTCATTTAAGAATTGCGGGGCGATCTTATAAAAGGTTGAATCCGGCGCTCTCCGGTCTGCTTATTTTTTTGATGCGGATTCCCGGCACCTGTTTTGCCGTGAATCATCGTCTCTTGAAACACTCAATCCGGTTGAAAAAATCACTCTGCAGCAGCCTGCCGGGCAGTTCGGCAATAGCGTTGTCATGCTCTCAGAGATACCTTGTTAACCATGCAGGAAATCGCAAGACAGAACGGAAAGAAAGGAAAAGCTTTGCACGGCGGGGCGTCGGGAGAGTGTCAAGCTGCCGGAGAGAAGGATGGCGATCATGACTAACCCTGACTTATAAAAACTATGAGAATCCTTGTTATCGGGGATGAACCCGATGTTTCCGGGTTCATCAAAACCGGGCTCGAAAAAGAATCCTTTGCCGTCGATATTTCCGGCAATGGCAGAAGCGGTCTGGAGCTGGCTTTGAGCAGAAAGTATGACCTGATCATTATCGACTGGATGATTTCCGGTATGAGGGGTATTGATGTCTGCCGTCAGGTGCGCAATAGTTGCGGCGAGGTTCCTATACTGTTTATGACAGACAGAGAAAATCTTGAAGAGATGCTGTTCGGAATGGATGCAGGGGCCAATGATTACATCAAAAAACCCTTTGTGTTTGAAGAACTGCTTGTTCGCATAAGAGTTCAGCTCAGGAGCAACAGCATTGCAGATGACTCGTTACGCACAGGGCAGCTCAACATCAATCCCGTTCCTCACCAGGTGTTTTGCAATGTAAACGAAATAACCCTCACACCGAAGGAGTTCGCCCTGCTTGAATACCTTGTGCGCAATAAAGGCCGGGTGTGTTCCAGAAACCGTATCATGAAGCATGTCTGGGATATCCATTTCGAATCCGATACCTCGGTGATTGATGTCTATATCACCTTTCTGCGCAAGAAGCTTGAAAAAGCCGGATGCGGAAACATGATCCAGACCATCCGGGGCGTCGGCTATATCGTTCGTGAACCCGCGTTGGCATGAGCAGATAATCCGCACATCACACACTGAACATTCCGGCAATTAATCCCTGCCTTTACGGATTCTCCTTATGTAGACGATAGAAAAAAGGCACCCGACAAAGGCAAACCAACCGGCAATGAGCTGTATGTCGGTTGCGATATTGAATGAGAACATCTTTGAGGGTTGAGGGTTGAGGGTTTGGGGGGAACCGTATAGTTATCTTCTGCTTTGGTACTTTAAAAATTAATGTAGTTGATTGTGGCGAAAATATAAAGAATAAAAAGGTTGAACAGCTGCACGGGCATTCTGCTTCAGTTCACTTCATAACCACCGTCCGAAAGAGGTAACGCTCATGCATGGCGACGTATCAAACTCTTCCCACTCCCCGAAAGGAGCAGCTCCATCTCATGCAGATATTGTCAAAACGCCGGTCAACTGACCTTTTAGCGCCGTTTTTTCCATGGATTCCGTTTTCTTCATCAGATCAGTACAGGCAGAGGAGAAGAAATAAACAGGTGGATGATCATGACACTTCCGGCTGTTATTGCGTAACGCGGACCTTCAGGAGCAGCGGGAGGTGGTCGGAATATCCGCCTTTATAGACTCTTTTTTCGTAGGTCGAATAGGGCTTTTTGCCCGGGTAATCAAGCAGCCGGGTAAAAGTGAAGCAGCGGAATGCATCATCAGGCGTGAAAAGTCCCCTGTTGTCGAGCATGCCTCGGGAGAGGAGTATCTGGTCGATCTGCTGCCAGCGGTTCCGGTAGAGGTAGCTTCCGACTCCTTCATAGCCGCTCCAGCAGTTGAAGAGCATGGATCTGAAGTTCTTTTCAACTTTTTTCCTGTCGAATGTTGAACCAAGCACCTTTTTCAGAGATGGACTGTCAGGTTCGTCATTGAAGTCCCCCATGAGGATGATATCTGCCGCCGGGTCCCGCAGAAGCAGGCTGTCGAGAATGTGCCGGGCAACCCTGGCGGCGGCAATCCGTTTCGGTTCAGTCCAACTGACATCGAAGGAGCGTGACGGCCAGTGGTTTAAAATGACGTGAAACGGGTGTCCCGCAGCGGCTAATCCGGCAACGATAATCTTTCTCGTCGGTTTTTGTTGTTCAAGTGGAACGTTGTACGCTTTTGATGAGCCGGGGGTGATGGAACGGGGGTTGTATGCCAGACCGACATCGATGCCTCTCGGGTCGGCGGATTCAAAATAAATGGTTTTATAACCGCCACCCTTTATCCCGGAAAGGGTCTCCTGAAAGAGAGTCCGGTTTTCCACTTCCGCAAAGGCCAGGACGTCAGGATATTTCCTGTAGTCGGGATGGGCTTCCACCGCAGAGAGGAGATGGCGGATGCGCATCTGTTTCAGTGTGAGTCTTTTTTCAGTCCAGTGAAGCCTGCCTGAGGGGGTGAAATCATCATCCTCCGTTCTCGGGTCATTGTCAGTATCAAAAAGATTCTCAACATTCCACCAGATGAAGAGCACCGTTTTTTCCGGATGGGGATTTCCATTCACCGTGCGGGCAATCAAAGGTAAGGTGAGGAAAAAAAGAAAAATACAATAGTGTAATTTCCGCATCATCTCTTTGTATGTAATTTTTTTTCTTTACCATAAGGATTATGTAACTTAATCGGGATTTTTCAGCTATCAATAATTTATTTTTCAACGATCCGGAAAGCATTATGACCCAGAAGAGTGATGTCAAAGAGCGGGCGAAAGATATCCTCGAAGAGACTCTTGACAGGGAGGCGGTTATTGTGTTGTCAAGGATTTCGGAAGAGATGCAGCTGCTTTTTCTTGCTCATCCGGAACCATCAAGGGATGATGTTGAAAGAATTGTGACCGGGTTTTTTCTGGAAAACGGAAAATCGGAACAGTTCATTGAGGATTGGATCAAAACTTCCGGAGAGTACAGCCGCACCAGGGGGCTGAGTGAGCAGGATCAGCCGAAAGCCATGATGTCGGATCTCGGAGTATTCAGGTTTATGAGCTTTCTGAAAGACAAGGGACTGACGGATGATCAGATTACCATTGTTCTTACGGGAGCTGTAGAGCAGGCGGCTTCAGAAAATCAGGGTTAGCCCGGCATGCAATTCAGGGCGTTCACTTTACCCGTATACATAATCAACCAATACGTTTATATTGAAAAAGACGACACAGCTTTATGAAGGGAAAGCTAAAAAGGTTTTTTTGACTGAAGATCCCGACCTGGTGATACAGGAATTCAAGGATGATGCCACGGCTTTCAATAACAAGAAAAAAGGTACCATTGCTGAAAAGGGTGTCGTGAACAACGCCATCTCCTGCAAACTCTTTACCATGCTGGAACAGAACGGGGTCACTACCCATCTGGTCGAAAAGCTTTCCGATCGTGACATGCTGTGTCGCCATCTCGATATCATCAAGGTTGAGGTCGTGGTGCGTAACATTGCCGCAGGCTCACTGGTGAAAAGGTACGGCTTTACTGAAGGGACGGTGCTTGAAAAACCGATTGTCGAATTTTATCTGAAAGATGATGATCTCGATGACCCGCTGATGAACGAGTCTCATGCCGTTGCGCTTGGTGTTGCCACTTTCGAGGAGCTGGCTCTGCTGAAACAGCGTGCTGAAACGGTCAATGCCGTGCTGAAAAAGTTTTTTGCCGAAAGGAAACTGAAGCTTGTTGATTTCAAGCTTGAGTTCGGCCGTCATCACAATGAGATTCTGCTTGGTGACGAGATCAGTCCCGATACATGCCGGTTCTGGGATCTTGAGACGAATGAAAAAATGGACAAGGACCGCTTCCGGTTTGATCTCGGCGGAGTTGAGGATGCATACAGCGAGGTGCAGAGACGGGTTCTTGAGCTTGACTGAAACCAACAGCAGGGAAGACTGGATTTTACATGCTTGAATCTGCGATGACATGGCTGCAGCATGCCGATCCTTCTGCAGTCTATGTTTTTCTGTTTCTGACCGCATTTCTTGAAAACGTGATTCCTCCGATACCCGGAGATGTCCCGATTGCGTTTATCGGATATCTGATAAGCAAAAGTGCGATTAATTTCTGGGGAGCGGTTTTTTCGTCTTCTCTGGGTTCCACGGCGGGATTCATGCTTGTCTATCTGATCAGCAAACATCTCGGCGTGAAATTGTATGCCGAGGGGGATACTGCGGTCCGGCACCGGTTTTCTAAAGGGGTACACCGTTTTTTTCCTCCTTCCGATATGGTGCTGCTCCGCAGGAAATTTGCCACCCACGGCTATCTTGCCGTGCTCGTCAACCGGTTCCTGTTCGGTTCCAGAGCCGTTATTTCGGTGATGGCCGGCCTGATGCACCTCAAGACCCATTTTGTGCTTCTTGCCGCTATTACAAGCGCAGTCGTGTGGAATATACTTCTGCTTTCAGGGGGTTTTTTACTGGGAGCGAACTGGCAGAGCATCGGCGGGTATGTCGTCATGTACAGTATTCCGGTAACGGCCGTTTTTGTTCTGGTTCTTTTTTTTTCCGCATGGAAGTTTTTCAGGGAAAGAAAGCGGAAGCATGAATGATTTTTTTTTGTTATTTATTACCGGTTCCCTAAATGCCGGCTTTTTTTTAATCACGAGAATTTTGTTGAGATACCATGGCAAAAGACTTAAAACCGTATCCCGCTGAAAGAAAAGGCGTTCTTCTTGAGCTTTCCTCTCTTGACGACCTTAAGGAAATGGCCCGTCAGGTACGCCGGGATATTATCAGAATGCTTGCTATGGCCAATTCCGGCCATACCGGCGGTTCGCTCGGCATGGCCGATATTTTTACCGCGCTCTATTTCCGTATCCTTCAGCACAAACCGCATGAGTTCTGGCAAAGTCATGACCAGGACCTGGTTTTTCTCTCCAACGGCCATATTGCTCCGGTCTGGTACAGTGTTCTGGCCCGTTCAGGCTATTTCTCTCTCAGCGAGCTGAACTCGCTCCGGCAGGTCAACTCCTATCTGCAGGGACATCCAACCTCAGAAGCCGGACTTCCGGGTATCAGAATTGCCTCCGGATCTTTGGGTCAGGGTCTTTCGGTTGCAGTCGGTGCTGCGCTCGGCCTGCGTATTGACGGAAAGAAAAACGATGTTTTCTGCCTTATGGGTGACGGGGAGTGCCAGGAGGGGCAGATATGGGAAGCGGCCATGAGTGCTTCACACTACGGGCTTGACAACCTTATAGGTATTGTTGATTACAACAACATGCAGATTGACGGCGAGGTCACCAGCATCATGAACGTCGAGCCGTTTGCCGACAAATGGCGTGCGTTCGGATGGGATGTGTATCAGTGCGACGGCAATGATATGGAGAATTTTATCGGAACGGTTGAAGAGGTCAAAGCCGTCAGTAATCGCGCCAGACCAACAGTGATTCTTGCCGCAACGATTATGGGAAAAGGGGTACACTTTTTTGAGGGGCTTATGCCGGATAACTCCAACTGGCATGGAAAGCCTCCGTCGAAGGATGATGCGGTTAAAGCGCTTGCCATTCTCGGCGAGACCGTGTTCGGTGACTTTTAGTCTGAAGGGGGGGCGTGCAGATTCTTGCCGGTACATACAGGGGGCGTAAAATCAAAAGCTCATCGTCACAGGCTATACGTCCCTGCAGCAGCAGAGTGAAGAAGTCGCTTTTCGATATCCTTACCTCAAGGATTGATTTTGATGAGGCATCAGTCCTTGATCTTTTTGCAGGCTTCGGGTCACTTGGTTTCGAGTCCCTGAGCCGTGGCGCTTACTCAGTATGTTTCGTCGATCAGCATGTTGATGCTCTGAAGGCCTTGAAGGCAACCGCCGTTCTGCTGGGGGCTGAGGAGCGTGTCAGGATCGTCAACGCCGATGTTACGGCATTTCTCGGGCGCGCGACCGGCACGTTCGATCTTGTGTTCTGCGATCCGCCCTATTCATGGATGGATTACAACAGCCTGATTGAAAGGATCGCAGGAGAAAGCATTCTGGCTGAAGAAGGCTTCCTGCTGATCGAGCATAGTGCGCATCTTGATTTTTCCCGCTCGCCCCGTTACTCTTTTCACAGGGATTACGGTATGACGAGAGTTACTTTTTTTCAGCACTGATTCTTTCCTCCGATGAAACAGAGAGCTATATACCCCGGAACGTTCGACCCGTTTACCAACGGCCATCTTGATGTGCTGGAGCGTGCGTTGAATATTTTTGAGGAGGTCATTGTCGTCATTGCAGAAAATTCCCAGAAACACGCTCTTTTCTCCATTGATGAACGTCTGGAGATGACCAAAGAGGTAACCTGTGATTATGCCGGCGTCACAGTCGAGGTACTGCATAAGGGACTGCTTGCCGATTATGCGCGTCAGGTTGGCGCGAGGTCTATTGTCCGGGGGGTACGGCAGGTCAAGGATTTTGAATACGAATTTCAGATGTCACTCCTTAACCGGCAGCTCTATCCTGAAGTGACCACCGTTTTCCTGATGCCGAACGTCAAATACACCTACGTGGCTTCGTCAATCATCAAGGAGGTGGCCATGCTGGGCGGCGATGTGAGTAAATTTGTGCATCCCTGTGTTCTGGAGATGATGCACCAGAAACGAGAGGAACAGAACAAAATCAAATTATAACAATAACGTCTCTATGTCTACAACATCTTTCCCGGAAGAAAAATATCTTACCCGACGGGTACTGAGCATGCAGGAGTCGCAGACCATGCGAATCAGCAATCTTGCCGCCAAAATGAAAGCTGAAGGCAATGACATTGTCAGTCTTTCAGCCGGAGAACCGGATTTTCCGACTCCTGAAAATGTCAATCAGGCAGGCATTGATGCCATAAGGGCGGGGTTTACCCGTTATACCGCCAATTCGGGTATTCCGGACCTGAAAAAGGCCATTATCGAAAAGTTCCGTCGCGACAATGCCCTTGAGTTCAGCGAAAGCCAGATCATCGTCAGCAACGGCGGAAAGCAGACACTTGCAAATACCTTTCTTGCGCTTTGTGAAGAGGGTGATGAGGTTATCGTTCCCGCCCCGTACTGGGTGAGTTTCCCTGAGATGGTGCGTCTGGCCGGCGGCACACCCGTTATTGTCGATACCACTCTGGAAACGGAATACAAGATGACTCCCGACCAGCTTGAGGGTGCCATTACGCCGAAAACGAAGATTCTTGTGCTGAATTCGCCTTCCAATCCTACCGGTTCGGTCTATAGCGAAGCGGAGGTGCGTGCATTGATGAAGGTTATCGAAGGCCGCGGGATCTTTGTCATATCCGATGAGATGTACGATATGATCGTCTACGGGGATGTCCGTCCCTTTTCTCCGGCAAGAATTCCTGAAATGAAGGATTGGGTGATTGTGAGCAACGGAGTGTCGAAAACCTATGCCATGACCGGCTGGAGAATCGGTTATCTTGCCGGGCCGAAATGGCTGATCGACGCCTGCGACAAGATTCAGTCGCAGACCACCTCAAATGCCAACGCTATAGCCCAGAAAGCCGCAGTTGCCGCTCTGAGCGGTGATCAGAGCATTGTCGAGGAACGACGGATAGAGTTTCAAAAGAGGCGCGACTACATGTACCAGGCGCTCAACAGCATACCGGGTTTCAAAACGGCATTGCCGCAGGGTGCGTTTTACATTTTCCCGTCGATAAGCGGTGTGCTCGGCCAGACCTTCAACGGTGTTGTCATGAAAGACTCGGCAGATGTTGCCGAATATCTTCTCAAGGTGCATCATGTCGCCACCGTACCCGGTGATGCTTTCGGTGCCCCTGAAAACCTGCGCCTTTCCTATGCGGCATCAATTGCCTCACTTGAAGAAGCGGTAAACCGTATCAGGAGAGCCTTCAAATAGGGCGGCTATGCTGAAAGTGAATCGCAGCAGGCTTTATACCGTTTGGTTCGGCTGGTACTCACGCCGCCAGTTCAGGCGGTATTTCAACTCGGTCCGCGTTTTGATGCATTCCGGAGTGCGGGAAATGGAGACCCGCATTCCGGTTGTTTTTTATGCCAACCACGCCTACTGGTGGGACGGGTTCTGGTCGCAGCTCTGCACTGAAGAGTTTTTTCATCAGAACCTGCATATCATTATCGAGTATCAGCAGCTGCTGAAGCATCGCTTTTTCACCCGTATCGGAGCATTTTCGCTTGACCGTTCGCGGCCGAGAAGCGCAGTCGCTACAATTCGTTATGCCGCCGATCTCCTGACGGCCGACAGTAAACGACAGAACGCATTGTGGATTTTTCCCCAGGGAAAAATTGAACATGTCGACAAAAGGCCTCTTTTCTTTTTTAAAGGGACAGCTTCAATTGTATCCCGTGTGCTTGAAAAAACTCCACGGATTTACCTTGTTTCAGTTGTCAGCCGGATTGAATATCTTGACGATCAGAAACCGGAACTGTTTTTGTCATTCAGGGAGCCGCTTCTGGTTTCAAGAGAGAATTTTTCGGGGCAGGATGCTTTTACCGCCGAGATGCTTAAGACGACGGAGAGCCATCTTGACGCTCTGAAGGAGAAGATCGTGAACCGGATGATTGACGAATCCGGGATTGTTCTCAGAGGCAGGCCTTCCGTCAACAGACGGACTGAATCGTTTAAAAAATTTTTTCTTCTGGATAAAGGGGCTTGAGGGTAATGCCGGAAACCGGATGTTTTCGCTTTCCGAATTAAAACAATCTCTTATGAGTAATGTAATATGCAGTTGTCTTTTGGGTGATAATGCCAGGGTCAGGCTCAGGCTTTCGCAATTGCTGCACAGTGAGATGGACTCGATATACGGGGTTTCACCGGATGAGGTTGCCGATGACATATGCGAGGTGGAGCTGCAGGGGTGCCGACGTGAGTTTTTTATCAACAATACAGGAATCCCGTTCAGTATCGGCCAGCAGGTAATTATCGAATCGGATGGAGGATATGATTTCGGCGTCGTCTATTCGACCGGTCAGATTGCCCGCAAGAAGCTTCGGCTGAAAGGGCTTGACAAAAACGGGCAGGAGTGGACCGCGGTTTTGCGAATAGCCGATGAAAACGACACACAGGCGATTATAGAGCTGAAAAAACGCCAGTCGGAGATCCGCGATATCTGTCTGAACAAGATTAAAAAGCATGAGCTGGACCTGAAACTGGTTGACGTTGAACTGCGCATGGACCAGCAGAAACTCTCTGTCTATTATACATCTTCACACCGCGTTGATTTCAGAACGCTTGTGCGGGATCTTGCCGGTGAGTTCAAGGCAAGAATTCAGATGGTGCAGATCACCACGCGTGAAGAGGCAAGACGGGCAAACGCATTCGGGCCCTGCGGCTGTCTTCTGTGCTGTTCAAGCTGGCTGCAGAAAATACATGCAAATCCGTTTGCCGAAAAATCCCAGTTTTCGGAAACACCGGGCAACGAAAGCCACGCCTTCAATATCACAGGCCTGTGCAACCGGCCTAAATGCTGTCTTGGTTATTCGAAACAGGAAAAGGGCTGTCATCAGCATGCCTCCGGACAGACAACGCTGCCCGCTGTAGGAAGCAGGATATCCACTCCCGAGGGCCCTGCTGTTGTTGAAAGTATCGATGCTCAGAAAAAACTTGTCTGGCTTCGGTACCTGAAAAGCGATCAGACAAGAAGACTGCCTGCCGAGAAGTTCAATGCCATGTTTGTAAAAAAATAAAGAGCTCCCGTGAGTCGGGAGTGCCGTTCCATTTGATTTTGAAGAGTAACCGTATTTTTTGCAGTATGCAACAGTTTACCAGAACCCTCGTTACGACAGCCCTTCCATACGCCAACGGTCCGGTCCATCTCGGCCATCTGGCGGGAGTTTATCTCCCTGCGGATCTTTATGTCCGCTATAAAAGGCTCAAGGGTGAAGATGTCATTCATATCGGCGGTTCGGATGAACATGGCGTTCCCATTACCATCACGGCCGAAAAGGAGGGAATCACCCCCCGTGATGTCGTTGACCGCTTTCACGGCATGAACCTTGACGCGTTTTGCCGGTGCGGAATATCATTTGACTATTACGGCCGGACGACTTCAGCGCTTCATCATAAAACCGCTCAGGAGTTTTTTACCGATATCGAACAGAAAGGCATTTTCAAAAAAAAGACGGAAAAACTTTTTTTTGACCGGAAAGCAGACCGCTTTCTTTCAGACCGGTATGTGAGCGGGACCTGCCCGATATGCAGTAATGCTGAGGCCAATGGTGATCAATGTGAACAGTGCGGCACCCATCTGAGCCCGGTTGAACTGATCAATCCGAAAAGCAGGCTCTCTGACGCAACCCCCGAACTGCGCGAGACCATGCACTGGTATTTTCCGCTCGGGCGGTTCCAGGAGGAGCTTGAACGGTATGTGAACCTCCATGAAGATGACTGGCGCCCGAATGTGGTAAATTATACCCGTACCTGGCTCAAACAGGGTTTGAATGACCGGGCGATAACCCGTGATCTCTCATGGGGGATAAAGGTGCCTCTCGACAGTGCGGATGCTGCGGGCAAGGTGCTCTATGTCTGGTTTGACGCGGTTCTCGGCTATATCTCCTTTACAAAAGAGTGGGCGGCAGAAGAGGGGGACACTGAGCGGTGGAAGGAGTACTGGCAGGACCCCTCAAGCCGTCTTGTACACTTTATCGGCAAGGATAATGTCGTTTTTCACACCCTTATGTTTCCCGCAATCCTGATGGCCTGGAATGAGGCTCGTCAAACGGGGTGCTACAATCTTGCCGATAATGTACCGGCATCGGAGTTCATGAATTTCGAGGGAAGAAAGTTTTCCAAGTCGAGGAACTATGCGGTCTATCTTGGCGAATTTCTTGAGAAATTCCCGGCAGACACCCTGCGTTACAGCATTGCGATGAACTATCCTGAAAACAAGGATACCGATTTCAGCTGGTCAGATTATCAGAACAGGACCAACGGCGAACTGGCCGATACACTCGGCAATTTTATCAAGCGCTCTGTCGATTTCACCAACGCCCGGTTTGAAGGGGAGGTGCCTTATGAGTCTACCCTCCAGGATTGGAACGGCCTCGGCATCGACTGGGCCGATACCCTTGAACGGCTTGATCTGGCATTCGAACAGTTTCACTTCCGTGATGCCGTCACGATCGGCATGGATATTGCGCGTGCGGCCAACCGGTTTCTTACCGGATCGGAACCGTGGAAAGTGATCAAGAGCGACCGGGAGGCCGCTGCCAAAGCGATGGCCCTCTCGCTCAACCTCTGCCACGCCATCTCTCTGGCGCTCTCTCCGGTAATTCCGGATACCTGCAACCGGATTTCGGCCATGCTTGGGTTTGACGACAGCATTGAAGATCGCATAATACCGGGACAATCTCTTTTTGCCGGTCTCCTGGAGCCCCGGCTGAAAAAAGGGCACAGGATAAGGGGCGAATCGGAAATTCTTTTCACCAAAATCGAGGATGCCGACATAGCTCCTGAACTCCTCAAAATTGAAAAACTGCTTCTCGAAGCTGAAAAACGCGAAGCCGGAGCTCTCCGGGAGCGTATGGAGTTCAAGCCGGTCATCAGCTTCGATGATTTTCTCAAGGTTGATTTGAGAGTGGCAAGAGTGCTTGCGGCCGAAAAGGTTAAAAAAGCCGGAAAGCTGCTTAAGCTTCAGCTCCGGGTCGGTTCGGAAACGCGGCAGGTGCTTGCGGGAATTGCCATGCACTATACTCCTGAAGAGATGATCGGTAAAAATGTCGTTCTTGTGGCCAATCTTGCAGGACGTACCATACGTGATGAGGTTTCTGAGGGGATGATTCTTGCTGTAGAAGGCGCTGACGGAAAGCTTTTTGTGATCGAGCCGGAAGGAAATGAAATAAACGGCGGACAAATACAATAAATACTTGCAAATAAATATTTATTGCTTACATTGTGAGCACAAACATCGTGGGGTGGAGCAATTGGTAGCTCGTCGGGCTCATAACCCGAAGGTTGCAGGTTCAAGTCCTGTCCCCACCACAAAGAAAGCCGCCCGTTCAAAGGCGGCTTTTCTGTTTTCCATGCCCCCGTTGACGCCGCTCTCTGGTTTTCTTTTCCAAACTGGTTATTTTAACTGCAACGTAAAAAAAATCAAAAGTGCCATGCATCGCGACGACCGGTTTTCCCCGCCTTTTTTTTTATCCCGGAAAAAGTGCGGCATCCTTTCTTTTCCTGTCATTATTCTCTCGATTCTGCTTTTTGCTCTTCCGGCCCGGGCCGAACGTTTACTCTGCGGTATAGACCGGCTTGAATTGTCGGGATTCCGGGAGCTTTCCGGCCTTAAAGTCGGCCTTATTACCAATGCCGCGTCTCTTACAGGGAAAGGGGAGCCTGACTATGCAGTCATGCTCAGGAACGGTGTCAGGCTGAAATTTCTCATGGCACCCGAGCATGGTTTTTCGGCTGCTGCCGAAGCGGGAAAAAAAGTCGGAGGAACCGTCGTTTCCGATACCCTTCCTGTTTTTTCTCTCTATGGTTCAACAAGAAAACCTGACATAAGGCAATTGAAGGAGATTGATATTCTTCTGTTTGATCTTCAGGATATCGGGTCGAGATGCTATACCTATATTTCGACCATGAACAATGCCATGGAAGCATGCCAGCAGGCGGGTATCGCTTTCATGGTGCTTGACCGTCCAAATCCGGTTATTCCTTTGCAGCCCGCAGGGTTCATGCTCAAACCCGGATACGAATCGTTCGTCGGTGCTGTCGATATTCCCTTTATTCACTCCATGACGGTCGGCGAGATTGCCATGTTCCTGAAAAGAGAACGGTATAAACGGCTGGATCTGCGGGTTATCCGGATGCAGGGGTACCGCAGAGAGCGGTTTGCCGACGAGTATCCGGGGTTCCGGTTCATCTCTCCTTCACCTAATATCAGAAGTGTTGAGACTGCCATCGTCTATCCTGCCACGGTCTTTCTTGAAGCAACTGCGGTGAGCGAAGGCCGCGGTACGGAGGCCCCCTTCATGCAGTTCGGGGCACCGTTCATCAACGGAGGTGAGCTTGCCGCACTTCTCAAGGGCAGCAAGCTGCAGGGGGTCGTGTTCAATGAGGTTGTCTTCAGCCCTCTCTCCGGCAAGTTCAAGGGAGAGGAGTGTCAAGGAGTGAGGCTTTCCGTGACCGACAGAAAAACGTTCGCCCCTTTCAGAACGGCGGCAGCGCTCCTTCTTGCGCTGCAACGTCTCTATCCCGACAAAACCGGGCTTGAAAAAGGGGGGGATTTTTTTGACAGGCTTGCAGGCACTCCCCGGTTCCGGGAGATGATCATCCGGCAGGCTCCCCTTGACTCCATCATGGCCGAAAGCCGCCGTCAGGTTGAGCGCTTCAGACGGCGGGCACCCTCGACGCGGCTCTACCCGTGAACCGTTTTTTTCAGCGGGGAATCTCTGTCCGCCCTTCAAGTCCTTTATTTGAAAGCAGCACCTGCCAGAGTTCAATAAACCGTGCGCGGAAAGCGCCGGCGCAGCTCAGGAGGTAGTAACGCCACATGCGGTGAAACTGTTCGCTGTATCGTGACTCCAGCTCCGGCCACATCTTTTCGATATTGTCATTCCAGGCCTTGAGCGTCAGGGCATAGTCATAGGTAAAGACATGCCAGTCTTCAAGCGTGAAAAGCCCTTCGTAATTACTGGTGATCTGGCTTGCGGAGGGAATCATGGAGTTCGGAAAAATATATTTGCTGATCCATGGATCCACATTGGTGCATGGTTCGTTTCCGCCAATTGTGTGCAGCAGGCTGAGTCCGTCGGGCTTGAGAGATCTGCTGACGGTATTGAAATAGCTGCGGTAGTTTTTATAGCCTACATGTTCGAACATCCCTATAGAATAAACCCTGTCGAAGGAGCCCTGAACTTTTCGGTAGTCGATCAGTTCGATGGTGACAGGCAAGCCGCTGCAATGCTCGCGGGCAAGCTCTGCCTGCCGGCTGGAAACGGTAATGCCTGTAACCGTTACGCCGTAATGTTCGGCAGCAAAGCGGGCGGCCCCGCCCCATCCGCATCCGATATCGAGGATGTTCATGCCGGGCTGAAGCTGCAGCTTGTCGAAAACCAGACGGAGCTTTTTTTCCTGAGCCTCGTCAAGCGTTCGGGCTCCTTTCCAGTATCCGCAGCTGTAGATCATCCGTTTGTCAAGCATCATTTCAAACAGGTCGTTGCCGGTATTGTAGTGCTTTTCTCCAACGGTAAAGGCCCGTGACGGGTGCTGCAGGTTGCATATCATGCCCATCAGCTTTCCGAAAAGTATTGCCGGGGAAACTATTTTTTCGTCGGCCCTTGACTGAAGAAGGCGGAAAAAGAAGTCATCAAGAGCGGGGCAGTCCCAGCTTCCATCCATATAGGACTCCCCAAGGCCAAGGTTTCCTTCCGTGATGGCGCGCCGGAAAACAATCGGCCTGTTGATCCGGATATCCCAGGGACGGGTGCCCCCGATCCTGATATCGGCAGGATCAAAGAGTCTTTCCAGCTGTTTTCGGCAGTAGCTGTCAAACATTCTCTGTGATATTGAGTCCTGAAGAAGGGACAGGGTTATCTCGGTACCGTGAATGTCCCTTCAATGCCGTTCCGGGAGAACAAAAGCTGCCAGAGCTGAACATGACGGGCCCTGAAAGAGCCTGCGGCACTCAGCAGATAATATCTCCACATCCGGTGAAACCGCTCACTGTATACCTCTTTGAAGAAGGGGCGGCTTTTTTCAATATTGCTGTTCCACGCTTTCAGGGTATGATAATAGTCGTGTCCGAAAGAGTGCCAGTCCTC
>Ga0268284_1000927_pt1 | contig 16874 bp, 13 predicted proteins | sample saktaG_14_FD_190137 | JGI IMG/M metagenome (GOLD analysis project Ga0268284, IMG submission 190137) | Saline water microbial communities from Sakinaw Lake, British Columbia, Canada - sak_2013_06_06_40m | ecosystem: Environmental > Aquatic > Non-marine Saline and Alkaline > Saline ...
ATGCCATCATGCTGTAATCCCTGGGGCGGACGGTATATGTTTAGCATGTTCATGCCTTTTCGTGCCCAGGACTGTCCGCCTGAGACTTCCCTGAAATCGGCCGGGGGATAATAGAAGTTCCCATTGGCATCTTTAACCTTTTGTTGGTGGGTTATGTGTGTGATGATCGCGTTATGCCTGTCGTTAACCCGTGCATTCTGACGGATTTTACCCAATGTCCATTCAAGATAAATATCCTGCCGGTTGCCTTTGTCGGCGAAGTCGTGCAATAGTTCGTTCCATGGATCGATCGTTGTTGTATGAATTTTGGTATTAAACTTTCTCTCGATGATGTCACAGTAAGCATAGAAATCTTCGACGGTGAGCATGTTATCGTCGGGGTCAACAACAATGAAATGCTTGTCGATGAACCGTTTTGCCTCATCAAGTTCGCCTGCGGAAAGTTGATTCCCGTGATTCGAATAGAAATTCTTTCCTGTGCTTATTTCGATCAGGTGGATATAAATATCCGAGGCGCCACCGGTTTCAGGGCTAAACACAATATGCTTCATCCCATAGAACCGGGAACAGTTTATCAGAATCTCGTACCACAGGATTGTTTTTCCGCTATAAGGAGCTCCATAGATATAGGTCGTTGTTCCAAGCTTAAGGGTATAAAATTCATCAAGTGCATCCCACCCCACGTAATATCCACGACTTATTCCGTGTTTGAACTTTTCGTCAATATCCGGTTCAACTTCTTTGAGAGTGAAATATAGTTTGCCATATTTCTGCTCTGTCTTGATTTCTGCTTCAAGTGCATCGGTTACCGGATCTGTTTTCCCGTTTTCAATTCCATCGATAATGGCCCTGCGGTTTACCTGGAAGTCGGACGGGTCGATGTGATATGCCTCCTGTTCAAGCAACCTTATGGCCTCCTGATCGCTTATAATCCCGGAAGCCACATAACCCCCCATGAGCCTTGAGGCTTTAAGGATCTTTGTATGCCTTTCACCATCGACTGCTGAGCGTATAAAGTTTAACGGAACCATGGCCCTCTTGTAATCGTTCTTTACATATTTTTCGGCCGTGGTGGTCTTCTTTTCATCCTTTTTCATCCGCCCGGTGAACACTATCGCTTCGGTATTCACGTAAACATCGGGATCGTATGAGAAAAAGCAGGCCCTGGATATATCTTTACAGGCAGAATCAATAACCTCCGGTAATATGTCGCGTAGCGCCTTATCGACCGCCGACCAGTATTCCTTGTACTGGGCATCGGATTTAACAACCGGAATCTTAACGAGGGCTTTAACGCCATCGCCACCAAGGCTCACAAATGCCATATAGATGAAGGGGATGGATTTTAAACGCTCCTTGAACTCAACGCCGGTATGATCGAAATCCAACACCATCAAGCCGGAAGCCTCAAGGAGTGATTCATTGTCACGCTTACTAAACTTACCCTGGAATATAACCACAGGCATTTCACTTTTTCTTATTTTGTATTTTTCGACATCATATTCGCGTAATCCCCTGAGCTCTTTTATCAAATCAAGCTTACTGCCTCCGGTTTTAATCTTTTCGATTATAACCGATAAGTCGGTGTAAGAAACACTGCCGGATTTTACGTTTGCCTGAATCGTTATCATCAGTTCAATACCCTCCCTGTTTTAGCCAAATCGGTTACCTGTTCCTTATTCTGATGGTCTTTTATCGCAAACAACCCGGCCCAGTTTTGCTGAATACTCTGGTTTATGATTTCAGCAGCCTTGTCCATGGATCCCCCGGCTTTATTGTATAAATTGTTTATAGTTGCCTGCTCACCGGTAGTGGTATATTTTTTATCCTTTCTTTCTTTTTTGTACTTCAGCCAGTAGTCCCAGATGGCGCCAAACTTTTCAGATTCAAAAGGGTAATTTATTTTTGGATTGTAGTTATTGAAATTTTCGGCCCATTTGGGTTTTTCCCCCACACCCCTTTTTCCTTTATATATATTTTCATTTTCATCTTCCATATGACCTTCCATATGACCTCCATTTTTTTTGTACTGATTAAAGCCTTTTAGATTGTTTTTTCTGCTGTTAATGAATGAGTTGCGTTTTTCAATTTCGATGTCAAGACGTTTATTGTACCAAAGACCATTTTCGTCTTTTTTAAACTTATCCTGAATTTGACCAAAAACTTGACCAACCATACGACCTACCATATGGGAGGTCATATGACCAGAATTAAACTGGCAGATTAAAAGTTCAAGATATGCTCCCTTCTCTTCAAGGGTCATTCCAAGTGTTCCACCAAGCCAATCACCAGGGTAGAACAGAAAAGCTGGGTCTTTCATAATCCTGAATTATTTGGATTTGAGAACTGGGTATAGGTTCATCGAACGAGGCTGGCCAAAGCATTGGCTTTGATCTCGTCGGTGGTTGAACGACGGCCGGAACGGATCCAGGCCAGAAGTTCAACTTTTGAGAAATACAGGCGACCCCGGCGTTTCATGCAGGGGATGGCCCTCTGGTGGACATATCCATAAACTGTGGGAACTGTGACCGATAGCAAGGTTGCTGCCGCTTCGATGGTGAGCAGTTCGTCACGGACCGGATCATCGGCAGGAACTGCTACTTCTTTGAGCGCTTTACGGACCTGGTTAAAAATGAGGGTTTCAAGCTCACTGAGGGATAGGGGGGAGAGAATGAAGTCTTGCATTGCTGATTGAATTTTTAATCAGCAGCAAATAAAATACAAAAAAAGGCGAATAATCCAAATTGCCGTCGCCAAAATTGCCGAACGGCAAATTAGGCAATTTAGGCAATTCAGGCAAAATCAGCTAATGCCTATGCATCAGCTAATTAGGTAAAAGAGATAGGACAGGGAAGAGATATAAGGGAATTCAGGAAATCGGCAATCCAGGCAATTTAGGCAATCCAGGCAATATCGCACAAAAGGGCCATTATTATAATAAGAAGTGAAACGGAAATGGTGTTTTTTAATTCATCGAACAGTTGGGAGAATTCAACAGGAGATGGGTGGACATGAGTAATTGTAGAGAAGCTGATTTTTTCAGTGTTAAATGTGTTCTCACAAATGGCCTGGATTTCGGAGGTCGTGAATTTGGTTTTCTTACAATAGCCTTGTATGGCCAGCCACTTTATTAAGGCAATAATAATCAGCTTCCATCCGGATTTATAATCCTGCCAGCTGCCATTGGCCGTGCAATAGTTTTTCTTTTGAAGCTGACCCATGACTTGCTGATACTCTGATACGTTATTAAACGCTTCGAGCAGTGTGTTAAAGGCTGGTTTCTTTTTCCTGTTGGCATAAGAGCTTAAGGATTTGGGGTTGAGAAAACCAATGGAAGTAGTTGTAGCAGGGAAAGTCAGGTTATGCATCATTCTCACGAGGTAGCCTTCGACAATCCGCCGTAGTTCTGGGCTGAAATTCTGAGGGTTCTCATGGAAGCGTTGAAACGTTGCCGAAAGCCAGGTCAAGGAATCACCACCCCGATGAATGTATGCATCGAGAAGGTTCTGTAAAATCGCAATAATAATTTCCTCGTTGACAAAGATGTGGTTAAGCCCGGTATATAAAGAAGAAAGATCAATGGTGTCAAGCTGTTCAACGTGATCGGGGGTCAATTCAAGATCGGGATAGTTTTTCAACAGATCCTTTACCGGCAGTTTCTTATCCTGGACCGATATGGTATGATCAAGATTCAGCAGTAACCCATACCTGGGTACATATTCGGCGACCTTCATAACAAGATTGGATTTGTTTATTCCGGCCAAGGTGACCAACCCCATGAAAAGGGGAAACAAACAAAATTATACTGAAAGATCGAGGACTATCTGTTGATAAAAATTATTCTTCTTTATGTTTTCAACAATATAGCACCCTAAAAAATAATCATTACCATGCTGGGAATAACCACCTTGGTTAGGTTATTAACATATGAAAGCATGTTAATCGCCGGAAGACTGATGGAAGGTTTTAACGGATATTCTTAAATATCGGTTTCGGGCAGTAACATATTGGCCCATTTCTTCTTTTCGTCATCCTCGAAATTGGCCAGGTAATTCTGGGTAGTCTGCTTATTTCGATGGCCCAGGGATTCACTGATGAACTCGACCGAGGCTCCTGATCGTTTTAATACCGTGGCAAAGCTGTGCCGGGCGGTGTAGGTAGTTGCCCGGGCGATCTTAAGCTCATTGCAGATGTTCGTCATGTTTTTATTGATCGTTTGCACCGCCTGCTGAATGGCCCGGTATTCATCGACGGGAGTCATGTCTTTACTGAGGATTGGAAATATATACTGATCGCTGGTTCCGGGTTTATTGCCGTGGAGGTCGATAATTCGGCCGATTTGTTTTGTAATCATGATATCGATGGTTGTTTCCTCATCGACCGATTCGGCCGTTTTTGCCCTGATCAAGGTGATCTTTTCCCCCTTGATATTCGCGAACTTCAGGCGGGCCATATCTTTTATGTTGATGCCGTTGCAGAGATAGCTGAACAGCCAGTAATCGCGGCTCATTTGCTCAATGGTTCCTTTGGCGGCAGGGTAGGAGGCGATCTTCGCAACATCGGCTTGGGTTAAGGCCTTTTTGGTGTTCTTGCCTTTCGGAATCGAATACAATCCTTGTTTTGACTTTCCAAAGGGATAAAGCACGCCTACCGGCTTAACCAAGTTGAAGACCGTGCGGACATTCCGAAGGTATATTCCAACTGTAGTCCGTCCATTCACTTTCGTGCGGGATTTGGTCTTGCCTGATTTTGTTTTCCATTCAATGGATCTGGGAGTAAGCATCCATTTTTCGTAATCTTTGAAGAATTTCACATTGGCTGATGCGAAAGGAAATTTTTCCTTACCGGTAAATTCTTTAAGGGATCTGAGTGCACATTCAAATGTGACTGCCATGCTGATGCGACCAGCTTCGCGCAGTTGCTTGCCGGTGGCTTCCATGATCGAGAAGAGATCGTCGGCATCTTTGGGTTTTGAGAAGTAAGCGGATTCAAAAGATTCAAAGGAAAAACCGTTTCTCAAAGATGCGATAACATTACTGGCGGCCTTTCTCAATTCGGTAAGAAACACATTTTTGGCTAAAAAAGGTTTCCTGGGATTTATTACAAAAACATTGTCGTATTCATTCTGAGTCATTGCAATGACCTCGCCAGGTTCCCAGATTGGCTCCTGCCCGGCTTTACGGGCATTATCAGCATCCTGAGGCAGATAAATGAGCGCATAGAACTTATATTCTCTATTGAAAGTCACCCGAAGTTTCAAAGGTTTCCTTCCATCCTTTCGTTCTTTCGCCTTTTTAAGGTTAAGGACAATTGCTGCTGTTGCTGAATCTTTTTTCATAACTTGCCGACCTTCTGACCTATAATCAGAAGGATTTTTTGGTTTTTCAGGGTACCAACAAAGGTACCAACAAAAAGGCCCAAAATGACAAATTTTATCAAAATATTTATCAACAGCAAATCATGTAAATAACTGAACTATAGCTTAATACTAAAGTTTTACAAAATTTAACAAAAGGGGTGTTTTTTGACTACGGATCAGAAGGTTGGGGGTTTGACTCCCTCCGGGGTCACCAGATAATCAGCCACTTACAAAGTTAATGTAGGTGGCTTTTTTCTTGCGGTAGATACAAAAGTAGATACACGAAGAGTAAATTGATCATTTTAACTCTCCTTTGCATATCGGTCAGTTTCATTTTTCCCAAATTCAAAATGAATTTGTAATTTTACTTGACGATCAGGATATTTGAATACGCAGTTAAATTTGTATTTTCACTCTGAAAATCTGCAATATGAAATTCTTGGAAAAAACAAAGGAAGAACTCATTGAAGCGTTGCAAACCATACATCAGGAGCACGATGATTTGAAGTTATTGTATGAAAAGGATATTACCTCTTTGAGAAACGCCGAAGAAAAATTGAAGTTAAGTGAAGAGAGGCAGCGGGAGGTGCTTGAAAATTCGGTGGTTGCTGCCTACAAAAGGAATCTTCGAACCAATGGCTATGAGTATCTCAGTCCTGTTTTCATTCGTTTAACAGGCTATACTCCTAAAGAGATGAAGACTTTGCCTCTTGAAACCGTTTTTGGATTAATTCATCCAGATGATATGCCTGAGGTTGAACGAACCATTGCCGAGGCAATTTCAAAAGGTACAGGACAAACAAATCAGGTTGAATACCGTTTCAGACACAAGGAAGGTGAGTATCGCTGGTTTATTGACCGATTTACGTTAGTAAATGATAGTCAGGCTAAACCTGTTGCACTCATTGGAAGTATTAGCGACATAACGGAGCGTAAACAGGTAGAGGGAGCATTGGTTGAAACGAAAGTGTTTCTGGATAGTATCATCGAAAACAGCCCTAACTCAATGTGGATTTCCGATGAGTATGGCACGTTGATGCGATTAAATCAGGCTTGCCGTGATAATCTTCATTTGAAGGATGATGAGGTTATTGGGAAGTACAATATTTTCGAGGACAACCTTCTCGAAGAGCAAGGGTTTATGCCAATGGTAAAAGATGTATTTAAGAAAGGTGTCACCGCCCATTTTACGATCCAATACGATACATCCGCTTTGAAAAATATTAACCTTGAGCAGACAATAAAGGTTTTTATAGAAGTGCATATTTCGTCGATTTTGAATTCGCAAGGGAAAGTGACCAATGCAATCATTCAGCATAATGATATCACCCAACGGAGAATGGCGGAACATACCTTAATAGAATCGGAAGAAAAGTATCGTGTACTGTTGAACGGAAGTCCATATGGCATTTTAGCCACCGATATCGAAACCCATCAGTTTTTGTTTTCCAATGCAGCCATCTGCAAACTATTCGGATATACCGACGAAGAGTTTCAGCGGGTGAGCGTAGAGAATTTAGTACCCAAGGAATGCTTTGATTTAGTAATGAGAGAGTTTGATTCCCAGATGCGGGGTGATAAATCAGTTTCCGTTGATCAGACCTGCATTAGAAAAGATGGAACCATTTTCTATGCTGATATTGCGAGTGCCTCCATTATTATCAATGGAAGAAAATGCAGCGTCGGATTTTTTACTGATGTGACTGAACGAAAACAAGCGCAAGAATCTTTAATGGAAAGCCAGCTACGCTATCAGAAACTGTTCGACCTAGCGAATGAAGGGCTCATTCTGCTGTCAAAGGATGGTAAATTAGTTGAGGTCAATAAGGCATTCGCTGAGATGCACGGTTATACTGTTAACGAGCTGAAAAATATCGACATCAGAGATTTGGATGTTCTCAGTGAAGCCGCATTTGAAGATCGTGCCGATATAATGCAGCGCATTGATGCCGGGGAGGTTGTTCGTTTTGAGGTCGATCATTACCATAAAGATGGTCATATTATTACTTTCAGCGATTCTGCGAGTTTAATAAACATTGGCGACCAGCAGTATTATTTGGCTTTCCATCAGGACATCACCGACCGCAAGCTGGCAGAAGAATTCTTGAAAGAGAGCGAATCAAGCCTTAATGAAGCTCAGAATATCGGGAAAATTGGCAGTTGGCAATTGGATTTAATTAATAATAAGGTCAAATGGTCAAAGAATTGCTTTGTTATTTATGGATTAGAGCCTTATGAGATTGAACCTTCATTTGAATATTTCAAAAGCAGAGTTCATCCTGATGATTTGCATATAATCGATGAATCTTTTGAAAATATTTCTAAGTTCAAAGAACCAAATAATACTGAAATACGAATACTCCTTCCGGATGGAAATTTTAAGTGGCTCCAAAACAATATGGTGCCGATTGTTATAGAAGATAAACTCGTTGCCTTGAAGGGAATACATATAGATATCACAGACCGAAAGCAGGCGGAAGAAAAGCTTCATGAAAAAAATGTCCAGTTTAGAAAGCTTTCTGCAAATTTGCCAGACTTGATTTTCCAGTTTACAAGAAGACCCAATGGAAGCTATTACGTTCCCATTGCATCAGAAGGGATTAAGAATATTTTTGGATGTTCCCCGGAAGACGTAATTGAAGATTTTGCTCCTATTGGAAGTGTAATTTACCCGGAAGATTCAGAGAGAGTAATCAGCGACATCGAGCACTCCGCAAAGCATTTGACTTACTTTACCTGTGAATTTAGAGTGCAAATCCCCGGCAAGCCAATCCAATGGATATTTTCCAGATCTACGCCTGAAAAATTGGCAGATGGCAGTATAACCTGGTATGGCTTTAATGCAAATATCACTGAGATGAAGCAAACAGAGTTTGATCTTATCACTGCCAAAGAGCATGCGGAGGAAAGTGATCGGTTGAAATCAGCCTTTCTTGCCAATATGAGCCATGAAATCCGCACCCCAATGAATGGCATTCTGGGGTTTGCCCAATTGCTAAGAGAACCTAATCTTACCGGGGAGGAACAACAGGAATACATCCGCATAATTGAAAAGAGTGGCAAACGAATGCTCAACATCATCAACGATATTGTCAATATCTCAAAAATAGAATCGGGGCAGACGGATATTTTTATTTCAGAAACAAATATCAACGAGCAAATCGAATTCATGCACGAATTCTTTACACCGGAGATTAGAAAAAAAGGATTGCAGTTTGTTTATAAAACTACATTGCCACCAAAGGAATCCATTATTAACACCGACCGGGAGAAAATCTATGCCATTCTTACCAACCTTGTTAGCAATGCCATTAAATATACCAACACAGGCTCAGTTGAATTTGGTTATGAGAAAAAAGGGAAATATCTTGAATTTTATGTGAAAGATACTGGGATTGGTGTAAGTAAGGATCAAGAAGCAATCATTTTTGAACGGTTCAGGCAAGGTGATGATTTAACTAAACAATTTACGGAAGGTACGGGACTGGGATTATCCATTGCGAAAGGCTTTGTGGAATTGCTTGGCGGAAAAATATGGCTAAAAAGTGAGTTGGGTCAGGGGACTACATTTTATTTCACAATTCCATGTGACGTCGAAGAGGAAGTGAACCCTGCGATTAAAAACAGTTCTGCCAACAAAAACGCAGACCATCAAGTTAAAAACCTGAAAATATTAGTGGTAGAAGATGACGAAGACTGGGTATCGCTTCTATCCAAAGCACTCAAGTTATTTTATAGGGAAATGTTAACAGCAAGAACGGGAGTTGAAGCGGTCGAAGCATGCCGTAACAATCCTGACCTTGATTTGGTTCTGATGGATATTCGGATGCCCGAGTTGGACGGGTATTCAGCAACACGCCAGATACGGCAATTTAATCAAGATGTGATTATCATAGCGCAAACGGCTTTTGGGTTAACCGGCGACAGTGAAAAGGCAATCGAGGCAGGATGCAATGACCATATTTCAAAGCCTATCAATATCGATGAACTCGGGAGTGTGATGCAAAAACACTTTGGTAAACAGCGATGAAATACTCAGGGATTATGAATAAACCTTTGCTATTCGGCTTTCGTCAGGAATCGGTAGCTTAAAGAAAAACACCGAACCTTCTTCGAACTTGCTTGTCACCCCGATTTCTCCGTGATGGGCTTCCACGATCTTTTTCACAATCAATAAACCCAGTCCGGTACTTTTCTCACCTGCGGTCGACTTTGTGGAAGTTTTCTGGAATGGTTTGAATAATTTCTGCAATTCTTCCTCCCTGATACCTTGTCCCTGGTCCTTTACCGAAACCCTGGCCATGCTTCCTTCATTTTCGAGGCGGAGAAAAATAGCAGACCCAGGGAACGAATATTTAATCGCGTTTGAAAGAAGGTTTGTGATCACCTGCTCGATCTTGGGCCTGTCAATAAGCAACATGACCGGCAAGCCCGGCTCTTCAAATATTATTTCCATTGATTTGGCCTGGGCAAAGATAGAATTCATATTAATAACTTCTCTGATAACAATCCTGAGATCCTGTTCACTAAGATTCAGCTCTAACTGACCTGATTCGATGTTTGCAATATCAAGAAGATCATTCACAAGGCTAAGCATAAATTTACCGATCTTCCTTATACGTTTTATGAATTCAAGCAGATCACTTTTGTTCGGTTCATTCAGTTTATCGAGCATAAGTTCCGAATAACTAAGTATGACTCCGATCGGGCTGCTGAGGTCATGGGCTGCAATTCCCAGGAACTGGTTTTTAAGTTTATTCAGTTCATCGAGTTCCCTGGTCTTTTTTGCCAGTTCTCTCTGTGTGTTTACCAGTTGATTGTTGATGCGGCTCAGTTCCTCATAATACGAAACCCCTGGTTCGGTTGTGCCGGTTTGAATTTTTGCATTTTCTTTCGTAACGGCCCTGAGAATATTGGTCTGCTCGTTGTTGATCCTTGTCAGTTCGTCAAATAAAAGCCGGGCGTCGTTTTTGATAGTGGCGGCGGCAATACCAATATGGTCATCGAAGAGACCACCGAAAAAAGAGAAAGTCTCGGATCCTTCCGGGGTGGCGATGTTGATCTCCCAGCCAATCGCTGTACCCTTGGTTTTAAGCTCCAGGAAGAAATTCAGGATCTTATCCAGGTCACCGGCAACTACAGCCGAAAACAACATCTTTCCTATGATGGCATGAGAAAATACATGGTCTTCATCATGAATTACCCGGACCACCCGGCCTTCGGAGTCACATTTCAGGGCAAATTGTTTTCCTGGGTTTTCCATGCATCAGGCCGCTGTCAGTTTATTTGCAAGCTCCACTGCTGCAAGGGCGTTCACTGCGCAGCCATCAGCGCCAAGACCCTCCCAGAGTTGTTCCACGATTTTGAACGGATACCCGCCCACTATGATTTTAAGGTCTGAAGGCATTCCGGGAGCCGATCTGATGCGTGTGATCATTTCTTTTACAGCACTCACGTGAAAGGTCATGGTGGCTGAAATTGCTATGAGCTGAGGCCTGATCTGGAGCAAAAATTTAATCACCCCATCGATAGGCATGTTGGCGCCCAGGTAATAGGTATCCCAGCCCTCCATCTCAAAGAAATCGGTGACCATTCTTGCGCCCATTTCATGTAATTCGCCTGAAACGCAGGTTGTGACCATTTTCCTGTGCTTCTTTTCGCCTGTAAACAGATACTGATAAAGTTGCGACATCACAAGTTGGGTGGCGCCGGTGCAATAATGTTCCTGGGCAACGCTGATCCGGTTGGTTTGCCATAAGCGGCCGATCTCATATTGCACTGGTTGAAACACATTGAGGTATATATCCCTTATAGGAACACCGGCTGTCACCTCGTTCAATATAAGCGATAAGGCCACATCGCGGTTTCCTTTAAGAAGATTATCGAGGTAATTCTGAGCCAAGGGATCCAGATAATTATCCTGTGCCGATATTGATATTTTTTCTTCAACCGAAAGCAGAATGCTGATTGCCTTGTCAAGGAGCTGATTGATAATTTTATTTTCTTCGGCAGAACAATTCTTGTTAATTCTGTTTTTTATCAATACGAGGCTTTCCGCTACATCCTTCATAGGCACTTTCACAGAAGTAAGGAAGGTTTTAAGCCATGATACGAATTCCTCAAATAGGGCCGGTTGTCCTGCCCATACCGATTCGGCAAGGAATGAAAGGATCCAGGCAACATCCTTCTGAAAGTTCTCTTTCTGATGGTCGGTATAATTTTTTGCCATATCGGGCCGGAGAATGAAATGATCGGAAAGGATTATTTCAGGAAGTGTTGATTTGAGCCCTATAAGCTTTTTATTCAGTACGTCATTTGTTTCCATGATTCACACTATTTAAAGAGGTGAATCCCCTCATTATCTGTTCCGTTATTTAACTTACATCCGAATGATTCATCCATGAGAACTTTGAAAGTTTTCGGATGAATGTATTTAGCCGTTACAATGACCGAGTTATCTGCATTGATTCTGAGCTTGCCATAATTTAAAACGAATCCTTTCCCCAACGGGTTCTGAATAAGTTTTGAAGTTGCAAAAACCACAAAAGCTACTTTATTATGTACAGCCCCTTCAGCAAAATACTCATAGGTGTCAATGTCCATTCCCGTAATTGCGTCAGGCACGGATGATTGATCAGACTGAGCAGGGTACCTTTCACAGCGTGCATAATGGATTACGACCCTTACCCTTACGCCTGCATTGAGAGAAGTCATCAGGTTGTCAAAACTTGTCACCGGTGTTGTTTGGGAGCGCCCCGAAAAGCAGAGAAAAAGGGAAAAAGTCAGGATGTAAAATTTTATTTTCATTGATCATCATAGGATATCACGGTATAAAAATACTTGTATTTTAGGAATACGTTGCACTTTCAAAGCTTAATTTTTTCTTGTCAAGCAAGGAATACTTTTGCCGGGAGTATCTTTCCATGGATTCTATCCGTACTTTAACCATGGCATCTGGATGCGGCTGGAAGTCTTGGTTCGTGAGAATACTATCGCTTGTATTTGGATAAGGGATAGGTTGATTGATTCAGGAAAGAATTGGGCAATTCGGAGCATTTAAATGACGGACCGAAAATTGACTAAACCGGGGATTTCAACCGGATCCCCGGATCCTTACTCCTGGTAAAGGATCATCGCCGAATAGGGAGCCAGGACCGCTGTTCCCGAAATGGCTTTACCCCCGGCATTGAATCGGTAGTCCTGAAGTGCGGCTTTCCATGTTCCCTTTGGCAAAGTTACCTTCTTCGTGAGTTCAGACCCGTTGAAAATGACGATGATCTGCTGCCAGCTGTCCTGGTTGGCATTATCCTTCAAATGGTAGGCAATGATCTGCGGGTCATTCTCAGGTAAAAAAAACAGGTGCTTCTGAACCATGGCATTCTTTTGCATTCTGAAGGCAGGATGCGCTTTGCGCAGGGCGATCAGATCTTTATAATAGCCCAGCAATTCCCGGTTTGTATGTTTCCAGTCCCAGTTGATCTGGTTCACCGAATCGGGCTTGTTGAACGAATTGTGCTCGCCACCCTTGCTCCTTTTCATCTCCTCCCCGGCAAACAAAAAGGGGATCCCCTGCGATGTAAGCACAATCGTATTGGCCAGCTTATCCATTTTGACAAGCTCCTCCTCCGATGCATCCGGCCGCGAAACCTTTAATTTGTCGTAAAGCGTTTGATTGTCGTGGCATGAAACATAATTGATGACCTCGTCAGGGTTTTTAGTGTAGGGTCCACTGGAGTATTTTACTTTGGCGTAATCAACCTGGGGATGCTGTCCTGCCGCTACAATACCAAACTTAACTGCTTCCTTCATCTCTTCGGACCCGCTGGCAAACCCGGTGCTCTTCTCCTCAAAAACACTTCCCTTGACGGCGTCGCGGATATCATCGCTGAAAACAGCCACTCCGTCCATCTTATTTGCATTCTTCTTCAGGGACCTGTATTGCTCGGGCAGTGGCGAATCCCCGGCAGTCCATCCCTCGCCGTAAATGATGATAGTGGGATCGATGGCCTTCAGCGAGGCTGCCACCTGGTTCATGGTTTCCATGTCATGAATGCCCATCAGGTCGAAACGAAAGCCGTCCACATGGTATTCCTTCACCCACCAGGTGACCGACTCGAGGATGAACTTCCTGAACATGGCACGGTCGGAGGCCGTTTCGTTGCCGCAGCCCGATGCATTGCTGTATTTCCCGTCCTTTTCCCATTCACGGTAATAATATCCCGGTACCAGCTGATCGAAGTTTGAGTTGTGCGTCCAGCCAGTATGGTTGTATACCACATCCATCACCACCCTGAGCCCCTTCCGATGCATGGCCTGAACCATCTTCTTGAATTCCAGGATACGCACCTTCCCGTCTTCCGGATTGGTTGAATAGGACCCGTCGGGAGCGTTGAAATTCTGGGGATCGTAACCCCAGTTGTACTGGGGAACGTTTAACTTTGACTCATCCACGCTGCAAAAATCGAAGGATGGCAGCAAGTGTACGTGCGTAACGCCCAATTCGGCGATATGATCGATGCCGGTACTCTGTCCCTGGGCGTTTTTTGTCCCAGTCTCGGTCAGCCCGAGGAATTTGCCTTTATTCTGAATACCTGAATTGGCTGCGATGGAGAGATCACGGATATGCAGCTCATACAGGATCACATCCATGGGATTTTTTAGTACCGGCGATTGGTCCTTTTCCCAACCGTCAGGATTCGTTTCGTTGAGATCAATGATTTGTCCGCGTTTCCCATTGACACCCACAGCTTTGGCATAGGGATCTGGGTTTTCATCACTCCACTTTCCGTCGATCTTTGCCTGAAAAGTATAATAGATATTTTTGCGGTCGCCCGATAATTCTGCTTTCCACACCCCTGCTGCGTCCTTCACGCAACTGATCTCTTCAATGAGGTCATTCCCGGTTGATGTTTTATAGAGTTTCAGCCTCATCTCCTGTGCCGGCGGAGACCATATTTTCAGGATGGTCCCCGATGTGACATAATGAACTCCCAGGTCATTCCCCGTGTAAACCGGATAGTCTTTATAAGGGTTATAGGCCAGCGAAGCCGGCGTTCCCTGTGCAAACAGGCCTGATCTGAAAAAGAAAATCGCTCCTGAAATGAGGATTAACAGAATTACTAACGCTTTCATTCCATTTTATTTAGTGACATACAGGGGCAAAGATATCATTAACGGCATACAGACACAAATTCAACCAAAGATGATATGCCGGGGGCCCTGGTGGACATGCCGGTCGCATTGACTCCCATTCGCCGATTTTGGCTGACCATCTTAACTTATTTACAATCCTCAAAATGAGCTAAGTAGGTTGTTCCGGCGAAAGCTGGTCAACGCATGCGTTTTTCCAATAAATCAAGATTGCAAGGAAAACTGATGTATTTGATAAGCCAGACGGAAACTTTGTGCTAATTGGGCTGAAAATGGGAATTGATAACGGTTGGTGGGCAAGGGGTCAGGATTGATGGGCTTATTTCTTATAAATATTCAGAATGTCAATATTTATCACTATTTTTGATAAAACTTCAGCCAATAATCCTATGAAAACTATTCTTACAGAACCGAAGGACATACGAAACGCGGTGAACCAGTTCAAGGATCAAATCATAAAATCTGCGACATCCCAGAATAAAAGCAAAAAGAACTTCCACGTGGGGACATCAGTCCTTGGCATCGAATATGCTATCATTTGTCACACGGACAACTTACACGTGATGATCCCGGATAAAGAACGGGATGAAAGAGCACTTCTGTTATTCACGCTGAATCCAAGCACAACAAACCTTTCATCTGACGTGGAAATTACTCTACCGCTTGCGCTTAACCGATCCATAAGCGGTTGTTTTGTGAAAGATGGTAAGAATTTATTGGTTTGCAATCGAGGGAGATTTACTTCGTTTAAATCCGTGATACCATCGAAAATCACGTTGGATTATTTCAAAGATTCGATAATCGCCGTGAATGATTTTGATAGGCAATCTGAAGTTATCTGTATTGCGAATCTTTGCTCCCCAAATCTTTTTGAAGAAATAATAGCCTTTGTGAAAAAGGTCAAACACCTGAAGTTTAAAGTCAAGTTAGATTCTCAGAACAAAGCAAAGCCATATTAAATCAGAAGATCGCCTATAAACGCTATGCGAATTAATGCATTTAAAGCCCTACGATCGATAGGCCGATGAAGGTCAGGATGACCGTCCTTTCCACCAATTCCCCCTACCTTTGCAAAAACACACTCCCCATGGAATGGATCGAAAAACTGGATGGCAATGTGATCGTGAGCGATGCGCAGGGTAAAATCACCTACATGAACGAAAAAGCCCTTTCAAACTACGAAAAGGACGGCGGCGCCAGCCTGATCGGGCAGGACTTGCTGGAGTGCCACAATCCAGCTTCCCGGAAAAAGATACTGGAGATCATGACCTCTGGGCAGAAGAATGTTTACACCATCGAAAAGCGGGGAAAGAAAAAGATCATTTACCAGTCACCATGGTTCCGGGATGGCGAATTCAGGGGAATCATTGAGCTTTCGCTTGAGATTCCTGTTGAAATGCCTCATTTTATAAGGGATTCCTCACCTTGAACACTGTTTGTAATAACGTTTTTCATCTCTAACCGAGTAGCTTAAGGGATGTTAAAATTAAACGACAGCATTCTCAAGGTTCCTGAGAGCCTTTATGAGTGTGAAGACTTCAAAACAGCCGCTTTAAATGCTTCACGGCCTTGTTCAGGATGTAGTTCTTAGAAATGTAATTTTCCGTTGAGTGATCTTAGCCAGCAGATTGTGCCAGCAGAAGTTCTTGGTTTTGCATTTCCATTCACTAAAGGTGATAAAGAACCGGGTTTTTGATGTTATAAGACAGGAATAATCGAAAGAAAGTTGCAGAAAAAATCTAAGTAATTGTAATGTGACTGCCTGGAACTTACCAACTGCCACTTTATGAAGCCCGAGTGACGAGGGCGAATAATGAGGTAAGGATGGCTGGCGTTCTATCTATGCTGGCCGGGCAAATGGGCGCGGAACCGCGGAATGAGTGTATGGATTAGCGGTTGCGGAGGAGGTGGTGAATTTATGTTTTCTTTTTAAATCATTGGGTCCGGAAAATAAATTCCGGGTAAAAAAAGGTTAAAAAAAATTCCTGGTAAATCATGCTTTCAGGTCAAGTACCAGAAAGGATGTTTTAGCAAGAAAATTTCTTTAATTCAATACCTTATGCAGCTTTTGCTGTTAAGCCAATAGCTTCTGCATATTTCAGGTATGTTTCAACTGAGGCAACAACTACTCTTGCTTCAATTGCAAGGAGTTCGATACCAACTAAAGAAACTCTTACCCATGCGTCAACTACAACACCTTTGTCAAGAATACGGTCGATAACCTCTACGAGGCTGGATGAACCGATGGTTTTTTCTACTGCCATTTGTTTAATCTCCTATTTTTTGTTTATTTAGACCGTGCTTTACATGAGGGACGGTTTACCTCTTATGCTGTAAGACTAAACAAAGGACGGGCCAGAAATAT
>Ga0268284_1000930_pt1 | contig 16836 bp, 19 predicted proteins | sample saktaG_14_FD_190137 | JGI IMG/M metagenome (GOLD analysis project Ga0268284, IMG submission 190137) | Saline water microbial communities from Sakinaw Lake, British Columbia, Canada - sak_2013_06_06_40m | ecosystem: Environmental > Aquatic > Non-marine Saline and Alkaline > Saline ...
TAACTTTGACATGGCTACGGAAGTACGCCATTTCCTTTTTCTTGGTAACGATATTCTTAGCCTCAGGTGGAAGCTCTTCCATATATTCTTTATGCGTCTTGGAAGCCTGGATAACCTGCAACAAATCGTCGCGCCCCTTACCCTGCGCCACAGCGCCATCAATGTCGATTTTACCGTTTACCATCCAGCCCTCAGGGAACGTACCGATACGAGTATTAAACCCTTCCTCGCTAAGCTTCTTGGCCATAAGATAGGCGAAATACTGCGTATCGTAGCGATCAGATGGCTTATCTTTATAATTAGAATATTTGGGGTTAGCTTTTTCTTCTCTATCAAATATTATGCAGATATTTCTAACTGCGTGCTTATTAAGCATCGCTACCAGCTTCGGGAAGTGCTCTTTAGAGAAGCTAGATATCCCCGGCACGGCGATCGTGGAAAGCGTAAGTTGTATACCGGCCGCGGCTTTAAATTCACCCTCAGTAATAATTAAATCCTTGCCGAAGATATTCTTTTCTTGGTAAATTTGTATCGGAACACCAGAAAATCCAAACTTATGCGAGCGCAAGAGAACAACCTTATCCTCGGCATCGATGTAAGGGATAATAATATTATCCTTGGTCAACTGATCGCTGAGGGTAAGCTTCGAACCAGTCTCGTTAATTACGCCAGAGAGCAATAGTTTTTCCTTATCAAATCGAGAGATTAAATCTGCTTCTATGGTAAGTAGATAATCTCCTCCGGAAAAGAACCGACATGCGGTTATCGTCTCCCCACTAAACCCCCGCTTGGATTTTAATTCTTCTTCATGCTTATCGGAAAGCTTGCCGTGGGAACAGATAAACTCGTATATTGGTTTAATATTGAATTGGTTTTCTAATTCGCTCATTTTCTTCTCCTCTCAATCTATCTCTAATCTGGTTTAACGCTTTATTGTACAAATAAACATTTGCTGACGCTCTTTTATTGATAAAATCCTTCTCAATGATGCCAACTTGAGTCTTATAGTCTACAGGATACCTTATCTTAATAACTTTTCGTATAGAGTTGCCCTGATCACATACATCAAACGAACAACTAGATATCTCAGCCAAAATTAGAGCTGCTAATTTCAATTCGCTTGTTTCGTATTCAAACATGGTTATGGTGGGCCGCTGTGTAGTCATTTCTATCTTTCCTTATCTTTCCTTTGTTAGTTTTTAGTCAACAAAAAAGCCCGACTTATAATTACACTTTCGTGTGAATTATAAATCGGGCTGAGATTTCTCAGTTCTAGAGTTCTTGGAATAGTTTCTTCCTTAACTCCAGCTTTTTACCCAAAACCAAATTGTAGTTACAATTTAACTCTCTTTTACTTCTTTGTCAAACACTTTTTTAATTTTAGTTTCCACTGGAAATTATACTTAAAGAATTCTGGGATAGGAAAACTGCCCTTTTCTCTCTCATTAAGCCAATCGCGGAGTCTTTTTTCATCGAATTTAACATCCTTAATATCTTCGCGTTGACCTTTTTTATTAATTTTAGCACCTCTAACTTCATTCTTTATTATTAGATCAGATAAGTTATTCTCTTTTAAAAAAGAAATAATTTCATCTTTGCTAGAAAAATCACAATGTAGCACTACCTCTAAAACAACCCATTCCTCATCATTAATCCGAGCCTCTATAATATTATTTCGACCCGAAAAATCCATAAGCTCTTCCGCTAATTTTTTTTCAATTTGCTTATACTCTTTCTCAATTTCAGGATTATTCTTCTTTGATCGATTTAGCATTTCCTTTTTCTCTTTAATTTCCTTAAATTTCTGCAAAAGAGGAGACAGGAAATTCGGAAACTTTTTTAGCTCATTAATCATTTTTTGTTGTTGAGTAAAGTCTTCTCTGAGCTCAGCAAGCGTTATTGCTGGTAATTCGGGAGAGTAAAGATCATCTTCCATTATCGTTCGTGACTCCCCAATTTGATTTAATTTATTTTTGTTCATAGAATACCCTATACAACTATTATTTATAATTGTATCTCTAATTGGCCATCAATTCAAGATAATCAGACACTAGAGAATCGTAGGCAAAACAGTTATCTTAATCTTCCGGTATAGGTCATCTACCGCTAACGCCCAGGCGTCGTCACTTTCATCAAACCCCATAAAACCTCCACAACCATCTACGCTATGCATTTTTACCCAGAGAGAAACCTCATTTTCCGTAAACAATCCTCTGCCTTTGCTTCTAAGAATCTCGACAAATCTCGCTAGTTCTTCTGGCGTATGATCTTTACCCAGCCTCAGAAAATTGTTAATGAATACGACTTCTTCCGTTGTTTCTCCCGGCAACATGCTGTCCATTAATCTTCTACGGACTTGATTATATTCAAATTCTTTGAGACAGGCATTCAAAGGGTAGCCGCTTAATAACCCATATCTAATTTCCAAGATATATTGCGTGACACCAGCGTACCACCCATACCATTGGCTTGGATTGCTAATAAGCCATACCACGGGGCCTAACAAGGCTTCTTCTGGAAAATAAGCAGGATTGTTTCTAATTACCCTTGCAACCGCCCTTAAGTTCACTATTGAATGTCCTCTATGCGCATGCCTGATAACTCTTGCCCAGCCATTACTATTAATGGCTTCTATTAAAATAGCTGCCTGCTCTGGCGTTATCGTGGATCTATTAAGCAAAGATCCAGACAAGCCCCCTAGTTCAGGAAAAATCCCACAATAGACCTTAAATAAATCTTCATCATTTCTTACTTTTTCCCCTAATTCTTTAGGTAAAGAAGCAATCATTTTCTCAAACTCTACTATGCCTTTATTGGTAAGTTTTTCATCTGTAGGCAATTGGACAGCTAAGACACCCTCAAGATTTTTCATTGAATATATCCTCTTCTCAGCATCATCATATAATTATTTCACCACCAAGAATTGAGCGCCGCAGAAGACTAGTTTATCCCAGTGATTTTTATGATAGCCTTTCATGTGGAACTTAATTCTTCTTAAAAAATTCTTGGCGAGGCCAAAATAATATAACTTTTTGCCTTTGTATAAAGCATAGATACCAGAACTGTCCCCTACCATCTCTTTACTTTTTGCCATTGGTAATACCTCCTATTTTAGTCTTCTAAAAACAAAAAAACCTCGCCAGCCAGAGTACGACTAACGAAGGTTTTGCTTTTTTAACGTCCGGGACCCCTCAAATACGGGACGATGCCTAATTGTTAGCTTACTTGTACCTCTATAACAACGTGCTGTCAACTAAATTAAGTAAATGTTAACTAGTAAAACGCAACATTATTATTTGCCAGAATCACTAATCTTTATAAAAGTTATACGTACCCGATAAAGGTTCTTTCGTTCTATAAACATTATAATCTGTTATAAATCCAGCTGAATTAGTATGTTTTTGGACAGTAAGATCCCAATGTGTATAAACAGGCAAATCTAAAATATTAAATTTAGCCGGCTCTCCTTCTTTAATCCTAAATTTAGGTGGTTTAGCTACACTTTCCTTATAACTCTCCCCATAAACAGTAGAGTAGATTATATAAATATATTGTCCTGAGGGAACTAAATTCTCATAATGCGATTTTATAGTATTATAAAATTTCCCCATGAGATCTCCCTCCATATTATTTATATCCGCATCAGTAAGGATAGGTTTTGAAGAATACCCCCAATATTCTTTTAATCTAAAATTTATATTAGCTTTACCAGATCCAGTCCCAGCATAATCAACACCTAGGTATTGATCTTTAATTTCTAAATTATATGATCTTCCGAAAATAAAACCGTCTTTTCTCATTGCTCCCATATAGGGAGTTTTATCTATATAGGTTCTTACAGAAGGATCAAATTTGATTATGGTTCGTTGATTTTTATCGTCAATTATGGTTAAAGTTTGACTTGTTATATACTTATCGTTTTTGATAGTCCAACTCAATGCCGTTGAAGTAACTTTTGTCCCCAATTCTAATTGGACATCAACAGATCCCGCAGTGTGGTAACCATCTTGTTGATTATCCGATTTATATTCTTTCCCATTAACAATAATATTAAATTCAGCAACTTGCGGACATGGCGGATAAGATTGCTTATAGTAATTTTCTCTTTCTAACCTGTTATTCATGTCTTGCTCTACATCAGCAGCTTTACAATTACCCACGGAAACAAAAACTAAAAACAGCATCACGGATAGAATGATTTTCCAGCTTTTCATTATTATTACCCCCATTTTTATATTTTGTATGCTATGTTCCATTATGAGATATTGGGTTGGTTATTAATTATCTAAATAATTATGTTCACTTAAAAACTTCTCTGCTACCTCACAATCAGAGATACTTCCCTTAGCCAAACAACTTGTTGCTGGATTTACGGCTATTCCAAAATTAGTTCTTGTCCCTAAGTATGCGGGATGTTCATATATCTCTTCCATGCTTATCTGTCCACCCTCATTAACAAATCTTTTGAATCGTGTTTCGTCCCAACCTTCTTTCTTATACCACATGCAACTCACATCATTCATAAAAGCATAAGTATTCGGATATTTATCAGCCATAGTAGATTTTTTTTGATTTGAACTAATAATCCCAAAGAAAATAATGACTCCTAGTGTCCACCATAACCAAGTTAATTTCTTAGGTTTCTTATTTAAATGAAAAGAATCTAAATTACCCCCGCAAAACCTACACTTAATCGCCTCATCTTGAATTTCCTCTGCGCAAAACTTGCATTTTTTCATTATATCCCCCCTAAGATACTATCCCAACAAAAAGCGGGCGCATATTCCTACCGGTAACAGTGACGTAAATCCGATAAGACTGCATTTCCCGCCCCCCTTTCGGGGAGTGATGCAGCTCACCTTACGTCACTGTTAGAGGCCCTTACGTCCTCTTTAAGGTATAGCTATAAACCAGATTATTTTACCTCTAAAACAATTTTACCTCAATTAATGAGCAAATCAACTCCAAATCACTATTTTAACCTATGGCTTGCCAAAGCGTTAAAGATAAAAACTGTCGAATTACTGAATCCTTAATATAGCCCAAACTTTTTGCTAAGAATAGATGACACAACAGCCACTACTATTCCAACAGTTATGCCAATGAATAGCGCCCAAATCCTATCTAATCTTCGTTGCCTTTTTTCTTCTAAATAGAGGTTTGCTTTTGCAGTACAAAAGAAAAGCTGTTTATTAAAATCATCATCATTTGAAATATTTTGTCCGAGATATTTAAATTCTCCTTTTCCAAATGAAGCAGTATATAGCGTAATAGCTAATTCCCTATTCTTGGAACTGTAAATATCCTTTCCTTCTTGGCTCATTATGGAATCAATATAACCACCTGTTATTAAACTAACAAAAGGATAAATATCCCGATGATCGTTATATTTTTTAGGTAAAATTTTAAGGATTTGGCCTAAACTCATTTCCTTTTTATTCCTAAGCTCCTTTAATATTTTATGAGAAATATTTTCCATAAATAAAACTCCATTCAGATTTGTAATATTCGTTTATTTGCCTACCGTAAAGTTTAAACCGTTGGTCGATTTAACTTATGTTTTTTTGAAGACTTTAAATGTTTAGGGTGATTAATCCATTTGCCGTTCTTAAAAACTTTTCCTTCATGATAAACTTTAGTTTCTTCTTCGGTTCTTTCTTTAGTAAGAATCTGCGACCTTGTATCGTCAGCATATTGCTTCACTTCTTTAACTGGTTTATTTCGGCTTTTAACTTTTTCTCCACTTTTGGAGTATAGCTTAAGAGCATCTTGTATTTTTACCTCATCAAAAAAAATCATTTTTATTTCTTTGGTCATTTTAATCACCCAATCTTAAGTTTTTCTGGCATTTGTTTGCTTTAGATAGCAATAATTCAAATATCTTGCTAAGCCTTTCCTCGCCATCAAGCGTTGACTCGTATTCATAAGTTACTTTGAGGGGTTTTTTAATTTTCACTCCTTTTGTTCATCAAATACCTTAAAAATGTCTTCAATGCATTTTGTAAGACCCTTTAGTAATTCAGTAGTCCAAGAAACTGAATTCATAATAATTCGCATATCTTCGGGATAACCTCTAACTATGGTAGATATTTTCTTGCCAAATTCCCACAACAGAGTATTTTTAGGCGGTTCATCTTTAGGAGGAAGTAACTCCTTATAGGCAGAATATTCAAGTTGTCTTTCGTTGTATAAATCTTGAAAGTTAATAGAATAAGCCATTTTAGACCAATAAGCAAAATATTTAGGTATATTCTGATTTGTTTTATCCCCGAATAATTTAATAGTTGCATTTTCATCATATTTCTCAAGGGCTTCAAATACCTTAGTTAGGACTCCATCCATTATCACTTTTCTTTTTTCTTTAGCAAGATTAAAGACTATCATATCGCCAAAATGTAGACATATCAAAATATACTCAAGCATAACTTTAGAGTAAACTTCCCAATCTACTTTATTAAATTTGTCATCTTTTAATAATATTTTGAAAGTAGAACACCACATTTGCCATATAACTAAGTAAACTCCTTCAATTAAAACTTTCAACCCAATCTTTTCTTCTTTGCTCATTTTATCCTTTGTAGGGCAGATTTAGGATTTTTCTACTACCTGACGAAACCTTAAAGCTATTTCATATCTTCTAATAATACCTGTATTACGGGCTTGGAAATCTTAGCAGGGTTGTCTTTGTAATAAAAATAAACATCTGAAAATACTAATCCCCCAGCAGTAAATTTCTCATACTTTGGTCCAACAAATTTATTAGATTGTTTAGTATATATAATAGTTTGCAGAACACCCATAAGATAATGAAATGCTACGCCCCATTCTTGAGAAGCCATTCCTTTTTCCCAGCTATCTACTATAAAATGTCCGTTATATAATTCACCTGTCAGCCAACTACTACAATATCCTATGGATACCGAAGACATCAACAACACTATGCAACACAGTATTATAAATATTTTTTTCATTTACCCTCATCAGCGACTTAACCGCCAGATGATAAGTTGAAAGTAAATCACTTTAACAAACTTTTGCCTTGTTGATAGAACTGTGCTACTACTTTTTGTTCTTCGGAAGACATAACAGCTGATGCTTTATTAACCAAAGCCATCATCTTTAACGACTCATCATAAGTAAGCTTTTCTCCAAGTTTAGCAAGACGAGCAAATTCATAGCTATCTTGAGCATTAAGATTTCTCATAATTGCCTCGTATGACTTTAACATTAGCTTGTTAAGGTCTACTAAACCTTCAGATGGCAGTTTATCAAAATTCTTGCTTAGGTTTATCTTATCAGTTGAATATTTTTCCATCAGGTGTGTCTTATTATTACTATTCATAACTTGTTTTACATACGGAAACAAAAAATAAACAATCACTAACCATATAGCTATATACCACCATCTCTTCCAGTATTCTTTTTTTACCTTCTTATCCTTCTGATGAGGAAAAGCCCCAACCTTATCTCGTTGATGACCACACTCTATACAAAAAATATCGCCCTTGACTATTTCATCGGCAGTAAACTTATTACAATGATTGCACATTTTATTTTCACTCATTTTTTCACCTTTAGCGTCCTTAGTGTCTTTATTTTTATAACAGCAATAATACCTCGAATAAAATTTAAGATTATACCTACTCTTAATAAGATAAACATTACTAAAACTAGAGAACCTATTCCAGAGGGAACTTTATAAGAACCACTACTCATTGAAGTGATCGCTCCAAATAATTCCAGTGCTCCCCAGATTATCCCAAAAGGCAAGAAAAGTAAGGGCAGTTTTTTAGTAAGCAACCCAAAAGTAATAGCGATGCCTGCTATTACAAGGATAATAAACCACATTACTGGGTAACTAAATATAGATAATAGTGCTAATCCTGCCAGAAAAAAATAACCGTATGATGCAAAGTTAATGCGGATTGCAGGGTCGGCAATTGAATCTTCTAAGGGTTTACCATCAACAGTTATAAAAAGCCCCTCGTTAAGAAGCAACAAAGCGTCTTTCAAGATATCCCACACAACATTAGATTTGCTCCTTACTCTGTAATGGATAAATACTTTATGGTTAAATAACTCTATAGTATCTTTAACATCTGCCTCATCATTTTTAAGTGTAGTAAATAAATTATTATCAACAAAAACTAAGACCCTTTCTTCTTCCCCAACAACCTTGTTTTCAAGGACAATCTCGGATTTTATTTTTATACGGTGATTATCAATCATGAACTCAAATTCGTTAGCCTTACTACTTATTTTAGAATAGGAATAGCTATTAGCTCTGTCCATCTTATTTATTCTCAATGCCCTTAACACCCAGATATTTATTATTTCTTAAATCTTCAACGCCATCTTTAGAGTAATAACGCCTTTGAATACAATATCCCACAAGAACATTATTAACAAAATCAAAAGTCGAAGCATTTTGCTGGTAGTAAAAAGTTTCGTACGTATTCCCGTTAATAACTTTTTTTGACCAACTATCGGGATATTCTACTGCCTTTTCTCTATAAAGTATTAAGAATTCATTTTTTGGCATTCCAATTTTAATTTTTGAGTAGGCAGGCAGATTCCAGGTAAGGGGTGCAAATGCGCAACCGCATAACCCCAAACATAACAATACCAAAATATATATCTTTTTCATTTTCTCTGTCCCGCAATATCCCATATTTTACGAATAATCATCAACCTAATCATCAACCTAATCATCAACCGTTTTTGTTACTCTAAAACGTAGTATAACGACCTCCCGGCACCCAGCGGTTTAATGACTTTAAGTTCAACCAGCTTGGCTAATTCTTTATGCACCGCTTGCGCTGAAACCTTAAAAAGCGACTGTAAATCTTTATTGGTAACCTTGCCGTGGGCGTTCATAAATTCAACGATTTTCATCTGCTTATCAGTAAGAGAAACCTGCGCCTTTGAGATGCGTTTTTTCTTTGAACCTAATTTTAAAACTTCCTCTTTAACTTCATTAACCGAATAGGCAACACCTGTCGTAAAATACTCAAGCCATTTGCTAATATCGCTGTTATTCTCCTGCGCTGTCTTTAGAGCCGAGTAATACGCCTGCCGGTCACGATCATAGAAATCATCAAGAGCAAAAAGCCTGCGGTGATCAAATCCGCTCAGATAAATAATAAGCGTCGCAAAGAGCCGGGCTGTCCGGCCGTTTCCATCAATAAAAGGATGGATTCTGGCAATTTCATAGTGAGCGATTCCGGCAAGTAAAACCGGATTTATTTCCCACGTTTTATCAAAATTCAGCCAATCAATAAATTCTTTCACAAGGCCCGGCACATTCTCCGTCTTGGGAGGCATATATTCCACTTCTTCCTTAAAGCCCGTACCGTCAAAAACACGCCTACCCACAAAGACCTGCCGATCACGAAAAACACCGCTGTGCTTATTGTCACGCAGAACATCTTTTGAAACCATCCTGTGAATATTTAAAAGGTCTCCGACCTTGATCTTGCCTTTTTCGCTAAAGGAATGGATAGCATCCAGCGCCTTAAGGTAATTGAGCACTTCTTTTTTGTCTTTATCCGTGGCGATAACATCTTTGCCGTCCGCAAGGGCCTCGACCTGCTCAAGAGTAAGTTTGTTGCCCTCAATGGCCGTAGATGAATGCGTGTTGCGAAGCTTTGCCTGCCTGCGTAAAGACGCTTCCCATTTCGGCACCAGATGCGCCTGCTCGATAACCTCACGGGCCGAAGCAATAAGAGTAAGGTTATTGAGTATCTTTTCGGTTATGCTATATTTCGGGTTAAATGCCATTTTTTATCTCTCCTATTTCAACGCCTGAATAAATTCAGCTATTACTTTAAAATCATCCTCTGAAACATTTTCTAACACTATATCTTTAAACTCTTTGTTGTCGGGAGATAAAGTAATCTTTGAGTGAACCCAGCGCTCCCCCTCAACAGGATTTTTCTCGCTTGAATATCGCTTTATAGTATACCGCTGGTGTGTTTCAGGATCGGAAACCTGCCGGGACTCAACAAGCACAATCTTGCCATTTCGTGACCCGCCACGCTCGAAACGGAATAAACACGGACTGCCATCTGTAATAGTCGGCTCCATCGAACGGCCAACAACCTTGGCGATAAAATAGTCCTTATCAAATTTCTTTTTGATATTTACCTTTTTCCATCCGAGAACCTTGGGCAATTTCTGTTCTTCGCTAAATGCGGTAGCAACCGCCTCTAAGGAAAAAACCGGTAAATAACTTTCATATTTATCTGTTTTCTTCACGTCCTCATCCGGTATAATGTCGCTAAAATATAAATCTGATTTCTTGTCATCTGTTTTACAAACACCCCAGTCCTGCCTCATCAATTCTTCAAACTGGCTGTAACTTGCGACGTCTTTATACCGCACGCTTATCACTTCAAAATGTTTTTTGGCGCAATCAACCTTCAAATTTTCCGACACCCGGCGCTGAGATTCAGACGTAGAGCCTTTAGTCTCAATAACAAAGTAAATCTTTTCGTCCCTTTCCTTACCCTTGCTATCCGTCTTAACCGTTACAATCGCCCAATCCGGCGTATATCCGCCAAGAGGCGTTTTAACGGAGAACCACACCGGGAGCTTAATAAATAATTTAATTCTTTCGTCACGGTCTAAATCAATAGCAAAATTCTTTTCCACATCTGAGCTATACACAACAGCGTCATAGATTGACTTCTTCTTATTCGCTATATCATGCACGCTGTCCTTGTGGCTGACTATCTTTTCAAACTGCGAAACGCAGTATTTATCATCTGAAAGCCGATAGCTAATCTGTTCGACGTAGTCTTTGACAAGAGATTCGTTAATAACCTGTATTGACTCAAAAATAAAACGCTCGGGATTATTAAACAGAAGGCGGGAATTTATTCCTTTTAGAATCTTTATAACCGTACCCTTAGTCAACTTCGTTTCATCCTTGATAAAATTCACGCAATCCATCGGCGTCTTGGGAATTACCACATCTTGCGAGGCTGATTGAAGCGTCCGAAAGTCAACTTGCTTTTTACCAATATCAACGCCGACTCTGGTCACGTTAATTTGCCTCTTGGGAATAGAGAGCCTGTTAATCCTCTCGATACACCCTTTGACAAGCCTGTTTGAATCAACCTTAACTGAATAATGCGTCTTCTTGGCGATCCGGCTCCATATTGCGTTGAAATTGGGGTCTTTATCAAAGCCTTTGCGTAATTTGACAACCCTCTTTCTGCGTGCGTTAGAAGGCGATGGCGGAGCTTTATAAATCCCGTCTTCTACAAACTCAGTCTGGAGCCTTGAAACATAATCAGAATAGTGCTCGTTAGCAATAACAGATAACAGATTGATATTCCTGTCAAAAACCCTTTCGCCGTTTTGATTAACGCACAACCTCATTCCCCGGCCAATCTCTTGGCGCTTCTTCATTGTCGAAACAGTGCTATTAAGGGTACAGATATTAAAGACGTTCGGATTATCCCATCCCTCTTTAAGGGCGGAGTGGGTAAAAATAAACTCCGTAGGCTCATCAAAGGACAAGAGGCGCTCCTTATCTTTCATAATAAGGTCGTACGCTTCTTTATTTTCTGCTATTGCTCTTTCGCGCTCTAAATACTCGCCGTTCTTCTCGGCGAAATAACCTTTACGGACATCGCTGGCTTTCAGCTTCGCAAATTCCTTATCGTTTTTCTTTAACTCATTAAACACCGCATCGAACGTCTTCCGGATAAAACCGTCTTCTTTGATGTAATTATCAACCCTGTCGATAAAAAAGAGGGAAAGGGTCTTAATGCCTTTTTTCTTTAGCTCCTGACGTTTTTCAATATGCCGTTCAATCGTATTTCTGATCTGGGCCCGCATAACGTCTTTTTTGTCTCTGCCCACATCCTCACCACGCTTAACCTCGATGCCATTCTTAAACTTAATCGAGCTGACCAACCCGTAATCCGGCGCATCGGCGGTCATTTCATCTACAATATAACCAGCATAAATACTGTTATTTGTCTTTTGCGCCAGATCGTCGTTCTGTTTTATAGCGATGACTTTCTTTTTAAGATTATTCTTGCTGTCTTTAACAAGCACTTCCGCTTTGGCCCTGAAGGTCGTCCTGGCAGAAGTTACGCCTATAAGATTTATAAACGCTCTCGGTTCTTCATCGTCATCTGTATCCACAACAGAATAGACCTCGATCTTTTTCACCAAGCCAAGCTGATAGGCGTCGTAAGGGGCCAGCTGATGCACAAGATTATAAAGATTCTTATGCGTTGCCGAGTATCTCAAGCGCAATAGCGAATTAAAATTTTTCAACTTCTCCTGCGTCGCTTCGCCTTCCATATTCTGCGGTTCGTCGAGGATAAGGATAGGATTGGTCTTTTGAATAAAGCTGATCGGCTGTTCACCCTGCATCTGATCCCGGCTACTGTAAAGAATATTAGCGTCCTTATTAAACGCCCCCATAGTCATAACCATTATTTCAACATTACTGCTCTGCGCAAAGGCTTTAACCTGCGAGAGATTGCGGGAGATATACTCGTAAAAACGATAAGGAATATTATCGTAAAGCGCCCTGAAATGGTCTTTTGTTATGTTCAGCGTCTTAATAACGCCTTCCCGGATAGCCACAGAAGGCACAAGGATGATAAATTTCTTGAAATTATACTTGCGATTTAATTCTAAGATTGTGCGAAGATACACATACGTCTTGCCGGTGCCTGTTTCCATTTCAATTGAAAAGTCCATTTCCGGCACAATGTCTTGGCTATTTATTCCTTGTCGCTCCTGAATCTTGCGGACATTCTGGCTGATTGTATCTTGGTCAAGCGTCAATTGATTGGGATATATCCCCAAAAGGTCGTGAGCAGATGCAATATGCGCATAACCGTTATTGCCCTGTCCTTCAAAAATATCAAGGACAGCATTTACGGCATCCTTCTGGAATTGTTGATTAGCGTCAAACTTTAATTTCATATCGTCTTTAATGTCACGTTGAGAGCGAGATTCGCCTTATCGCTATCGCCCAAGGCTCCGTCAAAACAGATAAAGATTTTTTCTTTATACTCTTTACCCGTTAGGACTTCAATTGCACTGGCGCTTAATTTTTCATCCAGTGAAATATAAAGCTCCCGCTCCGTGTCGCTGACTTTATATGCCGTACTTTTGCCGATCTTGACTTCTTCGATCTTGGCGTTAAGGCTTAGGCCCTCTTTAATGATATTCTCATAAACAATATCAAGCTCGTTTATCTTGGCTGGGAAAAGCTCTTTTTGTGCTTTATTCAAATAATCCTTAAATGCCTTGTCGTTTTCTTCTGCCGACTTGTCGGGGTCGTATTCAAAAAGATTATCGGTATAATTTGACTTACTGAGCTTAAACACTTTGAAGCCGTCGTCGACTGACTTATGGTCGCCATAGCCTTTGATGACTCGGCGGATGCGCTCTTTGGCAATGTCGGCGATAGTCTTATATCCAGCCTTATAAGCCTCACTTTTTGGATCGATTGGCTCTGGCATCTGCACCATAATAAATTTACGATTTCCATCATCTTTTTGATTCTTAGCTAATACAGCGTGTGCGGTAGTCCCTGAACCGGCAAAGAAATCGAGGATGATTGCTTCTTTGTCAGAACTAACCGCCACTTCAAGGATACGCTTAATAAGCCTTACTGGCTTAGGCCCATCAAAATAACCTTTGCCATCGAAAACATCTTTAAGCTCTTGTCTGCCCTCTTGATTATGTCCTGCAAAATTATGGGACCAAATTGTAATTGGAACCATGCCCTCTTGAACTTCAGAAAGGAATCTCTTAAGCCTAGGAACATTTGAGTTATCTTGCCCAAACGATATTCTTCTGTCTTTTACAAGTTCATTAAATCTATCTTTTGAAACGCGCCAACAAGCCCCATGCGGAGGATGAACGACTCTACCACCTGGTGTTGTAATAGGATAATCATATTCTTTGGAATACGTCTTAACACTTAAATCACCCGACGTCCAAGGTCCTCTATGGTCGTTATCTGGGTTTGAATATCTATCGTTTGCGCTCTTAGAACGCTCCAATAAATCAATACTAAAAAATTCTATGCTCTTCCCATAAGCAAGAATGTAGTCATGATTATTTGAAAAATATTTTGAATCATTTTTGGGAGAAAAGGCCCGTTCCCAAACAATTTGAGTAATAAAATTCTCCTCTCCGAAGACTTCATCCATCATCATTCGTAAATGATGCACTTCGTTATCATCAATTGACACAAAAATTACACCATCGTGACGCAATAAATTCCAAGCCAATTTTAACCTTGGATACATCATCGTTAGCCAATCGCTATGAAAACGTCCACTTGCCTGCGTGTTAGTGGAAAGGCGATTACCTTCACTGTCCACTTGCCCGGACTGCTCAAGATAATTCTTTAACGGCTGGCGGAAGTCGTCTTTATAGACAAAATCATTGCCGGTATTATATGGCGGATCGATGTAGATCATCTTAACCTGCTCAAAATACGACTTTTGTAGGAGCTTGAGGACTTCCAGATTATCTCCCTCAATAAAAAGGTTTTCGCTCTTGTCAAAATTAACGCTTTCTTTCTCGGCAGGCCGTAAGGTGGCTTTGCTTGGAATCAGAACATTGGTAACTGCTCCGGCTTTACCAGCCCACGTAAAGTTAAACTTCTCGGATGAAGCATCAAGATGCTCTCCCAAGGCAAGCCTAACCTTATCCCAATTAACCTTGCCCTCGGCAAATACTTCCGGTGTGGACGCCTTTAACGCTTCGAGTAGCTTGTCCTTGATATTGAGCGATTCCCGCTCTGCCTTCTGAATATGCTTACTTTTTGCCATGTTTAATTTTCTCCTTCAAAAACTTCTCAATATGATACTGCTGAATTTTATTCGGCTTGGTCTTGCTGTTTAACCACCTATTAACTGTAACAAAAGAAACTCCCAGCCTCGTGGCTAACGACTGCTGGGAGATCTTATTTTCTAAGCGATATATATCTAATTTCTGAACCAGTTCCATATTAACATTCTATATAATCTTATAAAGAAATCAACTCTTATCTTTAGCTCTTAAAACCGTTAGCAGTAATCTTAAGTACTTTGCAGATTAAGTATGCTTACATACAAAATACCCATTAAGTCCGAGAAAAAGAATCTTAATATGCTTAAATTGGGAAGGACTAATTCCGTTTGATCCTATTGGAGGGAAGGGTTAGTTTTTCTAAAGGTAACAGCTTTATTTATGATCAAAAGTATTAACTTCTTTGTCTCTTCATTACTGAAGTTATTAATCTTAATTTTATTCTTAAAAACTTCTTCTCCAAGTTCATTAAAGAGCTTGCCAAGTAATTCATCAGCAAAAGCACTTGAGATAATATCGACATTTGAAAAATCAAAAAGGACTTGAGAATTATCTTTTAAAGAAGACAAAACACCATTCCTGATCTCATTTCCCAACTCTCGGGTTCCCATCGATTTTCCAAAATCAGATAATTTGATTACTTTAATTTTTTCCATTTAATCTCTCCATTAAATCATCAACAGACTCAACAACCATAACACTTTCTTTACCAAAAATGTTTTCTAGGTTTATTACCCCCTCCCTAGCGATAGTTAATGATACCATAGTTCCATTAAAATTTGAAGAGGGAAATATCTCCGTTTTATCTTTTGTTACGACTAATTTGTTATTGCCAGAAATTATAATTAATTTCCCGTTTGATTGCCTCGCAATCTCGGCACAACCATATAACCCGAAACCAGGGCTACCTGCAGGATGGCCAGATTCTTTGTCCTGAATTGATAATTTCAATGCTTCTTCGTTTGTAATGTTCTTATATTTTTCTTTTCCAGACATTACGAAAGATTTATGTATACCCCTACCAACATCCAGCGTTGAAATTTCTATTATATCTTTATAATCGAAGGCGCAAAAATATACAGGCTTCGGGTAGACTGCTTTAACCTCATCATAAATACCGTAACCATGCATACCAGCATTGCCAACAAACTCCCATAAAGCCCAATTTAATGCTTTTAAAACGTGGTCTGACGGATTAAATTCAGCCTTGATGATAGGAATAAACTTATCCACTGCTACTTGACTCTGATCACTATCAAAACATCTTTGAACCCTAACTCTAATAGTATCTAAATATTCCTGTATTTCATTCGTTGTTTCATTTTTAGGCCACATAATTCTGACAAACCAAGATGACGTAGATTCAGTAATATGGCGTATAAAACATTTACACCCTATTTTCCAGAGATCATCACAGCTTTGCACAATTAATAAAACACCCAGCACTGAAACATATTTTGTTTCAGTCAAGTCGAAAGTTATCTCTTGGGGATTATTTTTAACTTCTTTAACTAAATTTTCTAGCTGGTCGAGTAAAAAATTAAGCTCTCGATCAATAAAATATTTTGGTAGCTTTATAGTTATCATTTTTTAATAATAAGGATACTTCGCGCGAACTTTATCCTACTGCTAATGGAACCAACTGAATTCCAATTATACCACATCTATTTCAAAGTAATAGGGATTTACGACACTAACCCTTATGAAAGCAACGATAAAGACAATACCTGCTTGTGACCATTTTGTGACCAAATTGTGACCATTTTACGCTAAAATTGGCTAATATTCGCTAAAGCTGGTGAATATCATAAAATTCTGGAACTACTAAGGAATACGAGATTTGTGAGGTAAATCGACGAGATGTGAACCTGCCCAGGTTCACATTAAGAGTGTCCTGCTCTACCAGCTGAGCTAATGGCCCGTATCTGTACAACTAATTTATTTTCAAAGACTTGTGATGTTGCTGATTCTTGAGATATTTTCTCAACCTTCCCAGGT
>Ga0268284_1000935_pt1 | contig 16738 bp, 4 predicted proteins | sample saktaG_14_FD_190137 | JGI IMG/M metagenome (GOLD analysis project Ga0268284, IMG submission 190137) | Saline water microbial communities from Sakinaw Lake, British Columbia, Canada - sak_2013_06_06_40m | ecosystem: Environmental > Aquatic > Non-marine Saline and Alkaline > Saline ...
GCCCAAATTCGAGTCCTTTCCCACTTCATCCTTGATCTGACATCCATGATCTCCTATCAATTTCCCGCACCCCGCCACCATAGCTTAGTTTAGCCACTGCGTGGCCGGACTTCGGGGTCCGCCTCATTCTTGCCGTTGTTTTCATGGTAGGGCCAGGGTTCGTGTTCGCCGTATGGGATGGCACCCTTGTCCACATAGTAGCCGAAGAACCCGTCCGCCCGCTCGATGGCGGCATCGACCTCGGGATCCTTGACTCCACATAACTTGCCCATCACGATCCCGAGATTGGCTGGCAGTCCCGCCATGTTCACCGGGCCATAGGGCGGCACCGCGCCGTGGCGTTTGCCTTCGGGGGTCAGGCCGGAAAAGCCATGGCCGAAGGTGCCATACATCCCCTGGCCCATGGCGAGCGAGATCGTGTATTCGGTGATGGCGTGCATCACCTCTTTGTCGCGGGTAAGCAAATAGTATTCACAGAGGAAAATATTGCGGTAGCCCAATTCCCACGCCGAGCCGTTGATCTCTTTACGCAGATTCAAATTCTTCGGTGCCATCTTGCGGGCGAACTCGCGCACTTTTGGCAGATAGTGGGGATCGCCACTAGCCATCAAAGCGAGGCCGTTGATGGCACCACACCAGTTATCGTTGAGCGGTTCCTTTTCCAGCATCTTGCACGCTTCCTCGAGGATGAGCTTGGATTTCGGGCAATCGTAGGGTGCGGTGGCACTGTAGGTCCCCATCACCCGCAGCTTGAGCTGCACGGTTTCGGTTTTGCCCGCCCGCCAGCGGATCAGCTTGAGGATGCCCTTGTTCACATCCTTCTCGGCGTCCTGGATGGCATAGGCGATGCTTTTGCGGGCATCGTCGCTGAAGGGTTTGCCGGCCACGCCCAGGATCACGTCGTTCACTTGCATCACGCCATCGGCCGGCGATTTTTTGCCGACATGGGTGACCAGGATCTGGCGGCTGGCCGCCGTGGTCCGGCCCTGCAAGCTGTCAAGGTAAGTCGCCGGCTTGGTGTGAATCCAGCCACGCAACCCGGTGGACCCCAGATTGTAGGTGAGCGCGCGGTCCACCCCGCTGGTTGCGCCTTTGGTCAGGTCGGGTGGGGATTCCTCTCCTCTAACCGGGGTCCCCAGGAGCGGGGTGCAGGCCAGGATGACGAAAGCGAGTCGAATTGCCGGTAGTGGTGTTCTCATGATGTGTTTTTTCTGGTGGGGCATGGTCTGATGGATGGTGGTTGAAATGGGTGGATTCCGCAGGCGCAAGGCGGGACGCTAGGCTCATGGGTTGCCTTGAGCAATCCCAGAACGTCCGCCGCACGATACGCGACGGCGGGCTGAAGTTTATCAGCGGAAACCAGCAAGCGGAGGCTCAGCACGCCAGTTGAGCTGGCTTGAGGAGCCTTGGACCAGACGCCGCAAGGGGCAAGTCACTTCATCCTGAAAACCGAAATGAATTCGAACAGGAGCGAGCAGAGAGAGAGCACAGCAGCAAGAACTTATGCAGTTCCGAATGGCGCTAACTTAAGGACTTGTCCTTAGTTCTGCGGGAATTGCCACATGGGTGGATGAATCATGATCCGCCAAAACCCCCACCTCATCGCGACAATCTGGTGTCCGATCGGACACCAGGTTGTCGCGATGGTTCAGTTGGGTTGGCAAAGCGCGAGAGGTGCCGCCGACTCTTTTTCAGGTTGGCGCGTATGGGCCTTGATACCAAACCCCGTTGGGGTTTTTGCGGCTGAAATTCAAGGTCCGGGTTCAAATCCAGTGGCGATGTCTGTTATTTGGGACCGCACCCGAAGAGTCCGGTGTTCAGGTAACAGAACGGACTGAAGTCCTTGACTACGGTTGTTGCGTGACCTTGAGGCGCACGAACACTTTGGTTCCCGGATTGGGAATGGTGACTTTCACGTGGTCGGAGGGACTGCCGGGTGTGATGGCAACTTCAGTGTTAGATATCTCCGGGATCGGCACCGCGGTCCAACCGGTTAAATCATCGCCGTATTCCACGATCTGGGTGGTAGCCGGTGCCAGCGACAAGTCGCTGCGCTCGTATTCAAACACCCAGGCACCGGCGGCTTTCGTGAGAGCGGGCAGGTGAGCCTGTGAGGGAACCATCGGCGCGCCGCCCAGCACGAACTCCATCAGGTTGGAAACGCCATCGTGGTCCGGGTCGTCGTTAGGTCCGTCGTTCACCCCAACCGATAGTCCTTGCGCGGGATCAGCAGCCCAGGCCGAGTAGGTTGACTGGGCCGCGTTGACCGTCACGCTCGCGCTGGTGGTAGCGGTCTGATAGTTATCCGTATCGCCGGGAGTGAAGGTCACGCTGTGCGAGGCCGTGCCGGCGGACGGCGCCGTGGTCGGGGCGGTGAAGGCAAAGGCGCCTGCCACCGAAGCGGCGCCACCGCTCAGGGTGGAGCTTTCAAGCGTCTGGCCGCAGGTGATATCCGTGGCGGTTGGTGGCGTCGTGATCGTGGGCGTCGCCTTGGTCACCGTCTGAGTCATGGCAGTGGCAGTGCTGCCATTGTAGTTAGTGGTGCCGCTGTAGGTGGCGGTGATCGAATGGTCACCGGTGGCGAGGGTGCTGGTGGCCAGTTGGGCCTGTCCGCCGCCAAGCGGCACCGGGCTGCCAAGTGCCACGGCGTTGTCATGGAATTGCACGGTACCGCCGGAAAGTGTGGGAATCACCGTCGCCGTTAGAGTTACCGGAATGCCGTAGGTGCCAGGACTACCGGAAGTGGTCAAGGTGGTCGTTGTGGCAGCGGCAGAAACCGTCAGCAAGCCAGGCACATAGTTGATGGTATAATTTCCCGCGCTGAACGTGCCGCCGGTGGCCGCGCTCGGCGTCATCGGATAGGGAGAACCCGCCACTCCCGCCGCCGCGCCGCCGCCAGCGCAGGTCATCGTCACTGAGCCGATGGTTTCGCCATTCTGCAAGCCGTTGCTGGTGAACTGCGTGGCGCCACTGCCAAAGGCCAGCGTCTGGCCATAGGTTTTGCCCTGGTCGCCCGCCGTTATTGTTAGACCCGCGGGCGTGATGGTTCCGCTCAGACCGGTGGGTTGGGTGAGGGTGTAATTGCCGGCATTGGCGCCGCTGAGGGTTGATGTCGAGGTCACCGGCTTGCCGGCGGCCGCGTCCCTGGTGTCGAAGGTCCCGCTCAAGGCCAGGGTCAGCGCGTCGCCCGTGTAGGGCGTGCCGTCAAGGGTGGTGCCGGTCCCGGCCGCTTGGGCGACCCGCAGCGTCGCGCCCGTCAGGGTGGCGGCGGTGAGGCCGTCGTAAGGCTTGCCGGCGACCGCGGGCGTGGCGGTTAGAGTGAGAGCCTTGGGCGTGATGGTCACCGACCCGGTGGCGCCGGCGAGCGTGTAGTTGGCGGCGGACGTTCCTGTTAGCCCAAGCGTGCTGGTGGAAGCGGCCTTGAAGGTGGCGATGGCACCGGACCATATGACCGAAGCGGTGAGGGTTCCGCCGGACGTGGCGGTCCCGGTGGTCGAAACAATGGATTCCAGCGCGTAAACTTTGGCATTGCTGGTAGCCGTAGTGCTGCCGGACTGGGCACTGGCCACCGAGGTGAAGCTGTTGAGCAAGGTATTCATGGTGGGTGCGCTACTGCGGAAGCCGACGCCTCCGATCCATAACTCGTTCGCCTGGGTCGTGATTGGCGTGGTGCCGGTTACCGGGGAGGTGCTGTTGCCGCCGGGCGATGCCGCCGTCTGGTCCACCGCACTGGCCGTCAAAATCCCGCTGTATTCGATCACCACGCCCGCGCAGCGTCCTGAGAGAGTGGCAATGGTCACGCTTGTGGCCGCGCCGGAACCTACGGGCGCGGACCAGATTTCGGTTGTGCTGCCGCTGCTGTTGGCGGACTGTGCCACACGTGCCCAAGTGGCGCCGGTCGAAGTGATGCCGGTCACCCGATCGGTGCTCGTGCTACGCGATGAGATCACGGCGATCAGGGTGTTGCCGTTGGCGGGCGCGGCACTCAGGGTCACTGCGAACGAAGTGCTGCTAGAACCGGCGCTGAAGCCCGTGGCACTCCGTACCCGCACCGGCGTGGCATAGTTGGCGAGAAACGCCTGCGCCCCGACGTCCTTGCCGGCCAGGGTGGTGCTGCCGGTCAAGGTGAGATCATCTCCGCTCAGCTTGTTGGAAATCGTCAGGCTTGCCGCCGCTGCGCTCGCCGTCGCGTCATAGACGCGCGTGCCGGACAACACGAGCGGCCGCGCGGTGATGCTGGCGTTGGCCAAGGCCGGTTGGGCCGACAACACATAGTTGCCCGCGCTGCCGCCACCGAGCGAAAAGCCGCTGGCCGTCACCGCCCAGGTCCCCGCATTGGGGCTGGCGAAGGTGCCGTTGCCGGGAACCACGGTCACGCTGTCGCCGCCGAGCACGCCGGAGAGCGCCCCGCCGCTTAGAGTGGCGGCGGCGGTGCCGTCGTAAACCTTGTTAGATACCGTCATGCCGTCGATGGTGACGGATTTGGCGCTCACCGCATAGATGAACCCGGGTGAAATGCTGGGGCCGAACGTGGCGTCGCCGGCGAAGGTGGCGGTGATCGGATGGCTGGCCACGGCGAGCGCGCCGGGGGTGTAGGTCGCCTGGCCGGAACCATCCAGCGTGCCGGAGCCTAACACCGTGGTGCCGTCCTTGAACGTCACCGTGCCGGTGGCGGGACCGCCGGTCACCGCCACCGTGGCGGTGAAGGTCACGGCGTCGCCATAAGTGGCCGCGTTGCCCAGCGACGAGGTCACCGTCGTGGTGGAGGGCAGGGGCGCGGGAATGGCACTGGCCTGGGCCGAGTTGGCGCTTTCCCCGGCGCCATTGATGGCGGACACCACGTAATAATAGGTGGTGCCATTGGCTACAGTTAGATCGCTATAACTTGCGGTGTTGGGATTGCCGATCACGGTGTAGGGGCCGCCGTTGGCCGGCGAGCGTTTCACATAATAACTGGTGGCGCCGGCTGAGACCGTCCAACTCAGGGCGATACTGTTATTTCCGGGCGTGGCAAACAGGTTGACCGGCGGCGGAGCCAGCAGGCTGGTGATTTCAATGGCCACGGCGGCGGAGGTGCTGGCCGCGTTGGTCGCGTTGCCCGCGTATTGGGCCGTGATGCTGTGCGATCCGATGGCCAGGCTGCTGGTGGTGAAAATCGCTTGGAACGATCCGTTCAAGGCGCTGCTGCCTAGCAGTGTGGTGCCGTCGTAAAACTTCACGCTGCCGGTCGGCGAGCTGCCCGTCACCGTGGCGGTGAAGGTCAAGGGCATGCCCGGATCGGCCGGCGTGGCACCTGATGTTAGAGCGAGCGCGGTGGTTGTCGCGGGCAGGATGGTGACCGTGCCGGTGCCGGAGAAGTAGCTGTTATTTTTATTCGCCGCGGGCGAGGCGGTGGAGCCGTAGGTGCCCGGAAGCTGGCTCGTGCCGGCGAGGGTGAGCGCGGCGATAACGCGGGTGCCGGTGTAATTGAGGGCAACCTTGGCGCCGCTGGTGATGCTCAAGGCGCCGGTGCCCAGGGCGTTCAGGTTATCACATTGGACGGTTCCGTCCGTAACGGTGGTTGGGCCGGTGTAGCTGTTGGAACCGGAAAGTTTCAAGGTGTCCCCGCTCGTCTTGTTCAAGCCACCTGTTCCGCTGATGGCAGCGCTGCAAGTCAGTCGGTATGGCGTATTGCAGGTGAGGGTGGCGTTCAAGGTAATGGGGCCGCTCCATGTGGCACCCCAGCCGTTTGGACTGTAGAGGGTGCCACCATTCACAGTCAGGGCATTTGCCGCGGCGACATTGTCAAACTCGATGGTGCCACCGTTGAGCGTTACCGGTCCTGTTGCCGCAGGATTGACACAATACGGGCTTATACCGTCGATGTAAGCTCCCAGATGAAGAGTGCCGCTGTTGACGACAGTTCCGCCACTGTAGGTGTTGGGGCTCAAACCGTAGAGTTGCAGCATGCCCGGGCTGTCCTTGGTCAGGCCTCCCGTGCCCGAGATCAAGCTTGAGAGGGTAACCGTGCCGCCGCCGGTGCCGCCGAAGCTGGTCATGGCGGTCAGGTTCACCGGCGCACTGACGGTCACCGCGTTGGAACTGTTCTGATTGAACTGCGGCAACAGGGTGCCATTGGCGGCGAAGGCCAGGCTGTTGGTTCCGGCGAGCGTGACCGCACCGGCCATGTTGAGTTGGTTGAGCAGAAACCCGTTGTTCAGATCCTGGGTCACGGTGTAGGTGCCCGACGGGGTGAAATTGAGGTTGTAGAATGGCTGCCCGGCGGCGGCGGGCGCGCCCGGAGTCCAATTGCCCGCAACGCTCCAGTTGCCCGATGTGGCGCTCTTCCACGTGTAGGAAACCGGCAAGCCGGCCCAGATGGAAATGGACACGGTGGCCGGCGATGAGTTGCTGGTGCCGTTGTTGACCAGGAAGGTGAAGCTGTCAGTGCCGCTGTAGTTGGCCGCCGGGGTGTAGGTCAGGTTGGGCGCGACTCCCGTTAGAAAACCGTGGGCCGGCGCGGTGATGACCGAGTAGGTGAGGGCGCCGCCACTTCCAGTTAGTGTGACCGCCTGGGCGGTGTTTTGCACCAGGGTCACGGTCTGGGCGTGGGCGTAGGGCGTGCGGGTCATCCCCGTGCCGTCATAGAGCCACTCCTTGGCGATGATGGCCCCGTTGGCGCCCGCGAAGGAGGGTCCGGTCCACTTGAGTTTGGCCACGGCGGAGCCGGTGTTTTCATAATACTCCAGTTGCAGGTCCACCATCTGGCCCGCCGTCAGGTTGACCGAGGCGCCGTCCTTCCAATTGGTCGTCTGGTCCACATAGTCATCGATCACCGGCAACCCATTGACATATAATCTAACACCGTCGCTGTTGAGTGTTGAGAAGGTATAGGTTCCGGTCTCCGGCACCAGCAGCAGGCCGCTCCAGCGCACGCTGAAGGTATCCGCCGCGATCAAGGCGTTCGGCGAGCCGGTGCCCCAATCGAAATTCACCTGCGCGTCGGTACGGGTGAGTTTCAGGTTGGTGAAGTTCAGGTTGTCAAAATATTCGCCTTTCAGCCCGGTGCCGGCGGTGCCCACAATCACGCTCACAGTGGCCGGCTCGGATGTGGTTAGAACATCCATGGTCTGGAAGGTGAAGGAGTCCGGCCCGGTATAACCGGCGGTCGGGGTGTAGGTCAGGTTCGGGGCGGTGCCGGTGAGCGTGCCGTGGGCGGGCGCGGTCACATGGGTGAAGGTGACGGAGGCATCGCGGCAGGACGTGCCGGTGAGGGTGATAGCCTTGGCGCCCGTGGTGGTCACGAGCTGTGAGTTGGCCACGGCCTTCAGGTTGGTGATGCCGGCGGGCGAGGTGATGGCCGCCTCGATGCTGGCGATGGTGGAGACGAGCGTGGCGTATTCGGATGACTGCGGGCCCCAGGTGCCGAGATAGCCTCGCAACGCAGGCAAGGTCCAGCGGGCGGCATCCCCATAGGACGCCAGCACGTTGAGCGCGGGAATCAGATACTCGCCAGAGCCCCATTCGAAGCCCGCCGGCACCTCCAGCATGGCCAGGGCCAGGGGAATGCCTTCGGCGATTTTATGCTTCGCCAGGGTCTGGATCCCTCTGGCGCGGGAACCCGCGCTCCACATCCGGTCGACCTGGCACTCGTATTGGATGATATTGATGAAATCCAGTGGCAGCGCCCGCACATCCGCGAGCGTGAGCTTGTTGTAGACAAAGTCGGAAGCCCCCTGGCGCGAATAGGAGTCGGGCTGCTTCAAGCCGGCCTTGACGGCCGGATAGAGCAGGCTCTTGGCGGCGTTGATCGTGTAGGTCCCCAGATTCGCGCCGCCATTGACCTGATAGCCATAGATGGCATCGCCCCAGAGGGCAAAACCCAGGAAGGTATTGCTCGCCTGGAGTGGATCGCTCCACACGATCACATCCGGGTCGGTGGCGTTGGCGATGAACGCGTTGAGCATCGGGGTCAGTTGCGAGCTGGCCGTGGCGGTGGTGTACAAGCGCAGCGCACTGGCGGCGGCGGCGCGCACCCACGAGTCCGACTCAAGATTCTTGTCGAGCCGCTGGGTGAGCATTGGCATGGCGGTGGCGTCCTTGAGAATTCCCAGCGTTTGGCAGGCGCCCATGCGGCCGTTGGCATTGGTGCCGGTGAGCATGGTGCGCAGGGTGGTGAGTTCCGTGGGGGTCAGCGAGCGGGTGGCCAGTTCGATGGCGGCGTAGTAGCGCACCACCGGATCAAACTCGCTCAAGGCGGCGATCAGCTGGGTGGTGGTGAAGCCGTGGCAATCCTGTTTGAAAGTCGCGGCGGCAATCGCGTTGGCCACCTTGGTTGGGTCGAGCGTGTTGGCGGGATTGGCGTTTTTGCCGGTGATATAAAGTCGCTGCAGCGGCAGGCCATAGGTGAGGATATAGCTGGCCGTGGCGTTCAACCCATAGTAGCTGCTCTCGCCCAGATAGGTGCCGTCGGCGGTCGAGCCCGCGCCGTATTGCTCCTGGCCGTCATAGACAAACGAGCCGTCGCTGCGGCGTTCCAGATCGTGGTGCCAGCGCACGTTTTTCAGATACTCGGCCACGGCCAAGGTGCCGCCCATGTTGGCACCCATGGCCCCCCACAGGTAACTGAAGCCCTGGCCGGTATGGCCGTATTCGCGGTCGTTGAAACCGGCGGTGGTCATGCGGGTGAAGTATTCGGTTTCCGTGAGGCGGTTATCCTGCACGCCAAAGAGCACGGCGCACTGCGCGTCCTTGCCGTTGGGCCCGTGGTTCTCCGCGCCGGGTACGTGTTCACCGTAGGGAATCGACCCCTTGTTGACATACCAGGCGAAGAAATCCGAGCCGCGCTGGATTGCCGGGTCGATCTCCGCATCGATTGGCTGGCCGGCCGCCACCAGCGCTTTTTTGCCGATGACGATGGCGATGTTGGCGGGGATGCCGCACTGGTTGACCGGACCATAGCCCGCGACCGAGCGACGACCGGAACCGTCGGGCCGCACCACCGAAGGGCCGTGGCCAAAGGTGCCATACATGCTCTGGCTCTGGGCGAGGGTGACGGTGTAACTATTGATGCCGGGCACCACGTTGGTGTCGCCCGTGCTCAGGTAATACTCTGCGAGAAACAGGCCCATATATCCCCAATCCCAGATAGGAAGACCCCAATTTTGGGGGCCAGTGGTCGCGGCCGAGCGGGCAAAGGTCTGCAGGCGGGTCTGCACCGTGGCGTAATTGGGATCACCCGGTGCCACCCCGGCTAACAAAGCCAAGCCATTGATGGCGCCGGACCAGCCGATGCCCAGGAAGTTCGGGTCGGCAAGGAGCTGGCTGACCAGCTTATTGCGGGCGTTGGCCAGGATCTGGGCGGATTTCGGGCAGGTATAGGGGGCGGTGTCGGTGTAGGATCCCATGACGGGCAGGGTGATGGCCACGTCGGTGGTGACCCCGCCGCGCCAGCGTTTGATTCTCAGGATGCCGCTGTTGGCGGTCTTTTCGGCCTCGCCGATCGCCCAGCCGAAGCTTTTGCGCGCATCGCTGATGAACACCGGCACCGGATCGCTGCCGGTCCCCCACCCCACCCCGAGGATCACGTCATCCACGGCCAGCACGGCGCTGCCCGGCGTGCTCGCCACGGTGACCAAAATCTGGCGGCTCTCGGCGGTGATGGTGCCGTCCGCGCCCACATTGCCGCCGGAGATGTAGATCCAGCCACGCAGGCCGGTGGGACCGAGGTTGTAGGTGAGGGTTTTGTCGATCGTGGCGATCACGCCCGGGGCGGTGAGGTCCGGCGCGGCGGCCTGGACCGATGATGGGAAAGCCAGCAGCAGGGTCACACCGAGCACGGCAATCCATGCTGTGCGATGATGGAGGTGGGTTTTCATACGGATGGGATGGTAAGCAGAAGATACGGATTTTGTAAGCACAATGTGCGTGCAAGTGAATCAACCCTCAATCCATAGGTGGTGCAATGATTTTATGGACGCGCAATGGTTTGGCGGGGCCGTGCCACATGCAAATAAGGAGCAGGGACGTCTCGTCCCGCCTCATGTTCAGTGGACGGGACGTCCACTCTCCTTATTGGGTGACTTTGAGGCGGACGAAGAGTTGCGATCCCGGATTGGGAATGCTGACTTTCACGTGGTCGGACGGGCTGCCGGGAGTGATCGTCACGACTGCGTTAGATACGGTCGGAACCGGCACCGCAGTCCATCCTGTTAGATCGTCGCCGTATTCCACGACCTGGGTGGTGGCGGGGGCTAGCGACAAGTCGCTGCGGTCATACTCGAACTCCCAGACTCCACCGGTGGATTGCGTGAGTTTGGGCAGGATCGCCTGACCGGACACCATCGGCGCTCCGCCCAGTGTGAACTCCAACAGGTTGACGATGCCGTCGTGGTCGGGGTCGTCGTTAGGACCGTCGTTGACACCGGCAGTGAGGCCTTGCGCGGAATCGGCCGCCCAGGTGCTGAAGGGCGACGGACCCACGGTGACCGACACGGTATAGGCCTGGGTGCTACCATCCTGCGCGGTGACGGTGTAGGTTTGTTGGGTGGTGAAATTTCTTACGGTTCCTGAGGCCGGCGCGCAAGTGGCGAGGGGCGAGAGTGTATGGATGGGGGCGAGGGCGGAAACAGCGGTGCCGTAGGGCACGGTGACGCTGATGTTAGTGCCGGTGAAGGCGGTGGCGGGCAGCCCCGGAAAGTCGAAGGTCAGGATATCCCTGGCGGGACTCAGCAGGGCCGGACGCATCGCCATCATGGCCTTGCCCATGCTTTCGCCAATGTTGTAATAACTCTCGGCATTCCAATTCCAGTGATAGCCTTGATCGCTGCTGCCGAGCAAGGTGCCGAAATCGAAGGGCCGGGTATCCACCGTGGTCACAGTGCCATTAAACTCCGGGTGCAGTGCGGAATTGCCCACGTTCATTTGCGCTACCAGCACGGTGCCGCCGGAGCCGTTGGCCATGCCGGTGTTAGCAATGACCACCGGCAGGTTGGGCACACTGAACTGAGTGCGGAGATCCTTGATGAGATTCACCAGATTGGTTTCATAGACTGAGGTGGCTTCGCCGAGGTCATTCCAGCCCTGATGCCAGCCGAAGCCGGCGATCTCGTAACCGCCACCGGTGTAGGCGGGGTAGTAGGTGGCCAGATTGGCAAGCACGAGATTCACTGTCGCGACCATGCCGGTGTAATAGGGCCCAACCGTGCCGCCGGAACTAGGCGGCCGGAAATCCGCAATCAGCGACTTGCCGCCAAAGGCATATTTGATGAGCAGCACCTGGTCGCCCAGTTGACTGCCAACCTGCAGACCGAAGGCATACTCCGGGCCGACGATGCTGCCTTCGCCGACGTTACCGAAGTAGGGGTCCAGATTGCCGCGGCGGTTTTCGCCGGTGCCGGGGTCGCTCCAATACGTAACGCCCACGTCACTGCGGGTGATCCAGCCCGGGCTACTGCCGGCGATCGGATGGGCCGGGTCTGCCAAGTAGCCATACTTGGCCGGGTTCTTGTTGAGCATGTTGCGCAAACTGCCGAGACCGCCGGCAAAATTGGTGACGGCTAGATTGTTCGGGTCACGCCCGGTTTCGACCACGCCCTTGCCCTGCATGTTCGATTGGCCGGCCAAAATATAGACCTTCAACTTGCCGTTGCCGGCGGGCGGATTGACGGCCTGGAATAAGGGCGCGGCCGTGGCGCTGGGCGCATGAGTGGCGTCGCCCTGATAGCGTGCCGTGATGGCACTCCAGCCGACGGCTAGACCGGTGGTTGATAGAACGGCCTGTGCCGAACCATTCAAGGTGGCGGTGCCAAGGGCGGCGGTGCCGTTAGAGAATGTCACTGTGCCGGTGGCTCCCCCGGACACGGTGGCGGTGAAGGTCACGGCGGCACCGTAACTGGACGGATTGGCGCCGCTGGCGAGGGTCGTGGTGGTCGCCGGGCGGGTTTCATTCACGGTCTGGGTGAGCGCGGCGGAGGTGCTCGGCGCGTTGCCCGCGTTGCCGACAAACTGGGCGGTGATGGCATGGCTGCCACCGCCAAGGGCAGTGGTGGTCAGGTTGGCCTGATAGGAACCATTGAGCGTGCCGGTGCCGATGAGCGTGAGCCCGTCATAGAACGTCACGCTGCCGGTGGGCGCAGTGCCCGCCACGGTGGCGGTGAAGGTCAGGCTGACTCCGCCATTGGACGGATCGGTGCCGCTGGTCCGCGCGAGCGTGGTGGTGGTGGGTGAACTGATCGCCCCAACGGTCACCGTGCCGGGACCGGCAAAGCGGGTGTCATCATTGTTAGAGGCGGGCGAACTGGAGGATCCGTAGGTGCCGTTAGGCTTGGCCGCGCCGGCGTTGAAGGTGAGCGCGGAAATCTGGCGGGTGCCGATGTAGTCGAGTTGCACCTTGGCCCCGGTGGTAATGTCCAGCGAACCGGTGCCCAGGGCGTCGGAGCGGGTGAGGACGAGCGTGCCGGCCTGGACCTTGGTCGCGCCGCCATACGTGTTAGATCCGGAGAGCGTCCAGGTTCCGGCACCCGCCTTGGTGATGCTGGTGGCGCGTTGGCCAGCAGTGCCGGCCAAACTATCGCCAATGCTGCCGCTGATTTCGCCGCGGCCCGGGTTGGTGCCGGTATCACTGGATTCCGCATGGGTCAGGGTCAGGGTCTTGCGGTTGTCCACGCTGGCAGTACCGGGAATCGAGACGTTACTGGTGAACTTAAGAAGTCCGCTGGTCCCGCGGGTGGTGGTGATGCCGCTGGGAGTCCCGGCCTGGGTGAGGGTCGCGCCGCCGGTGGTTCCGGCCAGCTTGATCACGCGGTCGGTGGTTTCACCGGCACCGGAATAGAGCAGGGTCGCGGCGGTGGTGGTGGAGCCCAAGGAAATCGTGCCGTTGGTGCCGTCGGTCGGGGCACCGAGGTTGCTGGTGGCGGTGCCGCCGCCCACACGGTTGAGGGAGGCCACGGTCAGCGTGCCGGCTTGCACGGCCACCGCACCCGTGAAGCTGTTAGCACCACCGAGAATCAAGGGGCCGGCTCCTGTCCCCTTTTTCGTCACGCCCCCCGCCCCGCTCACGTTGCCGCCGATGCTCATGTTGCCGGTGGTCCCCAGATCGAAGGTCGAGGTGGCAGCCATGGTGACCGGTCCGTTCAGGTTGGCCGAGAAGCTGTTGCCGTTGGTCACGGTCGCGCCATTGAGCGTGAACGCGTTCGTTAGATTGTTATTGCCATTCAGGTTGAGGGTGGCTGGCGAGTTCACGATCACCGCGCCGGTTCCCAGCAGGTTGTTTGCAGTAGCGTTCAATGAGACAGAGCCGGCAGTGATCGTAGTGCCGCCGCCATAGGTACTCGCCCCACTGAGCGTCAGTGTTCCCGAACTGTTCTTGGTGAGACTGCCGGCACCGGAGATCCCGCCGGAGATCGACACATTGCCATTGCCGCTTCCGCCCAGTGTTACATTGGACGCCAGGCTCAAAGGCGTGCTGATCGTGACCCCGTTAGAGCTGTTCTGATGGATCTGAGGCAGGGTGGCACCGTTGTTCGTGAGTGCCAGGGAGTTGGTGCCGCCGATGGTGACCGCGCTGCCGAAGTTGAGCCGGTTGAGCAGGAAGCCGCTGTTCAGGTTGTGGGTCGCGGTATAAGTGCCGGCGATGTTGAAATTAAGCGTGTAAGTCGGCCGCCCGCCGGCTTGCGGGGCCACGACGATGGACTCCTCGTTGGTCCAGTTGGCCGCGACGTTCCAGTTGCCGGAAGCGGCAGTCTTCCACGTAAAGAGATTGGGCAAAATAGCCTCGCTGACGGTGACGGTGTAGGGTTTCGTGGATCCATTTTGGGCAGTGACAGTGTAGGTCTGTGCGCTGTTGAAGTTCCAGGAGGTGCCTGAAGCTGGCGAACAGGTGGCACCGGGAGAAAGCGTATAAGTGGGTGCCAGATTCGTCCGGTCCGTGCCGATCGGCACATCAAGAGTGACCGTGTTAGCTCCTACTGCGGCAGAACCCAGCGTGCCGAAGCTGAAGGTGAGGATGTCGTTGGCCGGACTTAGTGGGACTGTCACCGTGCCAGTTCCGGAAAAGTAGGTGTCATTCTTGGTGGTAGCAGTCGAGGCAGTGGAGCCGTGGGAGCCACCGATCTGCGGGATCCCGCCCAAGGTCAGCGAGGCAATATTCTTGGTGCCGCTGTAGTTCAGATTCACCTTGGAGTTGGCGGTGCTACTGATGCTCAATGCACCGCTGCCGAGTGAGTTCACGTTATTGCACCTCAGCTCACTGGCCGTGACGCTGGTCGGCCCGGTGTAGTTGTTAGCCACCCCGAGCACGACCGGCCCCTGACCATTCAAGGTCAAGCCGCCGACTCCGCTGATGATACCGTTGAAAGTCATGGTGGCATAGCCCGGGCCTTGGATGATGAGGTTTGAATTCAGGGTGACGGGGCCGCTCAAACTATCGCCAAAGCCGTTTTCGGGCCAGAGGTCGCCGCCGTTGACGATTAGGGCATTCGCGGCGTTGATGCGTTCCAGAAAGAGCCGACCGCCATTGAGGGTGACGGGGCCAGTGCCCAGCCCTGCGTTCGCCTCGACATCCACGGTAAGCTGGCCGGCATTGATGATGGTGCCGCCGGAGTAAGTGTTGGAAGCATTTTTGATCGTCAGGTTTCCAGAGCCGTCTTTGGTCAGAACCATTGAAGGGCCGCTGATGATTCCGGAGGCGGTCAAAGTCCTGCCCGAGTTCACATTCCAGGTTTGACTGGTGCCCAGCGCAATCGGCGTTCCCAAGCTTAGATCGACCGCAGACGACGCCATATTGATGCCGTCTGCGCCGAGCGTGAGCGTGCCCGCTCCGCTGACGTCGATGGACGACACGGCACTCGCCACGCTGATGCCGCTCCATGAACGGGCAGTCCCCAAGGTCAGGCCCGCACCCAGCGAGGTGCTGGCCCAGGTGGCAACGTCGCCGGAGCCCGGCGCGGTGCCGCCCCAACTGGTGCCGACCGTGAGGTCGGTGCCGCTGGCGGCCTTGGTGATGGGCGCGGCTTGCGTGCCGGTGATGAGGGCGAGTGCGAGCAGCGCGGCGATGATACCGGTGGGCGCGAGGGAACGGTTGCGGGCATTCCTACCCGGGTGGCTGAGGGTTTTCATGGGTGGGTGGTGGCGGGATGTCGAATGATGTGAGGTGGCCAAAATACGATGGGGGAAACAACGCGAGATCCGCCGGATCCGCAATCATTATTCTAAAAACAGAAATGAATTTGAACAGGAGGAAGCAGAGAGAGCAGAGGATCAAGAACTTATCACTAAAATTGACACCTGCTGACTCAACTCTTGCGGGTGAGGCCTTCTATGTTTGTATGCCATTCATTCTCTGCTTCCTCTCTCCGAGCCGTGGGCTCTACGAGCCGGAGTGCCTGTTCATCCATCTTCCTTTCTCTTAATTCCTCGACCATTCAAAGGCGGACTCAGGAAGTCTGAACTAATAACTTTCCCACCCGGGCAACAACTCCAGTAGGCAGGCTATCAGCCTGCGCTCCGTTCGTTCTATTGCGGCCAATGCTATTCTTGTATTCAGATTAGATGGGCATGGCGGTTGCAAACCGCCGCCACCTAACGAAAAGGCCGGGAGTGGAACACTCCCGCCTTTAGGTGTTAGTTATTCAGGTGACGACCCGGCTCATGGCGTCGGCGTCACGAGCAGGCGGACGAACTTCTTGCCCGCGCCAGGGGTCAGGGTGTAGGAGACCGAGGTGCCGTTGTCAGTGCCGGACACGTCCGTCCAGGTGCGGAGGTCAGGTGAGGTTTGGACCTGCCAGCTGCCGATGTAGACCGGAGCCTTCGTCCAGGTGACCTTGTTAGATCCGTCCAGGCCGGGCATGGCCGTGAACGACGAACCCGTCTGGCCCATGAAGTATTCGAGGCCGTTTTCCACGCCGTCATTGTCGTGGTCTTCACCCGGGGTTTGGCCGGGCGCGTAGATGGCGGCCCAGTCGGCGTAATAGGAGCCCGAGACGGATTCCCTGATCTGGAAACCGTTCGGGCCGAGGTGGTTGAAACCGGTGTCACCAGTGCCCCATGTCTGGGTCGTGAACGAAGCACCCGTCACGCCTTTGAAGACGATGTAGTTGCCCAAGTTCAAAAATCAAAAATCAACATTCATCAATCGTCAATCAATCCGGTTCTGAATGAGTTGACCACTCCTCTGTCAGAACTAAGCCATGGCTTGGCCAATTCAGGGCAGGCAAGAGTCGCTTGCGTCTTCTTCATCTACAATCGCGCCACCTTGAGGGCTTTGGCGGCCTTGGTGAGGTCATGATCCCGGGTGGCGATCGGAACGCCCAAACGAAAGGCCAGTTCCAAAATTCGTGGTGGTCTTCAATGTTGCCGGGCATCATTTTCGGCTGATCACTGCGATTCACTACCACCCCGGAATTCTCTTCACCTTGCGCTTCCTGACCCACGCTGGATATAACAAGAACGAGTGGAAAAACAATATATGAAAACACAACAAATCCACACTTTCCATTCGATGCCCGCCGCCTACGCGGCGCTGTGCCGCAGGCACTTGCCACGGCCCATTCATGACAAGGTTGGCTATCAGAACGCGCTGGAAATCATCGAGGCGTTTGCCGGATTCGAGCCATTGATGAATCAGGATCAACACGATTACTTCGATATGCTCTGCAAGCTCATTGCCGAGTATGAGGAGCACCACATCCTAAAAAACCAACCCCCTTCCCCTGCTGCGCCATTTGCTCAACGAACATGGCATGACTGGCGCGGATTTATC
>Ga0268284_1000936_pt1 | contig 16738 bp, 16 predicted proteins | sample saktaG_14_FD_190137 | JGI IMG/M metagenome (GOLD analysis project Ga0268284, IMG submission 190137) | Saline water microbial communities from Sakinaw Lake, British Columbia, Canada - sak_2013_06_06_40m | ecosystem: Environmental > Aquatic > Non-marine Saline and Alkaline > Saline ...
AGTGTTTGGCATTCTACATGTTGCGACATATTTTGTCAAGCAGAAAGTTTTATTTTCATGCCGAAATCTTCAGGCCGGGACTCGGAAAAAACATGCTCAAAAACCTTTTCGGACAGGCTCTAAATAGAGTGGCAGTACGGCCCAGGCGAACAAGCCCGCTACGGATTGGAACATCAGGGCAACAGGATGGAGCATGAGCTTCCAAGAGGACTGGAGCACGTTGGCCACCAGTTCCTTGGGATTTTCCAGCAGTTTGCCGGATCCGGGCATTAGCCCATATTTTTCAAGGAGTGCTGCGACTTGTGGCCAATGCGACCGAGCCGATTCGAGCATCGAATTGAGAATGGAGGGTAAATCTTCAAAGAGTCTCAGCAGTTGATTGATAACGAAGGCGCCGACAAACCAGATCAAGAGTCCCAGGGGGATGAGCGCGAAGAGGAAGAAGAGAAACAAGCCCCCAGAGCGGGATCCGCGACAGATTTTGACCAGCCAGTCATAATACGGACGCAACAGGATCGTCAGGATGCCCGCAACCACAGGTGGCAGCAGTACATTCTGAAAAACGCCGATAAAGAGCGCCAGTCCCCAGACGCTTGCGATGAAAATCGTTAAAAGGACCAATACCGCGACCATCGTGATGGCCGCGCCAACAGTCGCACGTTGCCGTGGACCCAGTTCGAGTTCTTTAAGCATGAGTTCTCCTAAGATAACTTTGGAAAGTATCGCAAAAATTCTAATATTGGACAAGACTAATGGTGGCCTAACATTGCGCGAATCCTGCATTATGAGAAATCGTCGTTAAAAGTTTCTTCTTTGTGGCTATTTATCACTTAGCGCTACTTCTCGTAGTGGTGATCGGGCGGGTAAAGTAGCGGGAGCATCCTGTTCCCGTAGAAGCTTGCACCTGAATACGGTACAGGGGGACAGACAAGGCTTTCAAGCAAAAGGAGAACGGGTTTTCCACCCCGTTGGACCACGGACTGGAAAGTCCGTGCCCCAGTGGTGAGATGAATCAAAAGGGAGACATGTTTCCAGTTTCGAGTTTCAAGTTTCCCGTCTCACATTCCCCTCAGATCGGCTCTTGCGCATGCACGGAGATGCGGGTCTGATTGTGGAGATGGGTGATGGCGAGTGCGAGGCCGTCGGCGGCATCGTTCTGGGGTTCTTCGGAAAGACCGAGGAGCGTCTTAATCATCTTTTGCACTTGCGCTTTTTCAGCGGCGCCCCAGCCGGCAGTGGCCATCTTGACCGAACGGGGTTGGTATTCATAGACCGGGATACAGAGTCGTGCGCATTGCGCAATCATCACACCACGCGCATGCGTCAGAATCATCATGGTCTTGACGTTCTTCGCATAGAAGACGCCTTCGATTGCGGCGACGTCGGGATGATGGGTTTCAATGAGCTTAGCAAGTTCATCCTGCAAATGGACGAGACAAGCGGAGAGGGGGCGTGTGGCAGGATTCTTAATGGTGCCATACCACACGGGAACCATGCGTGAACCCACAGCATCGATGATACCGATGCCCGTGGAACGGAGCGACGTGTCTATTCCGATAATACGCATGATATAAAAAAGCCCCACGCTGTTGCGCGGGGCTTTTTGGGATGATTACGCTTTTTGCTTTTCAGCGTCGAGGTCGCGCATGGCTTCACGGCGGCTGAGCTTGATGCGACCGCGATCATCAACCGCGATGCACTTGACCCACATCTTGTCGCCGACCTTGCAGACATCTTCGACGACGGCAATGCGGCGGTCAGCGAGTTCGCTGATGTGGCAGAGCCCGTCCATACCCGGAAGGATTTCGACAAAGGCGCCGAATTCCTTGATGCCCGTCACGGTGCCTTCGTAAATCTTCCCCTCTTCCGCTTCAGCGGAGACAGAGGCGACTTCACGTTGGGCGATCGCAAGCGACTCGCCATTGGAGGCAAAGATGCTGACCACGCCATCATCGTTGATATCGATCTGCGCGCCGGAGACTTCACAGATGCGGCGGATGTTCGAACCGCCAGGACCGATGAGTGCGCCAATCTTGTCGACCGGAATGTTGATGGTCGTGATACGAGGTGCATACTGCGAAAGGTCAGCCCGGGTTTCCGGCATGACACTTTGCATGAAGTCGAGGATGTGCATCCGGCCTTCCTTGGCGCGCTTGAGAGCAGCTTCGACCAAGTCCCATGTGAGACCGCGGATCTTGAGATCCACTTGGAAGCCCGTAATTCCCTTGCGTGTGCCAGCGACCTTGAAATCCATATCGCCACAGTGGTCTTCCGAACCCAGGATATCCGAGATGAGAATCTTCTGTGTCTCATCCGCATTTGCAAACAAGCCTACGGAAACGCCCGCCACGGGAGCCTTAATTGGGACGCCTGCGTCCATCAGAGCCAAAGCGCCAACGCAGATGGAAGCCATGGATGACGAACCATTCGAACCCATGATGTCCGAGACGACGCGGATCGAGTAGGGGTAGTTTTCAGGAATGACCCGTGCGAGTGACCGTTCGGCGAGTGCGCCGTGGCCGATTTCGCGACGTCCGAGTCCGCCGAGCTTGCCGACTTCGCCCGTGCAATAAGGGGGGAAGTTATAGTGAAGGATGAAGGCCTTGCTCTTTTCGCCGCCGGTGATGGCGTCGAGGTCCTGCGCATCCTTGGTGGTGCCGAGGGTCACTGAGCCCAAGGCCGAGGTTTCGCCGCGTTCGAATATTGCAGAGCCGTGTGTGCGCGGTAAAACACCGATTTGTGCATAAAGCTTACGGATTTCGTCTGTTGCGCGGCCATCGATACGCTTGCCATCCTCAAGGATATTTTTGCGGACGAGGTCGATTTCCATCGTGTCAAAGAGCGTGACGAAGGAAGCCTCTGTGACCGCTTCAGGCCACTTTTCCAGAGTCTTAGCCTTGAGTTCTTCCCGGATGGCCTTGACAGCTCCTTCGCGTTCCATCTTGCCGGCGATGAGAAGCGCCTTGCTGAGGGCTGCGCCGCCGTTCGCATTGAGGAACGCCATCTTTTCAGCATCCGGGGTTGCTTCGACGATGACTTTGTCAGGCTTGCCGAGCATCTTGCGGAGTTCGATCTGGGCGTCGATGAGTTTGACGACCTCCTCATGACCGCACTTCATGGCCGCCAGAAAATCCTCTTCCGTGATTTCCGCTGCGCCACCTTCCATCATGAGAAAACGGTCACGTGTGCCCGCGTAGATCAAATCCAGATCGCTCAGCTTGCGCTGCTCGTGGGTTGGGTTGATCACGAACGCCCCGCTGATACGGCCGACGCGTACGCATCCGATCGGCCCCATAAAGGGAACTTCGGAGAGGTGCAATGCGGCGGACGAAGCGTTTACCGCGAGGACATCCGTGTCATTGACTCCGTCAGCCGAGAAGACGGTGTTATTAATCTGAACATCATTACAATAACCCTGCGGGAAGAGCGGGCGGATGGGGCGGTCCGTGATACGAGCACAGAGGATTTCCTTTTCTGAAGGGCGCTGTTCGCGTTTGAAATAACCGCCAGGGAAACGGCCTGCGGCATAATACTTTTCACGGTATTCGACCTGGAGCGGGAAGAAGTCGATTCCTTCGCGCGGCTTATCGGTGCTGGTCACGGCAGAGAAGACCATGGTGTCGCCTAAACGCACGACAGTAGCGCCTCCGGCCTGTCGAGCGAGCAGACCGGTCTCAATAGTCATAGTTGCTCCACCTACGTTGATGGAGACAGATGTTGTATCTTTCATTTGTTTTACCTTTCAAGCGGAAAAAGGACCGGAATCATGAGGCCAGGAAAGATGGCTTCCCCGTCGGGGGTAAAAATAGAGTCCGCGAGAAAAGAAAACACGGTGTCCGCAATTAACGGCGGAGACCGAGGTTCTTCACAATCTTTTGATAGATCGGCTCATCCGTGCGCTTGAGATAATCAAGCAAGCTACGGCGGGTATTAACCTTACGGATCAAGCCATAACGGGAGCTGTGATCCTTTTTGTTAATTTTCATGTGCTCTGTAAGAGATTCGATCTCTTTTGTGAGTGAGGCGATTTGAACTTCGCTCGACCCGGTGTCACGTTCGTGACGTTGGAACTGCTTACGAATTGCTGCTTTATCAATCTGGCTCATAATTATTTTGCGGTCCTTGTTCCGCATGTTTCTTTTTTGTCTTTGAACTTTCCGGCGTGTAATATAAGGGTTCCTCCGCCTGAAGTCAAGCGAAACAGGACACCGGAGAGGAGCCTGATTGAACCCGCAGTGGGGAATGTATCCTTAGACACACCACAGGAAAGCGCGTATACTTTACAAAAAACGGGATAGGGGAGTCAACGCAAAAGAGTAGGGGATAATAGAATTTCATCAAATTGGGGATTGCCTTATTAATAAGAAAGGCCTAAACTATAAACATGATGAAACGGGTACAGGCATCAAAGAAACACTGTTCCGGGCAAGCGATGGTCGAATACATTATTGTGTTTATCGCCATGCTTCTCGTGGTATCTGTGTTGGCGTTGAGTTTGTATACGGTTCGACAGCAGGCCAATCGGACGTTGGATCTGGTTGGCTCGGATTATCCGTAAAAGGGAATGCAGGCGCATTCTGCAAAAATGGGGAAAAAGATGAAAGTTCGTTCTCGTCGCAGTGGCCAGACAATGGTCGAATATATCATTATCGTCGTGCTGATTGCCATCACGTTGATTGTTCTCTTCAGCAAGTTCAGCAAGGCTGTTGGAACAAAGGTTTCTGGCGCGACATCCGCGTTGGATGCAGATGTCGGTAGCGAGGCGCAAGCTGAGGTTGAAAAGATCAATGAACAAAGCGTCCGCAATCTTAAGGCCGATGGTAGTGGCATCTAAGACAGGTTGGAGGCATAGAGGCACGTCTAACGGTCAGGCGATGATCGAATCGGTCTTCGTCATCATCGTGGCATGCCTCTGTTTTTTAGCGTTATTCCAGTATGCGAACCTGTTTGCCGCGAAGATGACCTTGACACATGCCGCCACGCGTGCGGCACGTGCGCGAACGGTTGGCATGAGTAAATGGATGGTCGAGAAGGCGGCGCGCGCAGCGGCGATTCCTGTCTCTGGCAAAAGCTTGATTCCTTTTGGGCTTCCAGCGACACCGTCCCCTATTTTGCAAAACGGTAGCTATAGCGGGATCTGGAATGCCGCGTTGTCGGCCTCTGCCATCTCCGCAAAAGCTCAATTTGAACGTGCGCGCATCCCCGAATATATGGGGAGCGTCGATTCGCCCACTTCGCGGGATATCCTCTACTATGAACTGTGGGAGGATATGGACTTGTCGATCGAGGAACCGTTGGATTTGGATGGCTCGATGCCGGGTGAGATAGAAGTCACCGTGCGGCAACGTCAGCCGTTGTTGATTTCTATAATGTCGCTCATGGAAGGCTCTTTGTCGCTTAACGGCAATAAAGGCGCTGTGACGATGCACGGCACGTATTCTATTGAAAGCCAGTATCCACTCTACATGAACAATATGAATTGGTAAGAGTAGTCACTATGACAGGCAATCAGCAAAATTCGAATGGGGGATGTCGGCATTCTCTGAAGCGTTCACGTTCAGGGCAGGCGGTTCTTTTTCTGTTGCTGGTATTTACGGTCCTGGTCTTCTTCTTGTTGTTTAATGTTGACTTGCATCGGGTGATTCAGCGTAAAACCCAGGCTCAGAATGCAGGGGACGCCGCTGCGCTCGCTGCGACGCGATGGCAGGCTGCGACCCTGAACCTTGTGGGTGAGTTGAACCTGATGCACGTGTTGGCTTTGGCTGCCGTACCGGTGCCCGACAGGGCGGCGGTGGAGGCCATTACCAATATGCAGGCGCGACTCTGTTTCACGGGGCCGCTTGCGGCCTTTTATGCCTCCCAGGTTGCCGCGAAAAACAATCATATCTATGTGGATCCCGCGCTTACCGGTTTATTGACTGCCCATGTAAACATCATTCGTACCCAGTACGCGAACCAGATTGATGAAGATGGTGAAAAATTTTACAACGAGCCGTGGCCTGGCGCCTGGAATGAATATGCGGATATGTTGGAGGCCATCTGTGTGGATGGAATTGCTGTCGGCCCGGACAATGCACAATTTTTCGCGATGCCGGGGAACGGGCACATCTTACTCTCGAAAGAGTTTTACGATGCGGTGTTGGGCGCATCCTGGTGCTGGTTTTATCTGTACCAGAGCGGACTACTGGAGTCCTATAATTCGTTCCGTGATTGGCCGCCGTTGCCGGATATTAATCCCGATACGTATGATAACTGCGAAATTTTTGGCGTGGGTGTTCATCCGTTCACACAAAAGATGAAGAGCCTCTTGACAGCGGATCAACTTGAAACGGCTGTCATGCGTGCAGGGGTGGTGCCGGAGGGCGCGCCTGATTATAACAGTACGAATCTTATGGACTTTGCTGAAACGTGGTACATGTATGAGCAGGATGCGTGGGCGAGTTGGGATGCGATTAAACCTGAAGGGGATTTCCCCTTCCCCGCAGCAGGCGAAATCCGCTCGGAGTATGATTATGTTGGCGCCGATGTTATCGTGCGGTTGTCTGCGGTGGTTGACCGCATCACGCCAGGGACTGGGACAAAGCAGGCGACCGTCAATTGGACGGCAGCGGCTAAAGCATTTGGTTATCTGGAAGCGGATGGGGAAAAGAAAAAACCCGACTCTGCAGCCGCGTTTGTGTTGCCCGCGTTCCGCAATGTGCGATTGATCCCGGCGGATACGGCTTCGGGTTCTAGTAATTCCTCTTCGGATGCGGAATGGATGCTCCATGTGAGCCAGCATCTCAAGACGTATATGGAGATTGGAAGGCCCGCTCCAGGTAATTGCAGTTATTGTCGTGCGCTCGCGATGTGGGAACCTCGGTCGTTCCGGCAGGTGGGTATTGATTGGTTGAAGCTGAACAGCCAGTTGTGCAAGATCCCCAAGGGTGGCGGCGGTGGTGGTGGCGGCGGCGGCGGCGGCGGTCGCCGGGGCGGCGGTTCACGTCGAGGACACTAGAAACGTGTAAAGAGGAAAGCAATGAAAACGTCAACAAGAAGAGGTCAGGCAATGATTGAGTTCGCAGCGGGGCTGCTGGTGCTCCTGTTGCTCGTCATTGGCTTTGTACACGTCAGCAAGCTGGCGATGACCTCGCTTGGCATCCATGGTGAAATCCGAGCGGATGCCGGAATGAATGCGATGCAAAGTACACTCGCTGTTTCGCCTGACGCCGTCTCTGATTGGGAGAGCGGCAAGGATGAAACGCGATTCACTGCGGATGATAAAGTCAAAAAAAATGAGGCTGCGTCAGCTTCCATTATTGGTTCGGTTGTTTCACACTCCGTACGGGCCGAGGGCGATTGGCAACGGGTTTCAGAAAAGTCGGTCTTGCCGTTCTCGATGGCCAAGCTTTCGCAGTCGCCGAATTTAATAGTCTTGATGGGTTCTGTTTATGCAACGCAAACAGACCGTGTGGAAGTTGATCCGTTCATCCGAAATTTTGCCTATAATAAGGAAGCGGTCGCGGTGAAAGAAGAAATCTGGATGCCGCTCATGGGAGGCTTGTATTAATGAAGGCTGAAGCCGACCGGTTGACGGCGATGAAAAAAGAGGGAAGAAGGAGCGCACGCGTGTTGCTGAGTGCGCTCTTTATTTTTGCTGTTCTGATTCCGACATTCTTGTTTGCAGATCTTTTTTGGCGCTTTAAAAAGAATCATTCTCGTCTGTTGCAGGAATTAGGCGGTACGCAAGTCTACTCGACCGCTGTGCACGTCAATGGCGAGCCGGGGATGTTGTATACGTATGCCTTCGAAGGTACGTCTGCCACGGACATCGGTGCTCAGTTAAGGCATCGCTTGTCGATTGCGAAAGATGTTGCGCCGTCTGTCGGCACGATGATTACGTCGCAAGAGAATGGACGTGTGCAACGGCTGATCGTGATTCCCTCTGGATATGGCACCTCTGCGAGTATCGTCATGCTGTTTGAACAGTCGCTCCAGGAGGCGAAGAAACGTTCAGATGATGAGCCTCTTGCCTGGCCGGAAGGACTGTCCACGTTGCCGGGCGTGCCGCGCTTTACAGCGTTCTGCTCGTCTACGCGCACGTCGTTTGTGACAGCGGAAACAGTCCATGAACCTGAAGATGCTATGAAGTCAGTCGATGTCGCCTTGCGCGATATCGGATGGAGTTTAATTCCTGTTGCTTCGCCGACGTTCAAAGTATTTGTCCGTGGCACGAAAACCTGCATTGCATTTGCTACGCGTCCAGCAGGGGCCGCGCAGACGACCCTTAGCGTCATGCAGCGTGAAGGCGCCGAAAAATAAAATTAAGAGCCACCTGCGGCTGAACAGGTTGTCCGCATGGCGAGCACGGCCTGCCCCATGTCGTCTTGTTTGAACATAAAACTTCCGACGACAAATTGATTGGCCCCCTGCTGTGCGCAAAGCACGGCGGTTTCAAAAGTAATACCGCCATCCACCATGATATCCAGCGCTTGCCCACGTGCATGTGCATACGCATGCAGCGTTGCAATTTTTGGAAGCACTTCTGGCATGAAGGCTTGTCCGCCATAGCCAGGATTGACAGTCATGAATAATATTTCATCGCAACGGGATACGTATGGATAGAGATCCGTGACAGGGGTCTGCGGGCGAGAGACTAATCCAGCGCGGATCCCTCTATAGCGGATGCGGTCGAGTACGCTCCAACAATCACAGTCGGCTTCCACATGAATCTGCACGGCATCAGCGCCTGCGTCGATAAACCGCTCGATGTATAAATCAGGACGCGTCATCATGAGGTGTACATTGCGAGAAAGGTTGGGGCACACACGTTTCGCGAGCGCGACGATATCAGGGCCGAAACTTAAATTGGGAACGAAGTGCGCATCCATGATATCAATGTGTAAGGCGTCAGCGCCCGCCTGTTCGATGCGTTGAATTTCATCTGCAAGAAATCCATAATCAGCAGCCAGTAAAGATGGGAGGATTTGAAAATTCATACGGCCAGTATATACGAACCTCTTGCTAACATGCAAAATAAAACAGAGGGCATAGAAAAAAAAGGAAGGAAAAACAAAGGGGGAGGAGAGGATAAAAAAAGAAAGGAAAAAAATATTTTATTTTTTTTTAAAAAGACTCTTGCATCTTATAAAAAAAAATACTACAGTACTAATCAAACAACAGATTGATATACATTATGTAGTATGTTGAAGATGTTGTTGGTTCATTATCAACGAAAGGGTTAAAGCAATGGCAACAGCTAAGAAAGCAGCTCCTGCTAAGAAAGCAGCTCCTGCGAAGAAAGCAGCTCCAGCGAAGAAGGCTCCTGCGAAGAAGGCTCCTGCGAAGAAGGCAGCGAAGAAATAATTGGCCTTATTCAGACGTAATGATGAAAGAAAAAACACTTCTGCTTTGCAGAAGTGTTTTTTTTGTCATCAAATAATAGAAAAGAAAAAAACGGGTTTGAATTTCAAAACCGTTTTTAAAGATGGTGGGCGCTACAGGACTCGAACCTGTGACCCCTACCGTGTGAAGGTAATGCTCTAACCAACTGAGCTAAGCGCCCGCACTGACGTGCAGAAAAACGGCATAGTTATATCATGGGCGTATGGGCCCTGTCAAGGGTTCAAGCCGTATTTTTTAAAATTATGAATTTTTTCAAAAAACAATGCTGTAATATCCGTCTTCTTATGATTTAATAACGGCTATGTTTATGAATGGAACTATAAAAACATCCGGCGCAGTTTATGCGCAATTGCTGGGAGCCCTGTTGATTGATAGCATCGTGATGGCGTTTTCTTATTGTTTTGCATTTTTGCTGAGGTATGATTTTGGCACACCTCTCGTAGGGTGGCGACAAGTCGCTCTTGTTTTTATTCCTGTCTGGGCGATTCAGTTAACGGTGCTGATTCTGTTTCGTTGTTATAAAGTGCTTTGGCGTTATATGAGCGGGAATGATGTCCCTCGGTTTTTGGCGGCGATGGGGGTCTCATCTTTGATCTTCCTTGGGTTGCGTTATTTCATGCCGGATCCGTTGAGTTGCCGTCCGCCGTATAGTATCACTTTCTTTAATGCATTCATGGTCACGGGTGGTCTGTTGTGTGTGCGGCTCTTCTGGCGCTTGCTGGTCGAAGGCTATTATGGGGGCGCTTCTTCGACTGGAAACCGCCATCGCGTATTATTGGTCGGCGCAGGATCCGTGGGTAATCTGATTGCGCGCGAATTGCGCAGTAAGAGCCTGAAAGAGATGAAGGTGGTTGGATTTTTGGATGACGATCCTGCAAAACAACATGCGCGGATCCAGAACTATCCGGTAGTGGGGACGATTGAGCAGCTTCCAGATATTGTGTGTGTGCAGAAGGTGGATGAAGTTATCGTCTCCATGGCGCGTGTGCCTCGCAGTCTGATTCGTCGCATAGTGATGCTGTGTGAAACAGCGCATGTGCCGGCTCGCATTGTCCCGGGCTACTTCGAGCTGATTAATGGGAGCGTCACGGTCTCGAAGATCCGTAATATTGACGTGAGCGATTTGCTGGGGCGTGAAGAGACGCAGGTGGATAGCAATGCGGTCATTGCGTTGTTGCAGCAAAAACGTGTGATGATTACAGGTGCCGGGGGAAGCATCGGGAGTGAACTGGTCCGACAGGTTTTGCAGGCAGGACCCGAGCAACTGATATTGGTTGAACATTCTGAACGTGCGCTGTATGAAATCGATCGTGAAATTCGCAAGATGGGCTCCCCAGTATCGGTGACAGCCATTTTGGGCGATGTGACCGATCGTCAGCGCATGACGGAAGTCATTGCGCAGGTGCGTCCTCAGATTGTGCTGCATGCTGCGGCCTATAAGCATGTGCCCTTGGCTGAACAGAATCCAGGCGAAGCGATCAAAAATAATGTGCTGGGCACACGCTTGCTGGGTGAGTTGGCGTTGGAGTATGGCGTGGAGCGTTTTGTTTTAGTGTCGACTGATAAGGCGGTGCGCCCGGTTTCGGTCATGGGCGCAACGAAACGGATGGCGGAGATGGCCATCCAAGATCTGAATCGGCAGCAGAAGACCTGTTTTTCGGCTGTACGCTTTGGCAATGTGCTGGATTCATCGGGCTCGGTGGTGCCCTTGTTTCGCGAACAAATTATGCAGGGTGCGCCCGTGACAGTGACGCATCCGGAAATGCGACGCTACTTCATGACCATTTCTGAAGCGGTGTCCCTCGTGTTGCAAGCTGCGGCGCTTGCGCTAGGCGGAGAGATCTTTGTGCTCGACATGGGAGAGCCGGTTCGCATTGTCGACCTTGCGGAGGAAATGATTGCGCTGGCGGGGTTGCGGCCGTACGAGGATGTCCCGATTCATTTCATTGGTGTACGGCCGGGCGAGAAGCTCTTTGAAGAATTGGATGTCAGCGAGCGTTCAGCCTATCGCACAGGGCATACGCGTATTTTTATCTGCAAACTTGAAGAGGTGAGCCACGAGAAGACACGGCACTTGTTGGCCGCCTGTGAACGCGTGACGGCCAGCGGTCATGAGACGGCTGAGTCGATTCGGACGCATATCCGTAACTTGATTGCGTCACAGTAACTGATCGAAAAAAACATCATGAAGACCATTGAAAAATCAACGCAAGAACTTAGTCGGCTGGTACAAATGTTTGATGTGGCAGGTTCTCCAGCTGTCATTCAACCGCTCGGTTGCGGAAATGTGAATGATACCTACCTGGCGGTTTGTCGGACAGCCTTTGCAGAAGAACAGTTGGTGTTGCAACGCATCAATCAAAATGTCTTTAAGAAGCCAGAGAATATCATGATGAACTTACGCCGTCTGACGGCTCATGTCCATCCAAAATTGGAGTTCGAGTCAAGCGAGAGCGACCGGATTTGGCAGTTGCCTAAGATTGTTCAGACGCGGGAGGGAAATGATTTCATCAAGGATGCTTCTGGGAATCTGTGGCGCATGATTACCAAAATAGCCTCTGCCACTGCGTATGACAAGGTGCGTGATGATGCACACGCGGAAGAGTGCGGCCATGTGCTGGGGCATTTTCATCGGACGGTTTCCGATATGGATGCCTCAGCGCTGATTGATCCGCTTCCTGGCTTTCATATCACTCCAAACTATCTTGCAAAATACGATCTGACATGTGCACGCGCAGAAGCTCAGGCTCGCGTCACGGCCGCGACGGATGGAGATGCATTGGTCGCGTTTATTGAACAGCGCCGTCCGTTGGTGCCCCTGTTTCAAGATGCCCTCGCCCGTGGTGAATTACAGATGCGCATTATGCATGGTGATCCGAAGATCAATAATATTATGATAGATGATTACACGGGGATGGGAACGGCCATTATTGATCTGGATACGGTGAGCCCGGGATTGTTCCATTTTGATTTTGGTGATGCGATTCGTTCGATTTGTAACCCCGCTGGCGAAGAAGAACCAGACTTGACGAAGGTGGTGTTTAGTCTCGCGTTGTGCCAGGCGTTTTCAAAGGGATATATGAAACACGCTGCCGAGTTCTTGACCGCGGCTGAACGCAATTATCTGTTTGATTCCATCCGCCTGATTACGTTCGAGTTGGGGTTGCGTTTCTTTGAAGACTATCTTGCTGGAAGCGTTTATTTCAAGACCCATTATCCCGAGCAAAATTTAAATCGCGCCCGAGTGCAGTTCCGTCTGTGTGAATCGATAGAAGCCAATGAGCAGTCGATGCGTAAACTGTTTCGTGCGTAAGCTGCCATGACTTACTTTGATACGCATGCACATTTTTATGGAGGAACTTCGTCCTGTGAAACAGCTTCAATGATGGCGCGTGCTCATGTAGCCGGGGTTGATCAGTTGGTTGCAGTCGGGGGAAGCTCGGAACTCAATAGTGGTGCGATTGCCGTGGCCAAGGCTTATCCAGTCCAGACGCGTCTGGCCCTAGGGTTTGACCGCGATCAGGCGACGAGTGCGGATCCGGCGACGCTTGTTGAAACCTTACGCATGTTGGCAAAAGAGGTTGTTGTTTGCGCCGTCGGAGAAACGGGACTCGACTTCCATTATCATCCTGAAACGGCGGACGATCAGTGCGCGCTCTTTGCCGCGCAGTTGATGCTTGCGGATGAATGGCAGCGCCCGATTATCATCCACACGCGCGAAGCTGACGAACAGATGTTACGTGTACTCGATGCAACACCTTGGAGGGGCAGGGGGCTTCGCGGTGTTGTCCATTGTTTTACCGGCGAAAAAGCTTTTGCAGCTCAACTACTCGATCGGCAGCTTGCTATTAGTTTTAGTGGTATTGTGACCTTTCGGAATGCGGATAAACTGCGCGAAAGCGCAGCGTTTGTACCGGATGACCGGTTGCTGATCGAAACGGATTCGCCATTTCTGGCGCCCGTGCCCCTGCGCGGACAACGCAATGAGCCCGCATTTGTCAAACACGTCGCCAGTTGCCTTGCGCAAGTCCGTCAGACGGATGAAGCGTCAATCGCCCGTTTGACTACGCAGAATGCGGAATCGTTGTTTGCTTCCACGCCTCAGTTCTGATATGCTTTTTCAATGATGAAGGAGGAACGGGGGGTCGCCGTTTATTAGAAATGATTGGTATTTCAAAGCTCTATTTAAACAAGGTCGAAGTGTCGGATCCATTGCGGTATGGGAGGCAGTCTTCGAAGTTACCGAGTCACTTGTTGCAGTTTTCAAAGGACAAGAAGCCGGTGGTCGTGTGGAATGTGACCTCGCGCTGTAATTTAACGTGTACACACTGCTATGCTTCCGTGGGTCAGAATGCCGGCACTGAACTTTCAACGACGGAGGCGCTTGCGGTTCTGGATGATTTGGCTGCCTTTGGTTGTCCTGTCGTGCTCTTTTCAGGGGGCGAGCCCTTTGTACGTCCTGACATATTGACCTTAGCCCGTTACGCCGTGTCCAAGGGGCTGCGCGTGGTCTTTTCAACCAATGGGACGCTGATTGATGAAAAACTGGCTGCCGAGATTAAGGCCATTGGTGTGTCGTATGTCGGTATCAGTATGGATGGTATGGAGGATGTCCATGACCGCTTTCGCAAGCGTAAAGGCGCATTTCAGCAAGCGCTGGCTGGTATTCGCCATTGCCGTGAGGCTGGCGTGAAGGTCGGCTTGCGCGTGACGTTGACACAGGATAATGTGAAGGACATCCCTGCACTCTTCGATTTGATGGAGGCGGAGCGTATTCCGCGTCTCTGTCTGTATCATTTGGTCTATTGCGGACGTGGTGCGGAGATCGCAGCCCTCGACCTGCCGCCAGATGTGCGCCGGGCGACGCTGGATTTGATTATCGACCGTACTAAGCGACTGCATGATCGCGGTTTTCCGGTTGAAGTGCTCACGGTCGATAACCACTGCGACGGACCTTATCTGTATCTCAGGATGCTGCGTGAAAAGAATCCGCTCGCAGAAGATGTAATGACCTTGCTTAAAATGAATGCTGGCAATAGCACAGGACTTGGTATAGCTTGCATCAGTTGGGATGGAACTGTCTTCCCTGATCAGTTCTGGCGTACTAAGCCCGTGGGCAATGTATTGGAGAAGCCGTTCAGTGAAATTTGGGGCAATCCCCCGCCGGAGTCGCTGCTCGCCAATCTACGTCGAAGGAAGGAATTGGTTACAGGCCGTTGTGCGACCTGCCGCTTCCTCGACATCTGCGGTGGCAACTTCCGTGCCCGCGCTGAAGCCGCCACAGGCGATATCTGGGGCGTTGACCCAGCCTGTTACCTCACGGATGAGGAAATCGTATGAACGCGCCGCGAGTGATTGCGTGGGAGGTGACACGTCGTTGCCCTCTGGCCTGCAAGCATTGCAGGGCTGGAGCTTGTGATGTGCCTTATGAGGGCGAACTGACAACGGATGAATGCAAGCGCGTCATTGATTCACTTCCTCAGGGTCTGATGATTATTTGGACTGGCGGTGAACCGATGTCGCGTCCGGATATTTTTGATCTGGTGCGTTACGCAACGGCGCGAGGCATCCGTTCGGTGATGGCGCCGTGCGGTATGCTGGTGACCGAGGAATCGATTGCAGCTTTAAAAGCGGCAGGAGTGATGGCCTGCAGCTTGAGCATCGATGGCGCGACAGCTTCCACGCATGACGCATTTCGCGGCGTTGAAGGCGCCTTTGAAATGGTGACGCGCGCTATGGATGTCGCCCGGCAAGCCGGCATGCCTTTTCAAGTGAACTGCACGGTTTCTCAATTGAACCGCAGTGAACTGCCGGCGATTCGCGAGCGGGCGATTGCGCAGGGGGCAAAGACATTAGACCTTTTCTTCCTTGTGCCGGTCGGACGCGGGAAAAATCTACGCGATTTGGCACTCACGCCAACGGATACCGAAGGGGTTTTGCGCTGGGCGTTTGAGATGGATGCCAAAGGGCCGATTCATGTCCGGGAAACGTGTGCGCCGCAAGCCGTCCGCATTTGGCATGCCTTGGGTAAGCCTGGAAACCATCCTGCGGGGTGTATGGGCGGTAAAAGCTTTGTCTTTATTTCGCACACGGGCATCCTTCAGCCGTGCGGCTTCTTGGATGTGGACAGCGGCAATTTGCGGGAAGCTGATTTTGATTTCCAGAAGGCTTATGAAAAATCAACAGTCTTCAAAGAGCTCTCCGTGCCAGACACGTATGGAGGCTTCTGCGGGCGTTGTGATTTTCGCGTGAGTTGCGGCGGATGCCGTGCACGGGCGTATGCGGCCACAGGGGATTACATGGGGGCGGAGACCAGTTGTCCGCTGAATCGAGGTGCAGTATGAATACAGAGCTGATTCGTCGGTTGCCATCTGTCAGTCGTGTGCTGGAAACCCTTGAAGCCAAGCAGTTGGTGGAACGTTATGGCCATATCGATGTGGTCGGTGAGATTCAAACGGTCATCGAGGATGCACGCACGCAGCTACTGGCTGGCCAAGAAGAGGGGTTTGAGATCACGGCCGAGGCTGTTCTGCTCCGCGTGAACAGTCGGTTGGAGATACAGGATGAGCCAATCTTGAAGCCCGCGATCAATGCGACGGGTATCTTGTTGCATACAGGACTGGGACGCGCCATGATGCCAGAGGTGGCGCGGCAGGCGGTTGCATCGGTTGCGGGATGCTGTACGTTACAAATGGATTTGACGGATGGTGCACGGATTCATCGCGAACATGTGATTAAGGATTTAGTGTGCGGCTTGACCGGTGCGGAAGATGTGCTGCTGGTGAATAACAATGCGGCCGCTACAATCCTTGCGTTGCGAGCCTTGGCGAGCGGCAAGGAGGTCATTGTCTCCCGCGGCGAGTTGATTGAAATCGGCGGTGCCTTCCGTCTGCCAGACATCATGGCGGAAAGTGGCTGCGTCATGCGTGAGATCGGCACCACGAACAAGACACACCTGCGGGATTACGAACGAGCCGTTACAGCCGAGACAGCCCTGCTGCTCAAAGTGCATAAGAGTAATTATGATATTGTCGGGTTCACGCATGAGGTGACGATTGGTGAAATGGCGGTGTGTGCGCATGCGCGCGGACTTCTCGCAGTGGATGACCTGGGCTGCGGCGCGATGATTGGCTTGGAGCAGTTCGGACTGGCGCATGAGATGACGATTGCCGAGAGTCTGGCTGCGGGCGCGGACCTTGTATTGTCAAGCACGGACAAGCTTATCGGCGGACCGCAAGGCGGGCTGATTCTGGGCAAGGCCAGCGTGATAGACCGTATTCGCAAGCATCCACTGTATCGTGCGATGCGCGTGTGCAAGTTGACCCTGGCGGCATTGGAAGCGACGTTACGGCTT
>Ga0268284_1000937_pt1 | contig 16735 bp, 16 predicted proteins | sample saktaG_14_FD_190137 | JGI IMG/M metagenome (GOLD analysis project Ga0268284, IMG submission 190137) | Saline water microbial communities from Sakinaw Lake, British Columbia, Canada - sak_2013_06_06_40m | ecosystem: Environmental > Aquatic > Non-marine Saline and Alkaline > Saline ...
TTCCAAAAATTCAGCGCTTCATCATCTTGCGAAAGTTTATCATTTTCATCTCCTCCAAAAACAGTAATGTAAAGATTTTCAGCAGGAATTTTATAAACATCAGTGAGTAGTTCCCAAGCCCAGGCAATGGCTTCTTTTTTGAAATAATCTCCAAACGACCAATTACCTAGCATCTCAAACATGGTATGATGATAGGTGTCGCGTCCAACTTCTTCCAAATCATTATGCTTCCCGGATACACGAAGACATTTCTGTGTATCAGCAATACGTTTATTTATAATCGCTGAATTTCCGAGAAAAATATCCTTGAATTGGTTCATTCCTGCATTGGTAAACATTAATGTCGGATCATTTTTAATCACCATCGGTGCTGATTCAACGATCTGATGACTTTTTTGCTCAAAAAAATCTAAAAATGCCTGTCTAACCTGATTTGAATTCATCCTATTATAACATTTTTTAACATTTGCTTGTTAACTATTATCTTTTAACAGATTGCAAATTTAGTTTATTTAATTAATTTTGCACAAAAGCCTTTGTTATTCTAACAAAATAAGAGATTGCTCGTTAAACGGAAAGATGTTCAAAGCCAAATATAAATACAATCCTAAAACCTTGTCATACGAGAAGGTTAGGCTTACTCCTAAAGGTATGGCAACCAGGTTGTTATCTTATATGGTTACTGGTGGCTTGTTTGCAATTTTTGTGATCATTCTGGCTTATAATTTCTTTGAATCCCCAAAAGAAAGAGCTCAGCGCAGAGAAATAGAACAATTTAAATTACAGTATAAAATCCTTGATGATCGTATCGCACAAATGTCAGCCGTGATAGAAGATATGCAAGATCGCGATGATAATATTTATAGGGTAATATTAGAAGCTGAACCGATTCCTAATTCAGTTCGAAAGGCAGGATACGGCGGTGTAGACAGATATGCAAAGCTTGACGGATATCGGAATTCAAGCACCATGATTGAAACAACAAAGAAATTAGATCATCTTACAAGTCAGATATATGTGCAGTCAAAATCATTCGATGAATTATTCAACCTTGCAAAAAACAAAGAAGAAATGATGTTGCACATTCCGGCAATTCAACCTGTAAGTAAAGATAAGGGTAGGATTGTTTCCGGATTTGGGATGAGATTTCACCCCATACTTAAATTCCGAAGAATGCATACTGGTATTGATATTTCTGCACCCAGAGGTACTCCTATCTATGCAACTGCTGATGGCGAAGTTAGTTTTACTGGTAGACAAGGAAGCTATGGCAATACTGTTATTATCGATAATGGATATGGTTATCAAACCTTATTTGGCCATATGTATGAATTTATCGTCAAGCGTAAAGATAAAGTTAAACGGGGACAGATAATTGGTTATGTGGGGAGTACCGGTTTGTCTCAAGCACCTCATGTTCACTACGAAGTTATTAAAGATGGGAAACCTATAAATCCTGTTAACTTCTTCTATAATGATTTTACTCCTGAAGAATTTGAAAGAATACTTGAACTAGCCTCACGTGATAATCAAGTATTATCTTAAACATATATTGTTAATTTTTCTAACTGGAAATGTTGCCTGCTAAGTATCAAAAAGTTGAAAAGCTTTATTATACCATTGGTGAAGTGGCTAAGATGTTTAATGTCAATGTTTCTCTGATCAGATTTTGGGAAAAAGAATTTGAGATAATCAAACCAAAAAAGAATAAGAAGGGAAATCGTTTATTTACCCCAACTGACGTTGATAATTTTCATATAATATATCATTTGGTTAAGGAAAGAGGATTTACGCTTCAAGGTGCTAAGGATAAATTAAAAGAAAATCCTGAGGATACTGCCAAGAACGTTGAAGTGGTTAAATCTTTAGAAAATATAAAGGCATATCTTCTGGATTTAAATAGTAAAATCTAATCTTAAAATCTGCATGTAATAATTTTGTCGCTAAGCAAAAGATAGCCTTTGTGTTTTTATAATTACATTTCTTAAAAGAAAGTCAATCTTCAAACTATCTGGCTAATTCTTTGATTCGTTGAAAATACATAGCAAACGAGCGGAATAAAAAATGGGTCCATTTGCCAAACGGCACAATGATCAGTGTCCATTAGTCCAAAAAAATTAAAGAAGATTTTATTTATTTAATTCTTCAGCAGCCTTTTTTAAGTTTGAAAAATACAAACCAAATGGACGGTAGGCGAGGTGCGACCATTTTGAGAAAGGTACTTCGATCATCAACATTGGGAATAGTATCATCAAATGAAGTACATAGGTATAATAAGTTAAATACGGAAGCCCGAAAATACGAAAAAAGTGTACTAAGATACCAGTGATAACTGTTCCCGAAAGGAGAATCAAAAATGTCCAATCAGTAAAATGGGTATGTTTATTATTCTCCTGGTCCTTTTTTATCCTTCCATAAACAAAAAATATCAACCCAATGGTTAAGCCAAAAGTGGCATAATAACCCAAAAGCCTTTGTGGATGCCACCAGACGTGGATGAGGTCGGTTTGAAACCATCCAAGAAATAAAACAATCATAGTAAATAACAGCACATACCCTGACATCAGAAACCAATGGGATATCCAATATGGGCTTATTTTAAGTTTATATTTCCCCACTCTTGTTGTACGGTCACTTTTGGAAAACTGCCATTGTGTTGCAAAATGGAAAATGAGTTTCCAAAGTTGAGAAAAGTAAAGTTTAAACGGAACCTTGATTTTATTCTTACCCCTGAAAACTTTCCAATACATCCTGATAATATTAGATATCAGAAGGAAAGATAATATTCCGGCCATAATCCAGTCACCTATTTCTATTTGTTTCCATGGGGCAAAGGTATTCAGCTTCACGCCACCCTGTGGTGTCAATTCGGTGGTCATAGGGCCATGAAAAAAGATAAACAGGATGAGTACCAGGGCTGCTAAAACCCCAATGGCAGCCAGCTCCCATACTTTTGAAGTATAGAATTTCCATGAAAGCCCTGTCCAGTCATATTTTGAAGAAAGCCATCTGCGCAGCGACATCATCAATTCTCCAGGTTGTGCTTCGCGTGGGCAGGTGGTGCTGCACTCGCCGCAATAATAACAAAGCCAGGGTTCCAGCGACATTTGTAATTCATCTTCAAGTCCAAGGACACTAAATCGTACCATTTTACGGGGAAAAGAATTTTCTTCATCCGATAATGAACAGACTGCCGTACAATTGCCGCAATTGTAACAGGCATTGGTGTCGAAAGCACCAAAACTTTGTAGCTCTTTTGTAAATTTAGGATTTATCCTGGCCATTATTTTTTATTTTATACTGAAAATATTCGTCCATATCATCAATTTCGCCGGTTTCTACCAAACTATATTTTAACAAACTCATAAGCTGGTACATTACTTCGTCCGATGGAATATTCAACTCCTTAGAAAGTTGCGGAACTGTTTTCCCCTCTTCTTTCAACGCATCAAGAATTCCTTTTTTTGTTTTTGTAAAATATTTCAACTGCTCTGTTACTTTCTTCGAAACGGGGCGTTTTTCTTTCAGGTATTTGGCTGTTTTTCCTTTTTCAATTTCCATTATGAAACACTTTAAATGGTTGGTAACAAAGCATCAATCATTGCTTCCATTTCCTTGTCGGAATAACTGATTAAGTCGATGGCATTTACCGGACAAACCGGGAGGCACATTCCACAACCTTTACAAATCGAATTATTAACCTGGACAACGATTTTGCCATTGATTTCAACTTTTGAAAAAGCACTGTAAGGGCAAGCCTCATCACATTTATTGCACCAAGAGCATGCTTGCTGATCTACTTTTGCAATTGTTGGTTCAAGTGCCAATTCGCCAGAATCAACTAATGAAAATGATTTAGTGGCAGCGGCCAGTGCGGAATTCATCGATTCCATAATATTTTTTGGCCCCTGGTTTGCACCTGCAATAGTGACACCATCGATCACCGTTTCAACTGGCCGAAGTTTTGGGTGAATCTCATTATAAAATTTGTCCCTTCCTTTCGGTACTTTCAACAAACTTCCTATAGAATTGTCTTTACGCGGTTCCATCCCGGTAATTAAAACAACCAGATCGGCTTCAACTTCCAATGTTTTATCGGTTGTTAGTATATCCCGAATTGAAACAATGGTTTTACCTTCTTTAACTTCAACAAGTGGTGGGTCATCCTCAAACGACTGTAAATAAATATCGCCAAGGCGCGAAGACTCATCGTATAAAACTTCCTGTTTCCCGTAGGTTCTTATCCCCCGGTTAAAATGATAATTATAAATTTCCTTAAATCTCTTTTTGACATTTATTGCTGCATAAATATTCACTGTACAGCAATACCTGGAACAATATTTATTTTCGCCATCCACTTGGCGGCTACCAACGCAATAGATATAGGCTATATTTTTTATCTCCTTTCCCTTATACATTAATTTCTCATCACAAATATGTACGAGACGTTTAAACTGGGGGAGTGTCAGAACATTTTCAATTGTTTTGTATCCAAATTCACCTTCTTTTGGTTCATAAGGGTCATAACCTGTTGCCAACAAGATTGAACCAACATTCAGGTTTAAATATTCTTCTTTCTGGTCAAAATCTATGCTTTTGCAAATCTTTTTGCATTCACCACATTGTGTACAGTTTTTTATGTCAATGACCGGAAGTTGGGGATATTCACTGGGATAGTTGTGATAAATTGCTTTACGGGTGGTCATATCGAAGTTAAAAGCATCAGGGATCACAATCGGGCAAATATCGATAGCTTTTCTGAGTTCGCCATCGTTACAATGGTGATGAATATAACGGGGGGTAATTTTAACTCGCAATTCAAAATTGCCAATATTTCCTGAGTTTTCAACAACTTCAGCACCAGTATAGAGGGTCACATTTTTATGCCCCATTACCTGATCATACAAACGGGTTATCAATGCTTTACCTGTTTCATTGCTGCTGCATAATTCATCCCATTGTGCTACTCTTCCACCAACAAAAAATTCCCTTTCAATTAAAAACACTTCAGCACCTGCTTCAGCAAGTTCAATGGCAGCACGCATACCTGCTATTCCTGCTCCAATAACTGCGACAGCTTTAATGGCCTTAACTTTAATCGGAGTTAACGCTTCCGAAAGGTTTACTTTTTTTATGGCTGCTTTTACGATCTGAATGGCTTTTTCAGTGGCTCCCGTTTTGTTATCGCTGTGTGCCCACGAAACTTGTTCCCTGATATTGGCATGTACATAATTGTATTTGTTAAGCCCTGCTCTTTCAACTACAGCCCTGAATGTTTGCAAGTGGAGTTTTGGAGAACAGGAAGCAACGACTACACCATCCAGGCATTGGGCAACAATATCATCTGCCATTTCTTTCTGGTTCGAATCGGCGCAGGCAAACATGGTAGTTTTTGCAAGTGCAACATCTTGGCAATTTTCAACAGCCAAACGGACCTTTTCAACATCCACATAATCGGAAATGTTTCCCCCACAATGGCATATATAAACCCCTATTTTTTTGTTCTCATTCATGGAAAGCCCTCCTTAAATAGCTGGTGGTTTCGGCAGAAGCGGCACCGGCTGATAAAATAGAATCCGGAATATCCATGGGGCCTGATGCGGTTCCGGCTACAAAAACACCTTCAATACTTGTTTTGGAAGGGCTTGCCAGAATGTCTGCCTGATTGATATAATTAAACGGGTCGAGTTCCAGTGTATTTTCAGTAAATATCTCTGAAATCCCCAGATTTGGTAAAATACCAACCGAAAGGACAACCATATCGTGTTCTTTTTCGTTTATTTTCCCTGATATAATGTCTTCGTACCGTAATATAAGGTTGCCATTGTTCTTTTCTGTAATTTTTCCTATTTTCCCTTTTACAAATTCAACACCCATCTCCTGCGCCTGGGCATAAAACTCGTTAAACCCTTTTCCAAAAGCCCTGATGTGGAGGTAATAAATAGTTACATCGGCCATAGGTAAAGCACCCAATAATAGCTGGGCCTGTTTGATTGAATACATACAACATATCTGCGAGCATATCGGGTTTCCCACAGTTTTATCACGCGAGCCGGTGCATAAAACATACGCAATATTGTCGGGCATTTTTCCATCGCCCGGGCGGAGTATGGTATTAAACGGACGTGTTGGAGCAAGTTGCCTTTCCATCTGCATGGAGGTAACCACATTTTTAAACTGACCATAGCCGTAACGTGGAATTTTCATCGGGTCGAAAAGATCAAATCCTGTGGCAACCACCACCGATTTTATTTTTACAAGGTATTCTTCTTCGGTTTGTGTAAAATCGATACATTTTGTTGGGCAGGCTCTTTCGCAGGCACCACATAATGTGCAGTTTTCGATATCGATAGTTGCAGCACGCGGACTGGCAATACTAAAAGGAATATAAGCTGCCTTTCGCCCAACCAAACCATACTGATATTGGTCGGCAACATTAACAGGGCAGGCTTGTTCACATAACTGGCACCCTGTACAATCATCAACATATACATAACGGGGCTTTTTCAGAATAATTGCTTCAAACCGATGTTCGTCGAGTTTGGTAATTTTAATTGCTTCTGTGCTGGTATAAATAGTGATATTGGAATGCCTTGCTATTTCCGATACTTTTGGAGTAGTTATACATGCCCCACAGTCGAGTGTAGGAAAAACCTTACTCAATAAAATCATTTTTCCCCCAATAGATAATTCTTTCTCTATGAGTAAAACTTTATAATTCAGATTGGCAAGGTTTAGAGCCGATTCACCACCGGCAATGCCTCCACCTATAACAAGAACATCAAATTCCAATATTTTCAATTCTCCCGGCATAATATTCAGGTTGTTGATTTTTTTAAATATTCCGAAAAACTTTTTACATGTTTTACAAATGATTCGCTGCAAACAGAACAGATAGCAGCCATTTTGAGGCGTGCAGGATCCATCCCTTTTTCTTTCATATACGCCTGTGTTTTGCCGACTAAATTCCCGGTTTTTTCCGTACACGATTCGCCATACGGGCAGTCGGTTCCGTCGGCAGCAATAAATACACCATCGAAACCTTGCTCAAGCGCATGCAAGATCCATCGTTGCTTGATAGCACTTGAGCAGGGAACCGCAATCGTATAAACCGTTGACGGATAATGTAATTTCAGTAAACCAGCCATGTCAATAGCCGGGTCCGAGATTTTTTCGGTCGAGAAGACCAGAATTCTTGGATCATTATTTATATTTCCAATAGCCATTTTATTTTTTTAGAAAAATTCTGAAATAACCCGATTCTTCAAGTGTCCCGAGGTACTGAAACCCTTTTTTCTCACACCATTTTGGGATATCCCTGCGGGTTCCTTCATCGGCAGAAAGGACTTCCATTACCTGGCCATCTTCAATCTGTCCAATGGCTTTTTTTGCAGCCAATAGTGGCCCAGGGCATGAAGTCCCTCGTGCATCGACTATTTTATCTGCTTTTATTATTTTTAAATCTTCAGTTGCCATATATGTTTTTTTAAAAAATTAAATAAACAGGTTAACATCCGCTTTTTCGGCAGAAGTAATATATTCGCCAATTCCACAAATATCATCGGCCAGATCGATAAAATCGTCCAGTTTTTCGCCATGCCATACTTTCCCGGCGAAACCGCAGATATGGATTTTTACATTGGTCATTTCCTTGGCGGTTTTAAAAGCCTGTGTCCAGTGTGGTGCGTTTAGCCTTTTTAATGAAGCGAGGAAATCATCCTTTTTATCAGTAATTTCTGATACACGGTCGTTTACCATCGCGTTTTCTTTTTTAAATGCAAAGGCGGCCTGAAGTAATACAAAAATCTCGACTTCCATATCTTCAGCAGCGGCTCCTCCAAGAATTACACCGGCAGCCGTGAGTTTGTCAACACTACCGGAAAAAAGAGCTAATGTTAATTTTTTTGCCATTTTAATTTTCTCCTATTTTAAATTTGTTCGATAATTAATTGTACAAATTTGAATTAATCTTTAATTTGTAACAAATTTTTAGGTGTGAGGCGAAACAATATAGGGTGTGATTTACATCACATCAACAAAAGATAATTATCTTTGAGGTTTGAGTGATTTCTTATTAAAACCAATGAGTATTAGTATTTCAAAAAATGAAAAAATTTGGATGATTTTTAATTTATGTGAAAAATATGAACCTGGAAATTTGTAAATTTTGTAATAAGCGTTCACTGGCTGCAAAACACCTTGGGAATGAAGAACTGGAAAGGCTCGGAAACAATTGTAATGAAGTTCGTTTTGCTAAGGGTGATATAATTTTTAAACAAAATGCGCTGTCGTCTAACATTATTTACATCAAGGAAGGACTGGTTAAAGTACATATTAGCGGGCCCGAAAGAGAACAGATATTAAAAATTTCTAAAGGGCCTGCTTTTCTTGGAATCCCTACCACATTTGGTGAAAAAATAAATCACTATTCTGCTACTGCCATAAATGATACCATTGTATGCTTTATCGATATCATGACATTCAAGGGTTTTATTGCAACTAATAGTGAATTTTCGTATGAGATCATAATCGATTTGTGTAAAAATGAAATCTATAATTTTCATCGCTGTGTAAACCAACTTCAAAAGCAAGGACCGGGTCGGGTTGCGGATGCCTTACTTTTTTTTGCTGATGAGATTTTTGAGCGTGATCATATTGAACTTCCTCTTTTACGTCACGAATTTGGTGATTTGACGGGAAATTCACGTGAAAATGTTTCGCGTATTCTCACCGATTTTAACCGGGAAGGATTAATAAATTTGAACGGGAAGAATATAGAACTCCTTAAAAAAGATTTACTACGGCAGATCAGCGAAAAAGGATAAAAATAATTTTTAGCTATTTCATCTCCAATACAAAAGTTTAGACTTGGTAACAGGCAATTTGATTATACAAGTAAAACGCAGAAGAGAAAATTTATTATATTCAAATTGGCTAATAATAGCTGTTTCGTGCAAGATAACCTTGAACATACTCTGTAATTCCGGCTTCTAAGGTATAAAAAGATTGATTAAATCCTGAAGCACGTAATTTCTTCATATTGGCTTCTGTAAAATACTGGTATTTATCTCTGATGTCGATTGGTGTATCAATAAAACTAATGTCGGGTTCGAGATTTAATGCTTTGAAAGTTGCGGTCGCTAAATCAAAAAACGACCGCGCCATACCGGTTCCTAAATTATAAATTCCCGAACCTTTTTGTTCTTTCATCGAAAAGCATAATACGTTGAGTACATCTTTTACGTAAACAAAATCACGTAATTGCATCCCATCTTTATAATCAGGATTGTGTGACCTGAATAATTTTACTTTTTTATTTTCCTTAATTTGACGATAAGCATGAAGAATAACTGAAGCCATTCGATCCTTGTGATATTCGTTTGGCCCGTAAACATTAAAAAATTTAAACCCTGCCCAGAAAGGAGGAGTGTTCAACTGTTCTAAAACCCATTTGTCGAATTCATTTTTTGATTCACCATAAGGATTTAAAGGTTTCAGTTTTTTTATAATTTCATGATCATCAATATAGCCAAATTCACCCATTCCATAAGTAGCAGCCGATGATGCATAGGTTAAAGGAATCTGATACTCAGTACATGCATTCCAGATATCTTTACTATAATTGAGGTTTAGTTTGTTAAAAATTTCCACATTGAATTCAGTCGTATCTGTACGAGCACCAATATGAAATATATGATCAACCAAACTGTGATTATCTTTTAACCACATTATGAATTTATCTCGATGAATTTGTTGACGATAAGATTTTGATTTTAGGTTTAGGTTTTTCTGAGGATTAGAAAAATCATCAACTATAGTGATATCTCCAAATCCTTTTGTGATCATTTTGCCGACAAGACAACTTCCAATAAAACCTGCTGCTCCAGTTACGACAATCATTTTTTTGAATTTATTAATTAAGTATAAATTTAAATGCCTGAGCTATTTTTTTGAAAATATCAGTATTGTCCATAATTCCGGTAAATGCTTCGGCACCAGGACCAAAAGCGAACACAGGAACCATAACCCCTGTGTGTTCATCACTATTGAAAACACCTTTAACTATACCTTTTCCAATATCCCCATCAATAATAGCATAACCGCCAGTCTCGTGATCTGCAGTTATTATTACCAACGTTTCACCATCCTTTTCAGCAAAATCAAGGACGGAATTAATCGTTCGATCAAAATCCAATACTTCGCTTACCAAAGTATCATTTTGATTGTCGTGCGCAGCCCAATCAATTTGAGAACCTTCTATCATCATAAAAAATCCGTTCTTATTTTTTTTGAGAACCTCTATTGCTTTCAAACTACCAATTTTTAATAAATCACCCCGTCCGTCATTATATTTAGGTGGATGTATATCATAAAGCAGACCCGCAATTTTATCTCCGGTTGCAGAATTTATTGAATCCAGTGAATAAATTACCTGATAATTTCTGGACAGAAGACTGTCTATAAGATTTAAACTGTCTTTCCGATTAATAAAACGACTCAAGCCACCACCAATAAACACGTCGATATCGGTTTTGAGGTAATCAAGTGCAATTTCTTCATAATTATATCTCAATAAAGTATTTGCAATAAATGCTGCAGGAGTGGCATGAGTTACATCACAGGCAACTACCATACCGGTGGCCAGGTTATTTTGTTCGGCATATTTTAAAATTGATGTGCGAGGCAAACTGTCAGGTGTCATCCCAATCATCTTTAGATTTGTTTTAAATCCGGTTGCAATTGCTGTTCCGGCAGCACCCGAATCTGTTATCAATGAATCAGCACAATAGGTGAGAGCGAAACCTGAATATTTGCATCGTTCAACACTCAGATGCCCTTTATTTGCGACGTATGCTGCATAAAGTTGAGTAGTTCCCATGCCATCCCCAATCATCAAAATAATGTTTTTTGGAGATTTAATCTGAGGTTCAAAACTACATGATGTTAAGATTATTACTGAAATTGATAGATAAACTGTCCAACGAAAACCAGAATTGAATTTTGTTGTTTTGGAAGCTGAAGCCATGGAATAAAATAGATTTTGAATTAATAATATAAAAACGTATTGCTGCTCATAAAACAATAATTTGAAGACGTTGGTAAGCTAATTTTATTCATTATGATCCATTTGGCTTTAACTGAACTTCTTAGGTTTTTTCTGCTTTGATTCATGCACAGTAATTTCTCTTTGTTGATCTTCAAATGTACAATTTTATCTCCGAATTTAGAACATACTAACCAAACTATTCTAATACTTTTTCATGACTGATTGCTTAAGAATATTATCTTTGTTTACTAATAAAAATCTGTTTAAGCTCTTTTCTATTATGCAAAGATTTTCCCTTCTCACAATAATTTTCTTAATGTTTATTCAGCTTAATTCTTATGGCCAGATAAGCAGGAAAGGAAATCCTCCAAGCTTTTCCTATAATAATATCTCTGCTCAAGTTCCACTAATTGAGCTTAATTCATCAGTTAAAACTACAATTGCTAATGTAAATCATTATAATAAGGCAGATGCAACCCCATTAGAAATAGGGTTTACAACAAAAGCCGAAATGAATATGGATAATTCGGGTGTATGGAATGACTTGCCTAATGGGGATAAAATTTGGAGACTTAGTTTGAGTTCTTTAGGCGCAGAAGCATTGGATGTTTATTTCTCTAATTTTTATCTCCCTGATCGTTGCGAATTATATATTTATAATGAAGATAAAACGATGGTTTTGGGTGCTTATACTTCCGATAATAATTCTGAAACAGGTATTTTTTCTACTGAATTGATTGAAGGAGATCAAATTACGATTGAATTCGTTCAGTCAAAACGAGTGAAAGATAAAGCAAGCTTTACCATTAGTGAAATTGGCCATATTTATCAATATTCCGGTTTTAGAAGGAATATACTAAAAGATTTTGGCGACTCTGATCCCTGTGAAGTGAACATAAATTGTGTAGAAGGTGATAATTGGCGAAAACAGAAACAGGGTGTTGCACGAATTAAAGTTAAAGTTGGAAATTCGATCAGCTGGTGTACAGGTACTTTATTAAATAATGTTAGAAGAGATTTTACGCCCTATTTTTATACTGCAGAACATTGCGGTCCGGGAGCCAGCGAAACAGACTATCATAATTGGATTTTTTATTTTAATTATGAAGCTATCGATTGCAATAACGGGCCAGAGCCAGAACATAATACAATAAATGGAGGACAGTTACTGGCTAAAGTCGCCTTAAGCCAAGGCTCAGATTTTAAATTACTGAAATTAGATCGGGACGTACCTGCTACTTTTAATCCATATTTTAATGGTTGGAGTAATCTTGACCAAGCTAGCCCGTATGGTGTAACGATACATCAACCTTATGGTGATGTAAAAAAAATATCTACCTATACCGAACAACTCGTATCTACAACATATGAAGGCGATGCAGCGGATTTAAGCGGTTCATTTTGGCAAGTAAAATGGGTTCAAACAACGAATGGACATGGTGTTACCGAAGGAGGATCATCTGGAGCACCTTTATTTAATGCGCAAGGTTTAGTGATCGGAGCATTAACCGGAGGAGGAGCAAGTTGCTCAAATCTAACTGCACCCGATTATTTTGGAAAGTTTGCACACAGTTGGGATAAATTTGCAACCAATTCAACAAATCAGTTAAAATTGTGGCTTGATCCGGATGCAACCGGGGTGAGTAGCATTAGTGGATTGAATTATAATCAGGAGTTTTTCATACCTTTATTTCGAGCCGATACAATAACAGTTCCTGTTGGTCAACCTCTTAATTTTACAGATCTTTCGATAGGAAATATCAGTGAATGGAATTGGTTTTTTGAAGGAGCAAATCCATCGACCTCAAATGATCAACATCCTCAGAATATTGTTTATCCGAATATTGGCGTATACGATGTTAAACTTGAAATTAGAAATAATTCACAGATTGATAGTTTGATAAAACCAAATTATATAAAAGTAGTTCCCGTTGTATCTCCGGTACCAGCAAGTGACCATATTAATGTTTATTTAGGCACAACTCCTATTGCACAAGTTGAATTTACATTATATGATGAATCAGGCAGGGAAGTAGAAACTTATTATTCGGAAAATGCAATTAAAAGGACAGTACTGGACATCTCACGGTTTCGTGCAGGATTTTACTTTTTAAGAATCCAAACCAAGGATTTTAGTAAGATGCAGAAGATTGCTATTTTTTAATTATTCCATTTCAGTCATTCCTTGATTAGCATACTGTTCCCACTTGAATATTGCTAGTCGCATATCTTCGGGTAGTTCTGAATCAAATTCCATGAATTTTTGAGTTGTTGGATGAATAAAACCCAGATACTTGGCATGTAATGCCTGTCGCGGTAATATTTTGAAACAATTTTGAATAAACTGTTTATATTTCGTAAAAGTTGTTCCTTTTAAAATGAGGTCGCCACCGTAGTTTGCATCATTAAATAATGGATGACCGATGTATTTGAAATGTGCCCTAATCTGATGTGTGCGCCCTGTCTCAAGCTGACATTCAACCAAACTTACATATCCAAAGCTTCTGAGTGTTTTGTAATGAGTAGTAGCATCTTTTCCATAATCCCCATCAGGGAATATGGTCATGACTAATCTGTTTTTTAAACTTCTTCCAATATGGCCGGTGATTGTTCCTGATTCTTCTTTTGGAGTTCCCCAAATTAATGCCTGATATTTTCGTTGGATGGTATGATCAAAAAAGCCTTTTGCAATCTTTGTTTGTGCTATTTCATTTTTGGCAACCAGTAAAATTCCACTTGTGTTTTTATCAATTCTATGTACAAGGTAGGGGTGAGCTTCAGGATTTTTTGTAGGAGACTGTTCTCGCAAATAATAAGTCAAAGCATTTACCAATGTTCCGTCATAATTTCCGTGACCCGGGTGCACAACCATCCCTGCTTGTTTGTTGACCAGCAATAGGTCATCATCTTCATAAATAATATCCAACGGAATATTTTGAGGAATGATTTCAATATCGCGTGGCGGATAAGCCATTACGATTGAAATTTCATCTTCAGGTCTGGTTTTGTAATTAGGCTTAACTTCTACTCCATTCACAAGAATATTACCCGCTTTGGCAGCATTCTGGATCTTATTCCGGGATGCATTCATGAGCCTGTCCATCAGGAATTTGTCGATCCGTATTGGCTTTTGCCCTTTGTCAACCGTAATATGATGGTGTTCATATAGGTCTCCTGATTCTTCTTGTAAGTCCTGATCTTCTAACATAAAATAATTTTAATTAATAGTATCAACACGGGGATCCATCAAAACAGAATCAACAGCTAAAGTATCAATAGTTAAGTACTCGATATAATTTTTAAAATCAAAATTAACATTGGATCGATACCAAAGATTTATAAAATCACCATGGTTCAATTGTTGATCCGTATTCCATGTTGGTGCTTGTGAATAAACCCTCATAGTAGTAGGATCCTCAACATCCAGAAAGGTCTCTTCTCCTAAGTTGAATGATGCTTCAAAAATTTTCTTTTCAGCTTCGGCTTTTGTTAATCCCACGAGGAATGGAACAAGTATTTTTCTTGGATAATATCCTTTTCCTAGTACAAGATCAATTTTCGAATTTATTTGAATAATTGAGTCGGCGTTAATTGTATCTCCATTATACATTTGAGCAAGTACCGCATCCTGAGCAAAATCAGGAATATAATGCAGAAAGTTAATTTTAAGTCCGGCCATTTCTAGTCGTACCAAAGCTTGTCGTAAAGATAAATCAACTAAGTTTGGCATGCGAACCATTTCTGCGGTTTTAGCTACAACCGTAACATAGATTTTACGGTTTCGTTTTACTTTTGATTGAGCCAAAGGATTTTGAGAGATTACTGTTCCACTTTCTCTGTCGGGTTCGAAAACGGAATCTGTCACAATAAATGTAAAATTATTTAGGTCGTTAATACCATCGAGTTCAGCGATACTATAACCTGTGAAGTCAGGAACTGTAATAGCTTCCCCATAATAAGTATAGCTTTTCAGAAGCTGAAATACGAGCAGAAGGAGCAAAAAAATTGAGACTATGGCAATGCCCAGATGGACATAAAATTTCTTTTGCGTCAGGAAATAAAAGAATTTCATTTTTCGTATATTTAACATTCGCTTAGTGATTAATTTTGCAATGCACTTTTTATGTTACTATTAACCAATTAGCTTAATAGAATATTATATTTTGGCAAAGATAAAAAAACAATCGCTATTCAAACGTACATCGCAAAACAAGATATTAGATGATAAAGAAAAATGTAGCCATAATTGCCGGAGGTGATTCAGGAGAGTATGAAGTTTCGATAAATAGTGCCAATGTGGTGTATAAACATCTCAACAAGCAAAAGTTTAATCCGTATTTGATCATTATTAACCGTCAGCATTGGTATTATCTGGATGAAGAAAGTGAATCAATTGATATTGATAAGTCGGATTTTAGTTTATTATTAGATGAGGATAAGATTAATTTCGATGTTGTTTTTAATATGATTCATGGTACACCGGGTGAGAACGGGATCATTCAGGGTTATTTGGATTTGTTAAATATTCCATACACTTCATGTGGTCTTGCGGTATCGGCACTGACATTTAATAAGGCTTATTGTAATCGTGTTGTGGCTTCGTATGGCACCAATGTTGCCAAATCAGTACATTTGATTAAAAATCATCCTTATAATTTACAAGTTGTTAGTACTGAAGTTTCATTTCCTGTTTTCGTAAAACCGGCGAATGGAGGTTCAAGCGTTGCTACCTCAAAGGTAAGTGATGCTTTAGGTTTGGAAACTGCCGTTAATTTGGCCTTTACTGCGGATGATGAAGTTTTAATAGAGGAATTTATACAGGGAAGAGAAATTTGCTGCGGTGCGATTAAGTACAAGGGTCAAATGATGATATTTCCCTTAACAGAAATTATTAGTAAGAAGGAGTTCTTTGATTACGAAGCCAAATATACCAAAGGGATGGCAAATGAAATTACACCTGCCCAAATTCCTGTTGAAGTTGAAATTGAATGTAAAGCCTTGTCTTCAGAATTATACCAGAAGCTAAATTGTAAAGGCGTTGTCCGTTTTGATTATATTTTTAACGACGAAGCAATCTTCTTTTTGGAAGTAAATACAGTTCCGGGGATGTCAGAGGCGAGTATCGTTCCTCAACAAGCTATAGAAATGGGAATTTCATTGGAGCGTCTATTCGAAATGATGATTGAGGATGCATTGATGAATTGACCTAAATCAATTAATAGTTTAGGTTGATTGAGTGCTTTGCGATAAGCAAATCTTACCGAAATCAAGCAATGGTTTTATGAAATTAAATTTTCAATAAAAATTCGGAAAGTTTTTGAGTAGCCCTTGCTCGATGACTGATGGTGTTTTTTTCTTTGGCTGACAATTCAGCAAAACTTTTTTGATATCCCACAGGAATAAAAACAGGATCGTATCCAAAACCTTGATTGCCTCTTTTTTCCATGCTTATTTCACCTTTGACAATCCCTTCAAAAAAATACTCACTTCCATTTAGAATAAGTGAAATTACCGTTCTGAATTGTGCTTTTCTGTTTGTTGTAGAAATTAATTCATTCAAAAGTTTTGCTGTGTTTTTATTGGCATCATTTTCAGGACCGGCATAACGTGCTGAGTAAACTCCGGGTTGACCATTCAATGCCTCCACTTCAAGGCCGGTATCATCAGCAAAACAATCAATTCCAAATT
>Ga0268284_1000942_pt1 | contig 16666 bp, 22 predicted proteins | sample saktaG_14_FD_190137 | JGI IMG/M metagenome (GOLD analysis project Ga0268284, IMG submission 190137) | Saline water microbial communities from Sakinaw Lake, British Columbia, Canada - sak_2013_06_06_40m | ecosystem: Environmental > Aquatic > Non-marine Saline and Alkaline > Saline ...
GAGCATTGTGACCTATCATCGGAGTTGGATCTATCTGACAGAACGCTTCGGACTTCTGGGCGACCTCCAGTTGGAGCCAAAGCCCGGCATCCCTCCCTCTGCCAAACATCTGGCGACCTTGGTAAGTGATGCCAAGGGACGTCAGGCCCGCGTGATTTTGCAAGAGCCCTTCTACACGCTCAAAGCCGCAGAGTTCGTGGCCTCGCGCACGGGAGCAAAGATCGTGGTTGTTCCCACGATGACGGGCGGCTCCGCAGAAGCAACACACTATTTGGAGATGCTGGAAAACGTGATCAGAAAGGTGAGTGCGGCATTATGAACAGAACCCCGGTCATCCAGTGCAGGGGTGTCACCGTCGCATACGGTCGGGACATCGTGCTCGACCGTATTGACCTGACAGTGCTTCGAGGCACTCTTCTGCCATTCGTCGGGCCGAATGGTGCGGGCAAGACCACGTTGCTGAAAGCGTGCCTCGGTCTGATTCCTCATCAGGGTGGCGAGATCGTATGTGATTTTGGATCACGCCCACCTGCCTACGTGCCGCAACAGAAACAGCTCGATCCGATCTACCCGGTTTCTGTCCGCGACCTTGTCTGCATGGGGCTCTATCCGGAACGCGGGTGTTGGGGCCGTCTGGACAGCGGACAGCGCGCACGCGTAGAAATGGCAATCGTGCGGTTTGGGCTGGAGCCCCATCAGCACAAGCACTTTGGCGAACTCTCTGGCGGGTTGCGCCAGAAAACACTTCTGGCAAGGGCTGTGGTGACACAGGCCGAGGTGCTGGTATTGGACGAACCAACGGCCGGACTGGATGCGTCATCCGAGGCCGACCTCCTGAAGTTGATCCAGACGCTCCACGAAGAAGAGGGAAAGACCGTGTTGTGGGTGCACCACCGCATGGATCAGTGCGCGGCACTGGCGCGACAGGTGTGCCGGGTGGACAAACGGGGCGTGCGCCTCGCCGACGTGTCGGAGGTGACAACATGAGCCTTTTTCAGACTGCTGTGTCGTTCACGCAGCTATTCCCCGAAGCGGTGCTCTGCGGCACGGTCATGGCAGCGGTGTGCAGCGCGTTCGGCGTGTTCGTGGTGCTCAAGCGGATAGTCTTCATCAGCATCGCTCTCTCTGAGGCTGCAACGTGCGGTCTGGCCCTTGCGCTGGTCTTCCACTTCTCGCCGCTGGCGGGTTCGGCGCTGGTCACAGGTGCGGTCGTCTTCCTGCTGACGCTCCCGGAGAAGCGGCAACACCTACCCAAGGACGTGGTTCTCGGCACCGTGTTCCTGCTGGCTTCGAGTGCCAGCGTACTGCTGGTGGCGCAAAGTGGCTTCGGCTTGGAGGAGATCAAGGCCATGCTCTATGGCGACCTAATCGTGAGCAGCCCGCGCGACCGCTTCGTTCTGCTGTTGACGGGCGTACCGTCTCTTGCAGTCTTGCTGCTGTTTATCAGACCCATACTCTATTCATTTCTGGATCGCGAGGCGGCGTATGTCATGGGAATCCGCTGCTGGTTCTGGGAAGGCCTGTTCTTTTTCCTGCTGGGACTGGTGGTTTCTGGTGCCTCGAAAAGCGGAGGCGCACTGCTGGTCTTCTGCCTTCTAGTCGTGGTTCCTGCGACGGCACTTCTTTTGGCTCGACGGTTGTGGAGCGTGATCGCAATATCCGTAGTTTTGGGAGTGCTTACGACATGGGCTGGACTGTTGACAGCCTACAGTGCAGACCTGCCTTCTAACCCGACCATCATTGGCATCTCTTGCCTGCTGCTCATGGGGGTGGCCCTCCTCCGTACTGTGACAGCCAGGATCTGCGCACAACACGGAGCCGGCTCATCAAGGATTTAATCAAGAACCAGATTCAGCACAGCGGTACGCATCGGACAGAGAGACACTATTCCCCGGCGAGGTCAGAAGATTTTCAAACCCCGCCTCGTAAAGCATCGTCTTGCAGGCGCTGATATCTCGCCCGCGATGGCCGGTGGTATTCTTTTCCACGTCCCTCGGATTCGCCCCAGACTCGGCATAAACCGTGTTTGCACCCGCTGTAAGACCGAGCAGATTTGGTTCATGAACGGCGATGCTTTTTGTCTCGGGGCAGGTCAGCGTCGCCAGTGTGACGACTGCTGTCACCTGCGCAAGTCGCAGTTCCGAAATCTGGCCGTTTGGTGCCAACGGAGCCGACGGTACGTAAACACGTCGCATGGTGGCATGCTGGAAGCACCCATATTCAAGCCCGAGGAAAATCTGATCCGCGAGTTCCTCAGGACTGTGCTCAGGCCCGATGGGCTCGCAGCAGTAGTACCAGTCGAGTCCGGCCTCCTTGATGACGCGAATCGTCGCCTTCCGCTGTTCAGGGTCAAGAGCCGTATCGATTCCTTCTCGAAGCCGGCAGACATGATAGGCACCGTTCACACCCGCCGTTTTCAATTCCCTCGCTTGAGTCTGGTCAAAGTCCCCGATATTGACGACGATCTGGGTTCCCTGCGTAATCCGCTCCCGCACCATCCGCACGATGCGGATCAAGCGCTCAAAATCGAATGTGTGCATGGTCATGAGAAACAGGGCGAACAACTCGCCCGATGCCGTGAACGTTTTGGCGCTACGGAGAATCTCCTCGTCACTCATCACGCTCGGCTCGAAGGCCGTGTGGCCTTCGCCAAACGAACAGAATTTGCACTTGCCCGGACAGGCTGAGATCTCGATGCCGATCTGCCCCAGAACAATGCCTCCGTTGTCGAACCGTCTCCGGGTGCTGGCATCCGCAACCGCACGCAGAAGTGCAGCTTCGAGGGAGGTCTCAGTGAATTGTAGCAGGTAAACGCACTCGTCACGGGTGGGGGCAATGCCATTTTGCGCCGCATCAAGAATCTCCATTACTCTCTGATCAACTTTCATCCCTATCTCCTGTTTATGGTCGAACTAACTCGTGATTGCCTTGTCCAGTTCGGAGTCTCTGCCCCTGACCTTGAGGGTTACCCTCTGTCCTATTGATGGGTACGAGCAAGAAGACGGCTGTGATCATGAGCCCGAGTAGTCCCAAAACAAAAACGAGCCAGATTTTTTTTGCAACGATGATATTTCTGATGAACGCAAAGTTGAGGATCAGGTGAGCGAGGATAAGCGCCAACAAAAGGCAAGCGGCCCAGAGATGGTACACGCCCCATTCGTGCCGCGAAAGCCCCAGAAAGGTGAGGCCATGCCCGCCTTGAAAGCCCGGCACAAGCCGATAGTGAATCAACAGCCCTGTGCCGGCAAGGAAACTCATCGCGACATACATCAGGAGATCGGTCACTGTTCTAATCGTTGTGTTTCTCATGTTATTATCAAGCCCTTAACGCATCCTATTAATATTTTTAATAACGACGATCCATACCCTAAAACGATCCTCGCGGGCGAGTGTCGGACATCCTCCGGCTCCGGAGATCATCTTCATCATGGCCTCGGGTGACTTGAAGTGACTTCGCATCAGGAAGAGTTTCTCCAGAAGGGCGACACCTTTAACCGTCAGGCGTCGTATATCCGGCTCCTCGATCACCAGTCGTCCGGAGGGCTTCAGGACGCGCAACAACTCACAAAGGGACACACGCGGGTCCCTCACGTGATGGAGGGCATCCACCAGCAGGATGCGGTCGAAGGACGCATCTGCAAAGGGCAGGCACTCCAAATCCGTCTGAACGGTCTCAAGCCCCTTCTGGCGGGCTTGCCGCAGCATGTTGGGCGAAGCGTCGCAGACCACGACGCGCCCCGCCGATGCGGCCAGCGCGCCAGACACCCGACCCGTCCCGCCTGCGGCATCAAGCAACGTGTGCTCAGATGAGAGTTCAAGCAATGCGCTCAGCAGTTCCGAATCCGACGGTGGAATCAGGGGTTCGTAAAAGGGCGCAAGCATATTAAAGTGATCAAACATCAGAGTGTGACCACCAAACGGTTCTTGTCGGCCGGATCGAGCGCGGCGGAAAAGTGGCTGATGGACTCTTTGGTCGTCATGCTCTTGATTAACTTGCCGTCCAAGCCGAATTTGGAGTGCCCGATGCTGGCGCAGCGAAAAAGCTTGTCCTGATGTTGGTACTCCATTTCCACATTCCGGTGAGGGCAGAGCAGGGAGACGACCGCGTATGTGGCCTCCCCCGTCCGAGCAACGAGGAGCGGCATCGGCAGACGCGCATCAATAATCTTCACCGAACCGCCGACCGCTGCAAGTTCAGGTGTTTTGTCGAGCATGAGCCTCAATGTCTTTGCCTCGACCGTATAGGCCCCTGACGTAATCGGCGGTGTCGCGCCTACCTTCGTGAATGTGGCGCAGCCACTCAGCCCGTAGATGCACGTACCTATACCCGCCGCGCCGAGCGTAGCGACCATGGTTCTCCGCGTTATTTTTTTCATTGTGAGTCTCCTTTTGTGTGTTCTTTTTGTTTGTCAGTTCGTGAGTTCGCGTACGATCTCGCGGAAGGCCCCTGCCGCAGGTGAAGAAGTGCCTGATTCAACAAAGGCTTTACCTTCGTCGCCGGAGACCGCGATCAATGGGTCGATCGGGATCGATCCCAGGAAGGGGACGTGCATCTCGTCAGCCATCGTGCGTCCGCCACCGGCTCGAAGGATCGGCGTCACCTCGCCGCATTTGGGACAGGCGAAGCCGCTCATGTTTTCGATCACGCCCAGCACATTCACATTCAGTTCTTTGCAGAAGTTGATCGATTTGCGCACATCGGCTGCTGCGACCTTCTGCGGCGTCGTCACAATCACTGCGCCATCCAGTTCAGGGATAAGCTGACAGACTGAGAGCGGCTCATCGCCTGTGCCTGGCGGAGCATCAATCACCAGCAGGTCCAGGTCGCCCCAGTCAACCTCTTCGAGAAACTGGCGGATCACACCCATCTTCATGGGGCCTCGCCAGATCACGGGGTCATCTGTGTGGTTGAGCAGGAAGCCGACCGACAAGACCTTAAGGCCGCCGATCTCGACCGGCAGCATGCCGTCATCCCCGCTCTCCAGTCGGCACCCGACCAACCCCAGCATCGTCGGCACACTCGGCCCGTGCAGGTCGACATCAAGCAGTCCCACGCGCTGGCCAGCGAGCATGGCGCTCATCGCCAAATTCACGGCCACCGTACTCTTGCCGACTCCGCCCTTGCCAGACATCACCATGATCTTACGCTGAATCCGGCTCAGCCTGTCTTTCAGTTTTCGGTCTTTGTCATCGGTCGCCACAGGCTGCGGGTTTGTTTGACCGGCAGAAGCGCAGGAGGCATCTCCGCAACTTCCGCACTGACTTGGCTCACACGTCTTCTTCTGGTCGTCTTCGTTATGCATCTCATACCTTTCTGGAATGTTGTTCTAGCAACTCCGCCGCCACTTCAACGCACGCGCTGCACGGCACACTCTTTGCCATGCGAATCGCTCTGCAGGTCAGATGACCACCTGTTTTCTCTGCAAATTGTTCTTTGATCGTCTCTGCGGCCTCGGCCCCCGCCAAGGTGCAACTGGCGTGCAAAGCTCCACAGAGCCCGCCGGGAGACCGCCCTCCTCCGCACCCTTCAAAAACCTCCTCGACACCGCGTGCACCCATAAATTTGGAGCCCCACGCAAAGGCAACAGACTGGGCGCAATTGCCTCGGCGTTGTTGATGATATTCACGTGCTTTCGTCTTCATTCATCCCCTTCGTTATTAAATCAGTAAATACATACCCCTTAGCAGGGAAACTTTTCTTTTATCATCCGCCTTTTTGCAGATATAGTCCAGCTTATTAAGCACACTGGAGCCTTCTCGGCGCATCTCATGTCCTTCTCTGGTTCTGATCGTTGACATACACGGTCTGGCTCTTGAATGTCGCCCGCTCCGACTCCGGCACGGCGGCATACGTAATGATAATCACGAGGTCGCCGACCTGCCCTGTCCGCGCAGCAGCTCCGCGCAAACTAATAATACCCGAGCCAGCAGGCGCCTCGATGGCGTAGGTCACGATCCGTTGGCCGTTGTTGACGTTCAACACATGGACTTGCTCGCCCGGCAGGATATCGGCCTGGTCCAGCAGCAGCTTGTCCACCGCGATGCTCCCTTCGTAGTGAAGTTCGGTCGCGGTCAAGGTCGCACGGTGGATTTTTGACTTTAACATTAAACGTTGCATCTCTCTCCTCTGTTTTAAAATGGTTAGGGATCTTTCTTCTCTTCGCTCATAGTCTTCTTCCTCCTTCTTGATGATGGGCGGCCAGGGAGAGTTTCAAGGCAACAAACCCTGCGCCAGGGAGAATTTCCTTACAGGGGTCCGAATACAGGTTAACGTCATCATCAGGGGACTCCAGCAGGCAGGAGGCGTTTCCTGACACGTAAAACCCTGCGTTGGCGGCAAGAGCCACCACGTCCTTCACGGTGTGAAAGGACGCCGACACATAGAAGAGATCACCCTCTGAGGCTTTCTGCATATACACTCTGCCCCAGTCGCTATCGTACGTCACGAAGCCGATCAGCAGACTGCCATCCAAGCGAAGGACTCTCGCGCTTTCGTAAAGCGCCTGAAGCGGAACGCGCACAAAACAGAGGGTCATAACCATAAACAGCGCGCCAAAGGTGCCGTCGGCATACGGCAACTGTTCAGCCAGGCCTTGACGAACACAAACACCCCGTTTTGAAGCCCATTCCAAGGGCTCTGTAGCCTCATCTACTCCTTGCTCGATGCCGAGCGCAACGGCGAACCTCCCGGTGCCGATACCCACCTCCAGCCAGGGTTGCGGCGGGGGGGTTTTACCGAGCGCCAACCGGAGACAAGCACACTCGACAGCAAAGAGGGCTTTCCCTTTTGGCGTGTCATACCATGCGTCATACCGTGCGGCCAGCCTTTGAAAGACGGCCTGGTTTTCAACCATGCTACTGCTTCGAGGTCTCATGCGTACACTCCCTTGCTGGCGTTTCCTGCACCATACTCACAGCACCCTCCTGCGAGATTTCGCAGAAGGTCGCTTGCGCCCAGACGAGCACACTCTTCTCCAGGCACAGCTCCGCCTTCATGCGATAGAGCGGCGGCGTCTCCGCCGTCATCCACGCCCGAAGGACCACATCTGTGTTGAGCGGCACGGCCTTGATGTAGCGCACACGCAAGTCTGCCGTGACCGCACGTACCCCCTTGTGAAAGAGGCAGTTCGTCATCGCGGCATCGAGCATCGCTGCCGAGACCCCGCCATGGAGCATCCCGGCATACCCTTGCAGCCGTTCATCCGCCTTCAGCATCGCAGAGACCCCGCCCGCTCCGTCCGACTCAAAGGCCAGCCCGAGCGACCAGGGATTCTCCGTCCCGCAGAGTAGGCATGCCGCGTGGTCAAAGCGTGCCCCGAGCGGTTGCTGCTCTGTCTTAGTGGTCGCAGACATTCGCGCCCGCCTTCAACGTTCCCGCTAGGTAATGCTTGATCAGGACTTCAGGTAACTCTGGCGTAAGGCCGACCATCACCTGAATCTTCTGCTCGGCAAAGAGCGTCTGGGCGCGTTGCCCCATGCCGCCTGCAAGGATCGTTGTTGCACGCTGTTCCGCCAGCCAGTGAGGCAGTACTCCGGGCTCATGCGGTGGTGGCGTTAACTCCGTGCGACCAACAATCTCTTTCTTCTCCATGTCCACATCGATCAGTGCGAAGGTCTCACAATGTCCGAAGTGCATGCACAATCTTCCCCCAGCCAGAGGGATCGCTATCTTCATCTGTTTTTTGTTCATTCGTCTTCTCCTTGTTTTAAATTCTTCCACACGTCTCGCATATCCTCCGCTGACGGTGCATCGATTTCGACGACCGCCTTGGCTTGGATCTGAGCCGTGGTGACTGCGGGGTCATACCGAATACGCCCTGCGATTTGCACATCCACCGCTCGAGCCTTTGCTTCAATGCGCTCGGTCATCTCGGGATTGATGTCCCATTTGTTGACGCAAACCGCCGTCGGAATTTCGAAATGACGCGCCAAGGTGAGGACGCGCAAGAGGTCATGTTCGCCCGAGACCGTAGGCTCGGTCACCACCAGCACCTTCGAGGCACCGGTCATGGAAGCGATCACGGGGCAGCCGATGCCCGGAGGACCATCCGTGATGATGAGCGGCAACCCTTTCATTCCGGCTATCCGCCTCGCCTCACGTCGGACCATTGATACGAGTTTGCCGGAGTTCTCCGCCGCCACACCCAGTTTGGCGTGAACCATCAATCCGCACCGTGTCTTAGAGACCATCCATTCGCCGCAGAGCCGTTCGAGAAATTCGATCGCCCCAGTGGGGCAGAACCGCACGCAGACGCCGCATCCTTCGCACGCCACAGGGTCCACCTGATACCGTTTATCTGATAAACACGTGACCGCACCAAAGCGACAGAGCGTTGCACAGAGGCCGCACCCGCTGCAAACCTCGCGCTGGATCACCGCCTCATGTCCGCTCTTAAACGGAATGGTCTCAATCATTCTCGGAGTAAATACCAGATGTAAGTCTGCGGCATCCACGTCACAGTCTGCCAGAACAGCCCGACCCGCCGCCAGCACAGCAAACGAGGCCGTTACGCTGGTCTTGCCCGTACCGCCCTTGCCACTGATGATGACCAATTCCCTGATTTTATTATCAGCACCCATTCGCATCCTCCTTCACGGTGTCCCATAAGTGTTGGAAGATCTTTATAAATTCGGGCAGTGCCTCGACTGCCAACTCGCCGCGAGAGTACGCCTCGGCAACTCTCCGATCATCTGGGATCTCGGCCAGCAGGTGAATCCCTTCCTCGCGGCAATACGCCTGCACACGCTCATCACCGCTGCCCGCGCGATTGACCACCACGCCGAAGGGGATCTGCAACTCGCGCACCACGGCAACGGCCAGCTTTAAATCGTTCAATCCGAAAGGTGTCGGCTCCGTCACCAGCACCACATAGTCGGTCTCGCGCAACGTGGCGATCACAGGACAGGAGGTGCCGGGAGGGGCATCGAGAATCGCATCGCCTGTTGAAGGGATCTTGGCCTTCACTGCGCGAATAAGCGGCGGAGCCATGGCCACGCCCACATCGAGTCGTCCTTGAATCAGGGTAATTGTACCGGCATGGAGGGTCTCGACCACGCCGATGCGTTTGGGGATTTCGCGGATCGCGCCTTTCGGGCAGACCCGCATGCAGCCGCCGCACCCATGACACATCTCAGGGAAGACCAGCACCCGCTTTGCGAGCACAGCCAAGGCCTTGTACGCGCAGAAACTGCTGCACGCGCCGCAACCGTCACAGAGCGACTCGTCAATCTCAGGGATGGGCAGCGTGACAATCTCCGGTTCACCGCACAGGATCCCTTTGAGGAAAAGATGCGCATTGGGCTCCTCCACATCGCAGTCCAGCAGCCGCACGTCGCAACCCCGCACGCGCGCCAGATTCAGCGCAATTGTCGTCTTGCCAGTTCCGCCCTTGCCTGATGCTATTGCGATAATCATATTTACGCCCAATGCCCTTCCACATCCGCAGCACTACTTTCAATCAACTTACCATCTTGATAGAGGGCAAGGGCCTCGGCCACAGTCCCTGCCGTCGTCGTATAGACCTTGATGTTCGCAGCAGCGAGGACGCGAAACGCCTTGGGACCGCAGTGGCCTGCGATCAGCACCTGCACACCGCTGGCCGCCACGGTCTGTGCGGACTGGATGCCCGCGCCCTGCGCTGCATTCAGGTTCTGCTGATTGTCCACGAGGGTAAAGGCCTTTGTCTCTGTATCATAGATCAGGAACTTCAAGGCACGCCCGAAGCGGCTGTCGAGTGGGGCATCGAGATCGAGTCCCGATGTTGCGCAGGCTATCTTCATCTGTCTCCTTTCGGTCAAGTAATGGCTTGGCGCGGGTGGGTTATGCGTTTAAGACGCACGTGGGGTTCGGAACAGGTTTCACGATGTTTCACGCGATATTGGGTGTACCGTAGGGGCGGCTGGCGGACACCGCTGAAGAGTTTTGTGCGGAGCGCCTCCTTGGAACTCAGGGCCGCGACAGCCATGGAGAGCGCCCGTTGTTTCAGCGAAGGCTTCGAAAAGTGTTGCGTGTATTTTTGCTGGAGCAACCTCAGCAGGGTTGTGGTTGCCGCATTCTGAGAAAAGAGACGCGCGGACAAGATAAAGCTTCGCGTCATGAGCAGAAAATCCTTAAACCCCTCCGCCCTTGCACGGATTTGGGGGTCCTTATTGGAGACGGTGTATTCATAGCCCATCATCGCGGTCTGAACAGCGCGGATGAAGGAGGCGCCGTTCGTGCAATAGTCTTGTTCAAAGGCCTTTCGGAGGACAACAGCAGACTCCTCGCCCGTAAAGGCGGGATGCTTAAACCAAATGCGGTCCTGTCCGTGCCGTTCTTCGTACGGCATCTCCTCAGAGGTACACAATTTCCCCTGGGTTTCGTACTCTTGATAGAGCTGCGTTCCGGGAAGCGGACCCAACTCCATGAACTGGACATAGTCGGCGTTCAGCCCCGTGATGAAATCAACATCCTCCCAGATATTCGCTTGTGTATGCTCTTCCAGGAAGAGGATGGCCGAGGTCATGACGCTGATGCCACGTTTCCGCAACTCAGCGACAAGCGCCTTGAAATCAATCCCCTTGTTCTTCTCATAAATCGCATGCTTCGACTCGACACCCATCCAGATAAAGGTGATGCCCAGGCGGACGAGCATGTCCAGGCTGGGAAGGCTGGTGATAGTCTCTGCGGAGCTGAAGATGCCGAAGGTGAAGCGTCGTCCCGCCTTCTCCATACACGCCAACAGTTCCATAGCCCGTTGCGGCTGTTTGAGAAAATTCTCATCCATCACGCCGAAATCCGTCACGCCTAAGGTGTCCTCATACGCGCAACAAACATCAAAGACATCCTGCCCGGTCGGGAGATAGGCAATATAGTTTCCAAAGAAATGGGAGGTGGCGCAGAAGCGGCACTTGTTTGCGCACCCCACCCCAGGGATCAGGATGCCCGAGCCATCAGGCAGCGGCGCACCCATCACGCGGCGATTGTGCGCACTGTGCAAGAGCGGGTGTCTGATCGGATTCGTCGTATCTTCCCCGAAGAGCTTCCTCAAGAAGGTGACACCCTCTCCTCGGCAAATATAATCATGATCAATAATCTGCTCGGTCTCGGGCACGGCGACACCATGACCTCCGAGGATGATTTTACTGCGGGGTGCGTGTTGGCGCACGAGCGCTGCCATCTTTTGAGCCTTCTTGACATTGGGCATCACATAGCTGATGCCGACATAGTCATAGCCTTTTTTTAACTCATCAACAAATTGCGCCAATGTCGGGAAGTCGAGGACCACGGTCGGCACCTCAATATTTTCAGCGAGAAAATAAAGTCCGAAGCTCGAGTGGTTGAACCGGTAGGAGAAGATTCCCTGCTCCCGGGTCACCTGATTGTGGAAGAGCTCCATGAGATTCTCTTTTTTTCCATACGCATCGTCAACCGCATACGGACCGAAGACAGACGTTAATAGAAGTTTGGTATAGTCGGGCATATTATCAGAGTCCTTCTGTTCTGACTCAATTGTAGATCGTTTTAATCTCCGCAGGTTCTGCCAGAAGCGCCTGTGCTGTCTCCGCCATGTTGCACTCCTGCCAAAACGGAAGCTTACTGTGGGCATCCATGTATTTTTGAGGAATCGGATGTGTTCCGATCACAACGGGCAAGCCGTACACCGTCTCGATGAATGCCTTGAACCGGTTGATATTGGGGCATGGAGGGTATCCGACAACCATACCCGTAGCCAAATGGATGACTTCGGCTCCATTATTCTTCATCTCCTCCATCACATGTTCCACATTGCCACCCGGACAGCCGCCGCACGTCGAGTATCCAATGATTTCCACAGCCTCTTCTGCGGGATAGGCTGAAAATGCTCCGCGCCGCTCGCGCAAAGCGCGGAAGCATTTTCCACCGCCGCAATCCCGGTAACGGGCGCAGATGATGATGCCGATCTTTTTCATTTCGGACATTTCTTGAGGACCATGAACCAGTCGAGTACGGTCGTGTCTTCGGCCGGCTTTTCGACGCGTTCCTTGGCCGTGCCGCAGGAGCCCGGTGGCGGCACGATCACATCGTCGCCAGGTTGCCAGTTGGCCGGCGTGGCGATCTTGTACTGGTCGGAATGCTGTATCGCAATCAGCAGCCGCTTGATCTCCTGCATGTTCCGTCCGTTCGAGAGCGGGTAATACAAGAGCGCTCGGACCTTGCCTTCAGGGTCGATGATAAACACCGCGCGTACGGCCTGCGTGTTGCTCGCGCCCGGCTGGAGCATGCCAAAGGCTCTGGACACGTCCATTGTCAGGTCGCTGATCACAGGAAAGGTTACCTCCACGTTTTTCATTCCCTTATACTGGATTTTCTCCTTGATGGTTCTCAGCCAAGCGATATGGCTGTAGGTGCTGTCGATCGAAAGGCCGAGCAGTTTGCAGTTCAGCGCCTCGAACTCAGGTTGCATTGTCGCGAAGGTCATGAACTCCGTCGTACATACGGGTGTAAAATCTGCCGGATGCGAGAAAAACACCACCCACTTGCCCTTGAAATCATCTGGGAAGTTGAGGGGTCCTTGTGTAGTCTCGGCGTGGAAAGCTGGAGCCTTCTCACCGATTAACGGGAGTCGTATTTGTTGTTCCATGTGCGTAGTCTCCTTATCTCGTGTATTTCAGACGTCAGCGCCGCACCGCTCACACGAGCGATGCGGCCTGAATTAGTTAGTTTCAATAGTGCTCTTCAAGCCGCCTCTGAAGCGACCGGTTCCGCAACCGCGACCTATTCCCTCGCCACCGCAGCCACGGCCTTTGCGTCTGCGGCCTAAACCGCCGTCATTACTCTCAGCCGCAGTTGCAATCGCCGGCTTACCATTTCCCGCGCAGGTTCCCGCCGCGCGTCCCGTCATCGGCCCCATTCCTCTGGGACCCATTCCATTTCCTCTAGGCATAAACTGCCTCCTTTTCTTTTTCTCCGAGAGTTGAAAGCAGGGGCGTCCCTCTGAACGGTTAAGTTGTCCCGGAGATTTCGCTCAAGAAGGACACCCCTGCTAAATCTTTTTCTGTTGTGTGCGACAGCGTCCGACGCAATTCCTTTGCCGCCGTCCGCAGCACCCAGGCATCATAAAGGCTGCGCGTTTCAGCGTGCCATCAAAATAGGCCTCCATGACCGGATGCACATCGCCAGCGACAAAGGGGACCACCTTGATTCCAGCAGCAATAAGTTTCTCCTGGAGCAGACGTGAAATAGCGCCACAGACAAGCGTCCCGACCCCCTGTTGCAAGAGCCAGTTGATCTTCTGCGCAAGATCAGTATCTGCTAGTTTATACGTGGACACCACCTCGACTCGCCCGGCTGCATAGTCAGCAAGGTGAATCTCGTGTGCAGTATCGAAGACGGGCGCAATCCGTTGATTCCAAATGGAAAAGGCTGTTCTCATGGTTATACTGATGCATACACCGTGCCAATAGACCATCAATAAAAAAAACGGACTTAACATGAAACAGGAGAATAGGTTAGAGCGTTTTGGTTGAGGGCGAAAGGGTGTTTAAAGTTGCATAAATGCTACTCTATATAAATAGTCGAGTAGCAAGAATGCAATGGTAACAGGAGTCACGACCACTATATTTTTTGGTTCCGATAGAGGTTATCGTTTTTTAGTGTGCCGTTGTCGTCCGTCTTCTTTAGGGCGATCGATTCCTAGGGTACGCATCTTGCGAAATAGTGTCGTCTTGTGGACCCCGAGTTCTTTGGCCGCCGCAAGGCGATTGCCGTGGTTGTGCAGCAATGCGGCGCGAATCGCCTGCACATCAAGTGCCTCGCGTGCTTCTCGCAAATCGACACGGCCGTTCGGCATTCGCGACAGGCTCAAGCCCGTCAAGGTCTCGGGCAGATGACCGAGGTCGATACGTCCGGTTCCACAGAGAATGAAGGCGCGCTCGATGACGTTCGCGAGTTCGCGCACATTGCCTGGCCAGTCATACGCCATCAGCAGCGAAAGGGCCTCCGGTGCAATTCCGCCAACGGTCTTGTTCTGAAGTCGATTAAAGTGTGCGATGAACTGTTCCGCCAAAAGGGGTATGTCCTCTTTGCGGCGGCGCAGCGGGGGCAACTCGATGCGTACCACGTTTATCCGGTAATAGAGATCCTCACGGAACGTGCCTGCTTTGCAACGTTCAAGGAGATCGCGATTCGTTGCTACGATCACCCGTACGTCAGCCTTTTCGGAACGGGTGGAACCTAGCGGCTCGAATGTGCGCTCTTGCAACACGCGTAGGAGCCGCACCTGCAACGCAGGGCTGATCTCGCCGATCTCATCCAGGAATAACGTGCCTCCCTTCGCGAGGGCGAAACGTCCTGGTTTGTCCTTGACCGCGCCCGTGAACGCTCCTGCCTTGTAGCCGAAGAGTTCGGACTCCAGCAAGGTGTCCGGCAGGGCGCCGCAGTTGACGGCAATGAAGGGGCCTTGTGCACGGGGACTCAGCGCATGTAGCGTCCGGGCCACGAGTTCCTTGCCTGTCCCGGTCTCTCCTTGGAGCAAGACGGTGCTGGGACTCGCCGCAATGGAGGGCAACACCTCGAAGAGTTTTTGCATGATGGGACTGTGGCTGACCAGTTCACCTACGCGCATGCGACCTTCGAGTTCGCGTCTCAGCGCATCGATTTCCGAGAGGTCCCGGAAGGTCTCCGCTCCGCCGATCACCTTTCCAGAGCTATTTTTGAGCACGGCGGTCGAGATGCTGATTGGAATTTGCTGTCCGGATGAATGAATGATGTAGGCGGAACGTCCGATGATGGGTCTTCCGCTCTTTAATGTGGCTTTCAAAGCACACTCCGCACCGCACAGACTTGAACGGAAGACCTCTGCACACCGTTTGCCAATGGCATCTTTACGTGACACGCCGGTGATCCGTTCCGCGGACTTGTTGAATGTAGTCACGAGCCACTGCGGATCGACTGTAAAAACGCCGTCTGACAAACTTTCAAGGATCGCGTCCGTGGTTGCCTGGAGGGGTGCTTCAATACTTCGTTTCTGCTGTTTCATGAATTCCTTTACCGTTTAGCTTCACTTCTGGACATTCGGTAGTCGCGTCAGGTGTTCCAGCAGGATGCGGCGCACTTCCGTAATGGCCGGTATTTTCTTGTGTAGCGACAGATGGGTGGCTTCCACCATAAGCTCCGATTGTGCGCCGTTGACGTGTGAACTCCAATAGTCCACGACCCCATCAGTGCCATTGGTGGTTCCTGCGGCTTGAAGGTCGCCAATAATAGAGTGGATAGGCACGGCGGGACTCCACACGCTGCTGCCCAGCGCCAAACTGAACAGGCTGTCGGGCGCCAGATTGGCGATGCCGTTCGCCTGGCTCAACAACCGCTCCTCCCGCCCTTCCTTGGCCTCCAGAAAGCTGCGGATGTACTCTGGACGGCGGCTGATACTTTTGCCGAGCGATCCAGAGGTCTGGCTAGCCATGTAGGCGCCGCGATGGGGTGTCCCCAAAAAGATGACCCGCCGCACAAACGGAAGCGGTTCAAATGTGGCTAGGCTCTTCAGGTAGGCTTGAAGCTCCGGATCGCCTGCGGCTTGCGTCAGGCAGTGTCGCTCCATATCCCGGAAAGCCTCGCCCGATGACGTGATCATCAGGCGGGAGAGGAGCCCCCCCATGCTGTGCCCCACCAGCACCATGTCATTCCACGCTTCGCCCTTCGCCTTCAGGTCACCGTGCAGCGCGAGTAAGGAACCCCGCAGCTCAGAGGCGGACAGCAGGATTGGGTTCGTGGTGGGATAGAAGAAGAGCCAGAACTGGTACCGCTCGCTCAGCACCGGATCGGAAAGGAGCGCATTGAGCATCGGGACCCATGTCAGAGGCGAATCCATCAGTCCGTGCGTAAAGACGACAGGAATCTTTTTGGGGTTGTAAGGCTCGAGTAGGAAGAGCCCTCGATTCCCTTCGACCGTCTCCGCTCGCAACAAGCGCAGCATGTTGAAGAGTCCGTAATACTGGGATCCGTTCTCGTAAAATTCTGCCAGGGCAAGACTGGTATCTGCCTCCAGCGGCACACGGCGCCCGTTGATCTCGACCTGCGTCTTGGCGAGGGATCTCCACATTTCGCACGTTGCGGTCAGCCGGTCGCCGGTCTCGCGCCACGGCTCGCCAAAGCGTAACAGGAAGGTCACGGGCATCACCCCAGCCTGGTAGACAGGCGGATGGAGGAGCCGCACCTCCCGGACAAGGACTGTCGGGGGCCGGACAGTGACAACGGGGACGCCGATGCCCCGGCGCCGGGTGTGAAGTTCAAGCTCCTCCGTCTTGTGGGAGAATGCCGGCAGGATCTGTTTAAACGTCGGGGCCTCGTCCATGCCGAACCCCTTGGTCATCTTCAGCCGGCCTTCAATCAGTGGGCAGCTCAGCTCCTGCCCAGGGTTCCGTCCCTCATCCAGGAGCAACCCCATAAGTTCGGAGAGCGAATAATTGTAGAGATCCACTGCAAAGCGGAGATTGGGATCAAGGGAGTCGAGCATCGGCCCCATCTGTTCGTCAAAGAGCGTCGAGTAGGCCGCGCGTGCAGCAGTCAGCAATAACTTCGCCTTCTCGCTCTGCTTCTGCTCCTCATGTCCGGACAGATAGGCGAATTCGGCAAAGACAATCAAGCCAGACCGGTCCGGCTCAAGGGTCAACTGCTTGCGCAAGGCCTGAAGGATCGGCTCGGAGT
>Ga0268284_1000943_pt1 | contig 16649 bp, 22 predicted proteins | sample saktaG_14_FD_190137 | JGI IMG/M metagenome (GOLD analysis project Ga0268284, IMG submission 190137) | Saline water microbial communities from Sakinaw Lake, British Columbia, Canada - sak_2013_06_06_40m | ecosystem: Environmental > Aquatic > Non-marine Saline and Alkaline > Saline ...
CATCCGCCTGCGTGCTTTCGATCACCGTGCGATCGACCGCTCCGCCCAAGAAATCGTGGAGACCGCGAAACGCACCGGTGCCCGCGTGGCCGGACCGATTCCGCTGCCCACGCGCATTGAGAAGTTCAGTGTCAACCGCTCGGTGCACGTGAACAAGAAGTCCGCCGAACAATTCGAGATCCGCACCCACAAGCGCCTGCTCGATATCGTTGACCCGACCGCCCGCACCGTGGACGAACTCAAGAAGCTCAATTTACCCGCCGGCGTGGACATCACCATCCGCATCTGAGCGTTGCCTCCGGCAACGAATTTCAAATCTCAAATTTCAAATCTCAAATTTCTCCACCGCCATGTCACTCGGCCTTCTCGGCAAAAAACTCGGTATGACCCGCCTGTTCGACGCACAGGCAGGGATCATGATTCCCGTCACTGTCATTGATGTTTCCGGCAACACCATCCTGCAGGTCAAAACCCCTGACAAGGAAGGTTACAGCGCGGTGCAAGTCGGTTATGGCGAGCAAAAGGAACAGCGCGTCAGCAAGCCGGACCTCGGCCGGTTCAAGAAGGCCGGTTCCACCCCCAAACGCTTCGCCCGGGAATTCCGCTTCGAAACCGGAGCCGCCCTCCCCGAAATTCATCCCGGTCTTGAGACGTTCACCACCGGCCAATGGGTGGATGTGATCGCCAACTCCAAGGGCAAGGGGTTCCAGGGGGTTTACAAACGCTATAATTTCGGCGGGCTCAAACAAACCCACGGCTCCATGATGCATCGCCGGACCGGCGCCATCGGCTGCCGTTCCACACCCGGGCGCGTCTGGAAAAACCAAAAGATGCCCGGCCACATGGGCACCACCCGCACCACCGTGCAGAATCTCAAGATCGTCGCCATTCGTCCGGAAGATGGCGTCATCCTCGTCTCCGGCGGAGTTCCCGGTGCCAAGGGAGGCTACATCACCATCCGCGCCGCCAAGAAAAAGACCGCTTGAGCCGCCGCTATTCCGTTAGATAACCCGCAAGATTCCAAGTCATGTCCGCCAAGTCCCTCACCGTCGAAGACGCCCAGGCTGCCAACCTCGTGCTGGTTGGCCCGGAAAAAGGCCGTCAAGCCGTTCACGATCTCGTGACCGCCTATCGCGCCAACCGCCGCACCGGCTCCGCCTGCACCAAGACCCGGGGCGAAGTTTCCGGCAACAACAAGAAAATCTTCAAACAGAAAGGCACCGGCAATGCCCGTCACGGTGACAAACGTGCGCCGATCTTCGTCGGAGGTGGCGTCGTCTTCGGCCCCCGCCCGCGGGATTATTCCAAGAAAGTTTCCAAAACCGTCCGCAAACTCGCCCTGCGCCGCGTCCTGGGCGACCTCGTCCGCGGCGAAAAAATCAAGGTGATCGATTCGTTCACGATCGCCGACGGCAAGACCAAGTCGTTCGTCGCCGCGCTGAGTGCGCTGACCGCCCCGGACAAGATTCTGATCGTCTCGAACTCCTTCGATGAGTCCACCTACCTGGCCGCGCGCAATGTCGCATGGGTGCAACTCGTCACCGGTTCCGATCTCAACATCGAACAGCTGCTGCTGGCCAAATCCGTCATCCTCGTCGGCGACGCGATTCAATCGCTCGCCCAGCGCACCGCCTGAAACCCGGACCCCACCCCGCGATCATGAAAGACATTTACCAGGTCATCAAAAACGTCCGGCTCAGTGAGAAGGCCACCCTTCTCCAGGAGACCAACAACGAAGTCACCCTCGAAGTCGAGCGCACGGCTAACAAGCTTGAGATCAAGCAAGCCGTCGAGCAACTCTTCGGGAAAACCGTGACCGGCGTCCGCACCGCCAACTATGACGGTAAACCCCGGCGCCAACGCCGCGCTGATGCGGGCCGCACCAACCACTGGAAAAAAGCCGTCGTCCGTCTGAAAGAAGGCGAGTCACTCGATCTGATCTAAGCGATTCACCTGCTGCTCCAAGCGTTAACACTTCACCGTTCCGCGAGTCATGCCATTGAAAAATTTCAAGCCCATCACCCCATCCGCGCGCTACAAGAACCTCCCGTCCTTCGAGGAGGTCACCAAGAGCAAGCCCGAAAAAAGCCTGCTCACGCCACTCAAGCGCTCCGGCGGCCGCAACAACACCGGCCGCATCACCTGCCGCCACATCGGCGGTGGCCACAAGCGCCATTACCGCTTGATCGACTTCAAGCGCGGCAAACATGACGCCCCGGCCACCGTGGTCGGCATTGAATACGATCCTAACCGAACCTGCCGCATTGCGCTCATTCAGTATGATGACGGCCAAAAGTCCTACATCCTCGCCCCGCTGGGTCTGGAAGTCGGCACCACCGTGGTTTCCGGCCAGAACGTCGCGCCCAAAACCGGCAATGCCATGCCGCTCAGCGCCGTGCCGCTTGGAACCTCCATTCACAATATCGAACTCATCCCCGGCAATGGCGGCAAAGTCGCCCGTGCCGCCGGCCAGCTCGCCGTGCTCTCTAACCGCGATGGCGGCTGGGCACTGGTCAAAATGCCTTCCGGTGAAATCCGCCGCTTCAACGACCGCTGTTTCTGCACCATCGGCCAGGTCGGCAATCGCGACCACATGAATGAAACATCCGGCAAGGCGGGCCGCACCCGCTGGCAGGGCGTCCGCCCGACCGTGCGCGGCATGACCATGAACCCCGTCGACCACCCGAATGGTGGGGGTGAGGGCAAATCAAAATCCGGTGGCGGCCGCCAACACCTGACCAGCCCGTGGGGCCACGCGAAGGGTGAGAAGACCCGCAATCCCAAGAATACCAGCAGCGTCTTCATCGTCGCTTCCCGTCACAAGAAGAAGTAACACTCCTGCCACCCTGACCGCCTAAACAAAGCACCGATCCCATGCCACGCTCTCTCAAGAAAGGCCCCTACGTTGATCAAAAGCTCCTCGCCAAGATCGACCTCGTCGCTGAAGCCGGATCCGACCGCAAGCCCATCAAAACCTGGAGCCGCAAGTCGATGATCACCCCGGATTTCGTCAGCCATAACTTCGCCGTCCACAACGGCAAGACCTTCGTTCCCGTTTACGTCACCGAAAACATGGTGGGTCATAAATTGGGCGAATTCGCCCCGACCCGGATTTTCCGCAGCCACGGCGGTATCGGCAAGAAGTAAGCCCACACCGTTGTTCCCAACCGTCATGCGTTTCACCTTCCATTCCAAAGCTCTTGCCGCCGCCCTCGGGTGGCTGGCCGCCGCCGGAATGGGACCTGCCCAAACGCCCAATCCGGAACAACTCCAGCAGATCATCGTTGAGCTCCAGGAGCAGAACCAGACCCTCCAGCGCAGTCTCGCCGAGGCCAACCGCGGGGAAAAACAGGCAACCGAACAACTTACCCAAGTCCGGACGCGCCTCGAAGCACTCGGCAAGAATCTGCTCGACGGTGGCGATGACCGCCTCATCCAAGCGGCCGCGGACCTGCAACTCGCCAACGAGCGCGTCACGGAGCTTGAAGGATCGGTCACCCGTCTAGCCGCCGCAGTCAACGATTATCTCCGCCAGGCGGTGGTCTCCGATCCCGACGCGAGACTTCGTGTCGAAACTTCCCTAAGAGAGCTTGACGCCGTGCTCGGACTACGGCAGAAGCCTCGCCCCGATGTTCGGACCGGTTCTCTCCAGCAGGCCCGCATCGTCAGCCTTGACCAGGAAAGCGGCATGTTGATTCTCAATATTGGCGAAAGCCAAGGAGCCAGAATCGGCATGACGTTCCGCCTCACCCGCGGCCAACAGTCCTACGGCAAAGCCATTCTCGCAGATGTCCGCAAGGGCGTCTGCGGCGTCTTTGTCGAAGCCCTCGACCATCCCGCCGATGCCCCGCGCCCCGGCGATCTCGCCATCCTCGAAACACAAGCCCCAGCGCAGTAACCCTTCACGTCCGCCGCCCCATGGAAGTCAAAAGCACCACCAAATACGTTCGCCTCTCGCCCAAAAAGGCGCGTGACGTCGCCCGTGAAATTCAAGGCCTGCCGGTATCGAGCGCCCTGGATATCCTCACCTTCACGCCCAAGAAAGCCGCGCAACTCATCGCCAAGACTCTCAAGACCGCCATTGCCGACGCCGAGAACAATTTTTCACTGGATACCGGCACGCTGGTCATCAAGGAGGCGGTCATCGGTTCCGCTCCCACCCAACGCCGCTTCAAGCCGCGCGCCAAGGGCTCCGCCGGTCCCATCCTCAGGCGTTCCAGCCATATCTCAATCACGCTCGTGGGGTCCACTCCCGAGAAGAAGAAAAAGAAGGTCGCCCGCAGCAAGACGGCGGCCGCCAGCACGACCGAAGACACTCCCGCCGTTGCGGAAGAACAAGCCTCAATCCCACTTTCCTAATCACATCCCGCAACGCATATGGGCCAAAAAGTAAATCCGATCGCATTCCGCCTCGCAGTCAACAAAGACTGGCGCTCGAAGTGGTATGCCCACGGCAAAGACTACACGAACAAACTCCACGAAGACCTCGCGATCCGTGGCTACCTCAAGAACAAACTCCAGAATGCCGGCTTGGCCCGCGTGATCATCGAGCGTGCTTGGAACAGCGTCCGCGTCACCCTGCATTCCTCCCGCCCCGGGCTCATTATCGGCCGCCAGGGCAAGGAAATCGAAGTGATGACCAAAGAAATCACCGACCTGTGCAAAGGTGCCCAAGTCAAAATCGACATCATTGAAATCCGCAAACCCGAGTTGGACGCCCAATTGGTCGCCGAGCAGATCGCCGTGCAACTCGAGCGCCGGATCAGCTTCCGCCGTGCCATGAAGCGCGCCCTGCAAACCGCCATGGAATTCGGCGCGGAAGGCATCCGCCTCCGCTGCGCCGGCCGCCTTGGTGGCGCGGATATTGCCCGCGCCGAAGGTTATCGCGAAGGCAAGGTGCCGCTCCAAACGCTGCGTGTCCCGCTTGACTACGGTTTCGCTGAAGCGCGCACGGTTTACGGGATCATCGGCGTGAAGTGCTGGGTCAATAAAAAAGAGGAGGACAACGCCGCCAAACCACCGGGTGACCGTGGCGATCGTGGCGACCGTGGTGACCGTGGCGACCGTGGTGGCCGCGGCGGTGATCGCGGGGGGGAACGCCGTCCTAACAACCGCAACTGATTTCCCTGATTTCTAACGACAACATTCAAATCTCCAAGAAGGACTGAGCCATGGCCTTAATGCCCAAACGAACCAAGTTCCGCAAGAGCCACCGCGGAAGCCGCTCTGGCAACGCCCAGCGGGGAACCACCGTTGCCTTCGGTGATTTCGGCTTGCAAACCCTCGACCGCTGTTGGATGACCAACCGCCAGATCGAAGCCTGCCGGATCGCGATCAACCGCTCGCTCAAACGCAAGGGCAAGGTTTGGATCCGCATCTTTCCGCACAAGCCGATCACTTCCCGCCCGCCGGAAACCCGGATGGGTAAGGGCAAAGGCGCCGTTGAGGGTTGGGTCGCCGTGCTGCGTCCCGGCAACATCCTGTTCGAGATCGGCGGGGTCCCGGAATCCGCGGCCAAGGAAGCGATGCGTCTGGCCTCCTATAAGCTCGGCATCCGCACCCGCCTGGTCATCCGTAACCCGCACTCCTGATCCATCCCTCACCCACCGTCTGAACCATGGCCAAAACCAAAGCCAAAGACATCCGCGAACTCTCCGCCAACGATCTCCAGCTCCAACTCCGTGAACTGAAGCAGGAAGCCCTCAACCTGCGGCTCCAGAAAGCCACCGGACAGCTTGAAAACTCCGCCCGCATCCGCCAGGTGCGCCGCGAGACCGCTCAAATCATGACCGCCATCACCGTCAAACAAAGCGCCTGATCCCTGCTCCCAACGCCACCACCAATCCCACCATGAGCGATACTCCCCAGGACACCGCCGTCCACCTCCGCAAAACCCGCGTTGGCATGGTCATCTCTGACAAGATGGACAAGACCCTCGTCGTCGAACACGTCGCCCGCGTGCCTCACCCGCGCTTCAACAAAATCGTCAAACGATCCAAAAAATACTACGTCCATGATGAAAGCGGCCAAGCCAAGATCGGCGACCGCGTCCGCATCGTCGAAACCCGCCCGCTCTCCAAACTGAAACGCTGGACCCTCGCGGAAATCGTCTCACACTGAGTCGGCTTCGCCGAATTTCAAATTTCAAATTTCAAATCTCAAATTCTCCCAAGCCATGATTCAGATGGAAACCATGCTCGCCGTCGCCGACAATACCGGCGCCCGCACGGCAAAAATGATTGGCGTGCTCGGCACGCGCAGCCGCACCGCAGGCATCGGTGATGTGATCACCTGTCACATCCGCGATTCCATCCCCACCGCCGCCGTCAAAAAAGGCAGCGTCGTCAAGGCCGTGATCGTCCGTACCGCCTACCCCATCCGCCGTGCCGATGGCTCGATCCTGCGCTTCGATTCAAACGCGATCGTGCTCATCGACAAGGACAACAACCCGCGCGGCACCCGGATCTTCGGCCCGGTCGCCCGCGAACTCCGCGAAAAGGCGTTCATGAAAATCGTCTCCCTCGCCCCCGAGGTGCTCTGAGCCGCCCTTCCCTAACCGCCACCCATTTCATCCCCATGAGCCGCATCAAGACCCACGTCAAAAAAGGCGACCAAGTCGAAATCATCACCGGCAACCACAAAGGCAAGCGCGGCACCGTGCTGCTGGTCAATGCCGCCAAGGGCCAGGTCGTCGTCGAAGGCGGCCGCCCGATCAAGAAAGCCACCAAACCATCCGAAGCCGATCCCACCGGCGGCATCAAGACCATCGACGGTGCCATTCACATCTCCAACGTCAAGAAAGTGGGCTGAGGGGAGCGCCGGCATCCTGCCGGCACACCTTCTCCAAGCCCGCGCTTAAGCGCTAACAACCCGCGCTGACCCGCAAAACCAATGAAGATACCAGCCCTGCAACAACATTACCTCGAAACGGTGGTCCCGGCTCTCACCAAGAAGCTCGGATACACCAATGTCCATCAGGTCCCACGCCTCGAAAAAATCGTCGTGACCTCCTGCATGGGCAAGGCTCCGGACCGCAAGGTCGCCGTGGAAGACGCCGTCAACGAAATCCAGAAAATCACCGGCCAGCGTCCGTCCACCACCTTCTCGAAAAAGTCGGTCGCCAACTTCAAACTCCGCGAAAATGAAATCCTCGGTGCCCGGGTCACGTTGCGTGGCACCCGCATGTGGGAATTCATGCACCGCTTCATCCACGTCACCGCCCCTAACATCCGCGACTTCCGCGGGATCTCCGCGAAATCCTTCGATGGCCGCGGCAACTATGCCTGCGGCGTCCAGGAACAGTCCATCTTCCCGGAAATCGAGATCGACCAGATCAAACGCCCTATCGGTTTCGACCTGATCTTCGTCACCTCCGCCCCGACCGACGCCGAAGGCCGCGCCCTGCTCACCGAGCTTGGCATGCCGTTCCGCGACGTGAAAAAAGCCGCGGAAGAAACCGCCGAGGTCGCCGCACCGTAACCCACCGAACCACTTACTCAGGAATACTCACCATGGCAGTTCTCACCGATCCCATTTCCGATTTCCTCACGCGCCTCAAAAACGCCTGCCTCGCCGGCAACCAGGAATTCACCGCTCCCTATTCGAAGATCAAGGCGGACATCGCCCGCATCCTGATGGAGGAAGGCTACCTCTGGAATTACGAAGTCGTCACCGGCACGCGCACCCAACTCAAGGTCAAACCGAAGTTCATTGAAGGCCGCCCGGTGCTCACCGATCTCAAGCGCGTTTCCACTCCCGGGCGCCGCCATTACGTCGGTGCCAACGAAGTCCCGCGCGTGATGTCCGGCCTCGGCGTCTCCATCCTTTCGACCTCGAAGGGCGTGATGTCCGGCGGCAACGCCAAAAAGCAGAAACTCGGCGGCGAACTCCTCGCCAACGTCTGGTAAACCCCGCACTCGCCAAAGGAAAACACTACCATGTCACGAGTCGGACTCAAACCAATCGCGCTTCCGGAAAAAGTCGCCGTCAAACTCGACGGCCGCACGGTCATCGTCGAAGGCCCCAAGGGCAAACTCGACTTCAACCTCCCCGAAGGCATCTCCCTCAAAAGCGAGGACGGCAACGTCATCGTTTCCCGCGCCACCGAACAGCGCCAGCACCGCGCGCTCCACGGCACCGCCCGCAGCCTGGTGCACAACATGATCATCGGCGTCACCAAGGGCTATGTGAAGGACCTGGAAATCCACGGCGTCGGCCTGCGCGCGGCGGTCAAGGGCCAGGACCTCGACCTCTCGCTCGGCCGGTCCCATCCGCTGCTCCACCCGATCCCATCCGGACTCACCGTCACGGTCAACGAAAACACCAAAATCAAGGTGGAAGGCATCGATAAACAAGTCGTCGGCCAGTTCGCCGCGGAAGTCCGCAGCTTCTATCCGCCGGAACCCTACAAGGGCAAGGGCGTGCGCTATGTCGGTGAGAAAGTTCGCCGCAAGGAAGGCAAGAGCGTCGGTAAATAACCCGTCAGCGCCGCCATCAACCACCAATCTATCACGGCACCATGAGTATCACCAACCGCAAGACGATCCGCCGACGCATTCACAACCGCATCCGCCGCAAAGTTTCCGGCACGGCCCAGCGCCCGCGTCTGGCCGTCCACTACTCGAACCAACACATCTACGCCCAAGTCATCGACGATGCGGCCGGACGCACGCTGGTTTCGGCTTCCACCCTCGACAAGTCCTTCGAAAAAGCCTCGTCGAATGTCGCCAGCGCCCGCAACGTCGGCACGCTCCTCGCCGAGCGTGCCAAGGGCTCGAACATCAGCGCCGTGGTCTTTGACCGTGGCGGCCACCTCTACCACGGAAAAATCAAAGCCCTCGCCGATGCCGCGCGTGAAGGCGGACTCCAATTCTAACGCTCCGAACAGATACCCATCATGGTAACTACTCCTGATAACGCGCCGCCCGCTCCTGATAACGCAACGTCCGCTCCTGATATCGAGCCGTCCGTTCCTGATATTGTGCCGTCCACTCCTGAGATCCCAACGCCCGAGGCTGATGACGCGCCAGCCGCAGTGGCGCCGCAGCCAGCGGGCTCCGGCTATCGCGGCCAAGGTGGCGGCGGTGGCAGGGGTGGCTACGGTGGCGGCCAAGGCGGCGGTGGCCAAGGCGGCCGTGGCCGTGGTGGTCCGCGGCGTGAAGAACGCCAAGCTCCCACCGATGCCGAAGGCAATGAAATCTCCGAAAAGGTCGTCTTCATCAACCGTTGCGCCAAGGTGGTCAAGGGTGGCCGCCGTTTCAGCTTCTCCGCGCTGGTCGTTTCCGGCAACAAGGTCGGCAAGGTTGGCGTCGGCTTCGGCAAGGCCAATGAGGTTGCCGACGCGATCAAAAAGGCCAGTGAAAGCGCCCGCAAGGTGCTCAAGCCGATGAGCATCGTCGAGGGCACCATCCCGCACGAAATCTACGCCGAATTCGGCGGCGGCAAGGTGCTGCTCAAACCGGCCTCGCCGGGAACGGGCATCATCGCCGGGGGGGGCGTGCGCGCCGTCTGCGAAGCCGTCGGAATCCGCGACATCCTCGCCAAGTCGATGGGTTCCTCCAACCACGCCAACGTCGTGAAAGCCACGCTCAAGGCCCTTTCCCAGCTCCGCACCCGTGACCAGGTCCTCTCCAGCCGCGGCAAGCAGAAAAAAGAAAAGGCGATCTGAGACATTTTCAGACATGTCTGACGGGTCCGACAAGTCAGACCTGTCAGACTCTAACACCGCTCACCATCCACTCACATCCCCATGCACCTCCACTCCTACAGCCCCAATCCGGGATCCAAGCACCGTATCAAACGGCTTGGTTGCGGCGAAAGCTCCGGTCACGGCAAGACCTCCTGCAAAGGCAACAAAGGCCAGAAAGCCCGTTCCGGCAGCGGCACCCGCGTCGGTTTCGAAGGCGGTCAGATGCCACTCCACCGCCGCTTGCCGAAACGGGGTTTCAACAACTACGATTTCCGCGACAAGGTGGGCGTCTTCAACGTTGGCGAGCTCGATGATTTGTTCGATGCCGGGGCCACCATTGATGAATCCGCGCTGCGCACCGCGGGCCTCATCAACGGACGCTGCGATTCCATCAAGGTGCTCGGCGTCGGCGAGGTCACCAAAGCCTTTCAATTGGTGGTTGCCAATGCCAGCGCTTCCGCCCGCGAGAAGATCGAAAAAGCCGGTGGCTCGGTGCAAGCCCCCACCGCTTGATCCCTTCCCGGATGATTTCTGATTTCTGCTGGGGAAGCGCTTGCACGCTTCCTCGTCGTGTCTATAACCGCGCATCATATCTCTCATCTTAAGCCATGATTTCCGCCTTTACCAACACTTGGAAAATCCCGGAACTCCGGGACCGCATCCTGTTCACTCTCGCCCTGATCGTCATCATCCGGCTCGGCGTGCACATCACGCTGCCCGGCGTGGACGGCACGGTCATCGCGAAATGGCTGGCCGATCTGCAAAAGCAGGATCCCAAGAGCCCGACGGGCGGCGTGACCGCGCTGCTCACCGTGTTTTCCGGCGGTGGTCTCCAACAGGCGGGCATCCTCGCGCTGGGGATCATGCCCTACATTTCCGCTTCGATCATGGTGCAGTTGATGACGGCCGTTGTGCCTAAGCTCTCGCGCCTCGCGCGGGAAGATGGCGGCCGCCAGAAGATCAACCAATACACCCGTTACATCACCATCGGCATCGCGATCGTCCAAGGATTCTTCGTCGCGAAATCACTCACCAATCCCGGAAAAATCCCCTACATGCAGGGCATTGAGCGCTTCGGCACTCTGGTGCCTGACCCGTCCGCGCTGTGGATGATTCTCACCGTGATCACCATTGTCGCGGGTTCCGTGCTCATTCTCTGGATCGCCGACCAGATCACCGACCGTGGCATTGGCAACGGGTCCTCCATCATCATTACCGTCAACATCATCTCCGCGCTTCCGGGGGCCTTGATTCAGGCGTGGAAATACTTTGTCACCGGTGACGGGGGTGCTTTCAGATCCATCATGATGGTCGTCATGATCGCCTTGCTGCTGGTCGTCATCGCAGCAACCATCGCCATCACCCAGGCCCAACGGCGAATCGCCGTGCAATACGCCAAACGCGTGGTGGGGCGCAAACAATTCGGCGGCCAGACCCAGTATCTGCCACTCAAGGTCAACTACTCGGGTGTGATGCCCATCATCTTCGCCTCGGCGGTGCTGTCGCTGCCGCCGATGATGTTGACTTGGTTTTTCGCCGGTCAGGGATGGGCCACCAAACTCTATGGAGAACTCGCCGGTGGCGGCACCTTGTATTACATCCTCGGTGGCATCGGCATTTTCCTGTTCTCCTATTTCTGGGTGGCGATGATGTTCCAGCCGTCCCAAATCGCCGAGGACCTCAAACGCAACGGCGGCTATATCCCCGGCGTGCGCCCCGGCAAACCCACCGCGGATTTCCTCGACTTCACCATGACGCGCCTGACCTTCGCCGGCGCGATCTTCCTCACCATCATCTTCATGCTGCCGGTGCTAACAGGAAAAATCGTCAGTCTTCCGCCCGGCTCGCTGATCCTTCAGTTCTTCGGCGGCACCTCCTTGCTTATCATGGTGGGCGTCACCCTCGACGTGATGCGCCAAGTGGAAACCCAACTCCTGCAAAAACATTACGACGGCTTCCTGCGCAAGGGCAAACTCAAGGGCCGTTATGATCGCCTCAACCAAGGCGGCAGCGCGGCGCCCCGCACGGCGATCATTTATCTCTGGACGGTCATCGCGATCCTGGTCGTGATCGGCATCACGGCGTACATTTACAACAGCCTCCGTTGAGCGCTGCGGCCCCGTGTCCCGCAAAACCCGCATCCCGATCAAATCGCCGCGTGAAATCGCCTTCATGCGGGCCGCCGGCACCATCGCCGCGACCATCCTCCAGGCTCTCGCCAAGGCCGTCGTGCCCGGTCGCAGCACCCGTGAAATCGACTTGTTAGCCGCCGAGTTGATGCGCCAGCACGATTGCAAGAGCGCCTTTCTCGGCTACCGCGGATTTCCGGGGTACACCTGCATTTCCGTCAACGAGGAGGTCGTCCACGGAATCGGCGGCCCGCGCCTCATCCGGCCCGGCGATATCGTGAAAATCGACGTCGGCATCATCAAAAGCGGCTTTATCGGCGACAACGCCACCACCGTGGCCGCGGGTGACATCCCGCTTGCGACCAAACGCTTGCTGGCGGCCACCGAGCAGGCGCTCTTCGAAGCCATCCGGCACGCCCGCCCCGGTGGTAAACTGGCCGATCTTTGTGGCGCGGTGGAGGATTTCGTCGTTCCGTTAGGGTTCTCGGTCGTCCGCGAATTCGTCGGCCACGGCGTCGGCCGCCGCCTGCACGAGGAGCCGCAGGTGCCCAACTACCGGCCGCGGGGCAAATCCCCGACCCTGATGCCCGGCATGACCCTGGCCATCGAACCGATGGTCAACGCCGGCGTGCCCTCCGTGCGCATCCTCGATGACGGCTGGACCGTGAGCACCGAGGACCGCAAACCCTCCGCCCACTTCGAGCACACGGTGCTCGTCACGGACGGCGAACCGGAAATTCTAACATGGCGTCCGCGCGAGGCCCTGCCGGAAATGTTAGGCCTGCCCGCATGGTGAAGAAGTCCCTCGGACCACTTCCCATTCCGGACACGGATCCTCAACGCGGCGGCAGGGTGGGCGTGGTATCCACAATGGTGGTGACTGACGGTTGCAGGGCGCCTGGCGTCACATGGATGATGAAAACCCGCCGGTAGGCGTCGAGATACTGCAATTGGCGCTCGGTGAAGGGCACCCAGGTTTCGCCCTGTTTGTAATAGAAATTCGTCTGCGCCATGTTGAATTCATTGACCTTCCTGACGGGCGGCACGTTGGTGATTTTTCCCGGGTGGATAGGCAGTTTGTGCTCACCGGCCTGAATGGCGGTCTCCACGCTGACCAGCGGCAGCGCCCGCGACTCGCCCTTGGGAAAGGCCTTGGCCGAGTCGTCGATGAGCACCATCCGGTAGGCGGGTTTCGTCCCGGCGGGGGACGGCAACACGACGACCATCGCCCGTTTGATGTTAGGCGGCAGCTTGACGCTTGCCGCCAGGCTTGCTTCGGGGTTCTTGGGATCGATGTTGGCCTTGTCGTAGAGTACTAGCGAGCCATTGACCGGCAGAGTGAACAGCGGCCGGCTCAGATCCTGCGGCCGGAAATCCAGCTTGACCACGACTCCTTTGCGGTCGGTGTAAAACAACTCGGCGGCGGGGTGCATCGGATCGTGCAGGACCGCGCGGATCTGCACCGGGGGCACCGCTTCCTTGTCTTGCGCATGGCCCGCCACGGGCAGCCAAAAGAAAGTTAGAATCCAAAGGGAATGGTTGCGGATCATGAGTCTCAGATTTCATTGCTGGAGAGCCAGCGGAAGGATATCAGGTTGATGCGGCGGCCGAAGGTCTTGTTCGCCTTGGCGGCCGTGGTGGCGGTCAAGGCATTCAATGACGGGCGGTCCACCGGGTCAACATATTCCGGCACGCGCTGGACCACGGCCTCCGCGTAGGCCCGGGCGCTCACCATGCCGTTAGGGTCCCACGCTTCACCGCAGACGCGGATGACGAAGGTGTCGCCGCGCACGGTGGCGGCCGGTTCCAGGATGCGCAGCAAATCGCCCTGGCTGATCCAGCCGGGTGCGCCGGCCGCAGGGTTGCCGGTCACAACTTCCGGCGTGTTGTATTTGTAGATCTTGGGGTCGCTGATGTCCGTCAGGGCGATGTCCGTCACCTTGGCCCCCCCGGGATTGTTTTTAAAAAAGTTGTCGTTGATTTTCGAGTCGGCGATGGCCGCTTCCAGCGCGCCGCGCCGGGTGAGCGGGCCATTCGAACCGATCTGGCGGTTCACGAACTCCGACATGGACAGGAACGGGCCGCGGCTGCGCACCTCATCGACGATTTTGGTGGCCAGGGTTTCGAGTTCGGGTTCGGTGAGTTCGCGGTGGCCGTTCCAATCGTTGGTTTTCGCATCGTCGATCTTGGTGAAATCGGCGGCTCCGCCGGTGACGCCCCCGTTGAGCAGCGACATGCCTAGAATCGGCACCCCGTCGGCCTTTTTCGCGTCGATTTTGTTAGTCTTGGCCCAGAAGGTGATGATTTCGCTCTTGTTCATCGACGCCAGCACCGCCTTCCACGCCTGCACGCTCGTCGAGTTGACGTTGAACGGGCCTTGGATCAACTGGTATTCGGCGGCGGTCTTGTAGGCGTCCTCTTTGGGTTTGCCGGCGGCGAAGAGTTCCGCCTTGGCGTCGGCCACGGATTTGCCGCCGGGCCGGTACGGCTGGAACGCCTGCGAGGGCAGCGGCGTGCTGCCTTTCATGAATTTCTCAAACACCGTGTCCGGCGTCTCGCTGCCGCGCGTCGCAAAGGTCGAAAAATAAAACCGGTCGTAGAGCGCGTGGTTGGCCAGCACCGAGTGGTCGAGTAATTCGTTAGGAGCCACCTGGCTATCGGTCTGCTTGACTTTGTCCGTGGACATCAGCGGGGAGACCAGCGAATTCGCGACAGGCTGCACGGTGCCGGGCAGATAGGCGGTGGTCAGCGCGTTGGAGCGGCGGAAGTCGGCGAGGGCCTGCATGGGGCCGGTGGGCAATTCGAGATAGCTGCCGGATTTGATGCCCCTGGCGGTGGTGTTGCCGGTGAGGGAGGGAACGCGGTTGCCTTCCACATCCATGTAGTCCTGATAGTCACCCCTGCTCAGAAACGGCTGGAAGTTGAGTTCGTAGGCCTGCACGCCGGGCTTTTCGTTGGCCAGTTTCATCGTGAAATTGGCACGGGATGGATTGTGGAATAGGAACGGTTTGCCCGCCAGGCGTCCGTCGCGCAGCAGGTTCACTCCTGATCCCGCAGTGCGTTGTCCCGTTTCATACACACCGCCATTGGTGGTGCGGGCATACGCGGAGAAGATGGCGAACGGATGCACGTAGGCGCCCTGGGTGCCGTAGGTGACCCCGCCGGGGGCGGCACATTCATGCCCGGTCAGGGAATCGGTGGGCGGATAACGGTAAACCCGGTTGTTGAAAAAACTCTTGAGACTGGTGTCGCTCTGGTAGTTGAATTCAAGTTTGGCATAGTCGCTGAGCGTGCCGCTGGCGGTGGCCTGGAGCTGGGCGCTCACCACAAACGAGGGGAGGTCCGCGTCCTTCTTGTTGGTCGTGGAATCGTCGAGATACCAGTTAGGCCGTTGCGCTTGGAATTCCACATAAAATTTGTCAGTGACCGTTGTGCTGGACACCTTTGGATTCGCAGCGGTGTCGCGCAAAAAGAGAAAGGTGCACCACCCGGGCCCCGAGCCCCCGGGGGCCCCCACCGCGGGGTTGCGATAGTGGTTGATCGTGACACCGTAGGTTTCGAATCCGAGGCCAGGGGTGAACGAGGGTTGCGCTTTGATTGCCTTGGTGAGTGTGTTTTGCCAATCAAACCCCAGCGTGTCGTAGCCTAGCCCGGCATCCTTCTGGAATGATGCGTCCGTGGGTAGACTAGGTCCGCAAATCAGGGTTTGCCCCGGCTTCATGACAATCGGTCCCGAAATGGCGGAATTCGTCGCCAGAGGTTGGGTGTTGCTCCAATTGGCGATATTCATGACGAACGTTTTTTCGCCCCTGACGTCAGGATATAGCATGGTGTTGAGGGATTCAAAGGTTTCAGGAACCACGCTTTGGGACAAAAATCCCCCGGTCCCGCCTGCTTGGAACTTGAAGTTGAAGGCGACCGGCACGTTGAGGAACGTCACCTTCATGCTGTAGAAAGAAAGGTTGACGTTGTAGGGATTGTGCAGGGTGACCACCGGCGTGAAAATCAGACCCACAAAGTAATCATAATTACTTGTTGCGCCGTTATTGCCGCCAGCTTGGTCGAGCCAAAAGACATCGGTGGCCGGTCGGCCTACCAGGCTGAAGATGGTATCGACCTTGGCGATGACCGGGGCCGGATTGTAGGTCTTGGGCACCGGATCGGTGGTGGCCGCGCCTGCGGTCACGGCATAGGCCGGGCCGTTCGTTTTGCCTTCAAGATCAGTGATATTTCTAAAGCTGTTATAATAACCCGCCAAGGTGCTCCAATAGGGGTCGGAAACGCCGCTGATGCCGTGCGTGGATTGATACAATTTCATGCCGCTGAACCCGGCGGGCAGCGTGGTGTTCCTTTCGAACACGGAGGACAAATCCTGCTTGAGGCTGCCGCCGCGCACGTCGGCCAGCACCCCTAAGGACCAGGGTGTCAGGTCATGGCGCAGCGGCTTGATCATGCCCCGGGCTTTGTCTAACAATTCAGCCTGGTCGAGGTCGGTGAGTTTGCCGGAGGATTCCTTGGCTTGATCGAAGGCGGCGGAATCGGTGTCGGCGGGCAGGCAGGTTAACAGATTGCCGGCGGCCCCCTTCATGACCGAGGGGTCCGGCCGCTGGCCGGCGAGCAGCGCGCGTTTTTGGGCGACGGTGGTGTTTTGGCTGGGATCGCGGTACAGATTGATGCGGGCTTTCTGCGCTTCGTCCGCAACATGCCAGGCATAGGCGCCTTGCACATTGCCGTTGCGCGAGACCGGCACCCTGCCCGCCACCACCTTGGCGCTGGCCGCAACCTTGCCACCCAGTGCGTTGTCGCCGACCAGTTCGATGGTTTTGCCGGAC
>Ga0268284_1000944_pt1 | contig 16647 bp, 17 predicted proteins | sample saktaG_14_FD_190137 | JGI IMG/M metagenome (GOLD analysis project Ga0268284, IMG submission 190137) | Saline water microbial communities from Sakinaw Lake, British Columbia, Canada - sak_2013_06_06_40m | ecosystem: Environmental > Aquatic > Non-marine Saline and Alkaline > Saline ...
AATAAACCCACCTACCGATGCCACTTCCGATACTCCCTCTGCAGTAGCCAATCCGTACTTTACATAAAAATCCTGGATCGTCCTGAGTTCCGCCGGGTTCCATCCGCCGTTTGGCTTTCCGGTCTTGGGATCCCGACCTTCAAGTGTATACCAGAATATCTGACCCAGTGCCGTTGCATCCGGGCCCAGGGTTGGTTGAACACCTGCAGGCAAGGTTCCGGATGGTAGCGAGTTGAGCTTTTCCAGAATGCGCGAGCGACTCCAATAGAATTCAACTTTATCTTTAAAGATGATGTAGATAAACGACATCCCAAACATGGAGGTGCTGCGTACCGTACTCACACCCGGTATCCCAAGCAGGGCGGTAGTCAGGGGATAGGTTACCTGGTCCTGGATATCTTTTGGCGACCGGCCCATCCATTCAGTAGCAACAATCTGCTGGTTGTCACCGATGTCAGGAATTGCATCCACAGGTACGGGGTCTCGCGGAATAAAACCCGTTTGCCAGTTAAAGGGTGCAAATACAATCCCGCCAATTAAGAAGGCAATAAGAAAGATGAAGGTAATCAGCCTGTTATCCAGGAAATACTTTACAAGTCGGTTAAAAAACATGGGTCTGTTTTTAAAGTCAAATCTGTTTATTCATATAACACACGGTTATCTTTTTAAGTTGGATTTTTCAACAATCCGGAGATTAAAGTTAAAAATAATTTTTGACTTATTGGCTTTGAAATGTAATCGTCAACCTTATCCTCATTCAATTTCTTTATTCATAAGAGTATACCTTGATCTTCTTTAATTTCTTATTACAAACAGGACATTTACCTTTTTTGTCAGAAGTGATCAAAGGATGCGAAGTACATGAAAAATAAGTCATTGTCTCTTGCTTTTCCTTTGCTGATATCTTTTGTTGTTCAAGAGCCATACCACATTTTGAACACTTGCCTGTGATAGGGGAGACTATTTCGGGATGCATCGGACAAGAATATGATTTCTTAGCATCTTTATTTGGTTTCGCTGCATTCGAGTTATGCCCTGCATGGCTGTTATTATTCCCTTCTCCACCAGAACCATGGCATTGCGCGGATGCGTTTAAATGAAATGCAAGAAAAAATCCTGCCAAAACGGTTATTCTTAATGTTTTGTCAATTATTTTCATTTTTAGACAACTTAAAGTTTAATGAATCTGCCGCTGAAAGTATCATTGCTATTCAGAACAATGGTATAGAAATAGATACCCACTGGTAGTTTTTCCCCATTGATATCAATTTTGTTTTGCCTGATATTTTCATTAGTTATTACTTTTCGACCCATCGAATTGTATATGGTAACAGATAATACAATTCTTCCCTCATCAATCTGGAACGTCACAGCCGATGTGAATGGATTTGGGAAAATATGAATGCCACCGGAAAGTTTGGATTCACTGATTCCAAGCGAAAAATACCTGTAAGCTGAATATTTCACTTTCTGAGAAAATGGCGGCTTCTGATTTTGAAAGCCTTTATTTATTTCCAGGATGGGGAAGCCGGTTTTTTTTGAATACCACCGGTAATAATAGTTGTCCAAATAAACATGAATGTCGGTAGCTACATTATTCACGTACAAGGTATCATACATCTTTTCTGTTGTCGTTATGCGAATAACCTGTACGGTTGTGTCAGGAGTAATCAGCGTGCCCCATCCGTCGGCAAGAGATTTACTGATAATATGATTCACCCTGACGGTGTCTGCCGAGATAGGAGTTTGAATATGAGCTACATTTTCCGTAGAATCACCATATGCCAGCAATGGAAAAATATTCCAGTTGGTGCCAACAACAACCGGTACAGGATCTTCAAATCCATATTGAAACAATCCGGTATTATTTACGATATAATGATTGTTGTAGCAAGCTGTTGCCTCGGTATGGGTAACATGTGAATGGTAGATATAACACCTGTCCTTCCGTGCAATATTCGAAAGTGGAAAATCGCCTGCTTTTGGAGTTGAAGAATGATTGATCCAGGTCACAGTGTCGTATGATGCCTGGAGGCTGCCACAGCATGGATTCAGCATGCTGTAATCCCAGACCATATTAGTGCCGGGAGAACCAGGAGAAAGATTGGCGCCCTGCGTGCTGTCAATCTTAACACTGATCTGAATATTTCCGGGTTGCGGCAAATCTTCCATGTCCAATGTTATCTGAGCAATACAAGGACTAAGGAATGTCATTGCAAGAATACCAAAATATATTGTTTTCATATTTCTGTAAGATAATTTTATCAGGTGCATAATATTTTTTTTAGAACATTACAATTTAAAATAAAGTTCTATTACATGCCTCCACAGCCACTGCCACTATTATTATATTGATAATTTCCATCTTTGTTGACCTTCATTTTACACCCTCCATGGTTATGCCCTCCCTTGGCATTGGATTTCACCAGATCCATGCCGCATTTCGGGCATGAACCTGGTTTATCGCTGACAACTTCAGGGTGCATTGGGCAAGTGTAGGTGATTTTTTTCTGTCCGGCAGTAGTCGGGCTTGTTTTAGGTGTGCAACTGGCAAGCATGATGATGGTGGTCATTGCAATTAAAACGAAAATCAATTTTTCTGCTTTCATATGATGATTTTTTATTTGTGTAGTGCCTGATGTTCTTTGCGCATTGCTTGCATCTGATTAACCATGTTTTGCATATTTTCCGTTATGGTTCCCATCGATGGGCAGTTTTTCATATGAAGCATCATCATGCTGTCCATTTTCATCGTGGTCATGTTCATCATGTTTCCCATCGCAACCATCATGCTGTCCATATTGCACATCATACCACCGGAACCACCGCCCATCATACCGCCGGAACCACCACCCATCATGCCGTTGGACCCCATCCCGTTCATCTTCATCATTTCAAGGCAATACTCATGTAAGTGCATGGTAAAGGAGGTGTCGGGCATATGATATAAACTATCATACATTTTACAGGTTGGATCTGTCATGGTCATCCCAACTGTTTTATGGCGTTCGACCAATAAATTTTCGTACTGTTGTGCTTGTGAATAATCCTTATTAAGCAACGTTTCTGTTGCCTTCAGGTTTTCTGCATTCTGGTCAGGAGTTGTTGTACTTTTATTACAACCTGCCGCCAACATGATGATGGCTCCAATGGCGATTATTGCAATTTTTCTCATTTTGAATAAATTTAAATTGTGAATAAAAAAATGAATAGACTTGCGATGTTGATACCAACATCAACAGCAAGGGAATGCCCCTAATTCAGGCAGATCCTTTCAAGGATAAAAGAATTGGATTTTCAGAAAAGGAAAACCTGCAGGATCGGAGAAGATAGTCCTGCGCAAATGGGTTTTGAGGTCAAGGGATTGTTTCGAAATCCTCCGGGTCCATCATTCATTTGATATACCACTGGCAAATTTGAGAATGCCAGTAAAGTAGGAAGCGAAATTTGTTTTAACTGTGTTTGAAATCCTGCCTTGAAGTCTAAATGATCTTGTGCGGATTCAAAATGATCGGTAATCCGGAGTCTGATTTTTTCATTATGACAACCCGGGCAATGGCCTTTGCAGCAATTATCCGGAGTCGAGTACAAAGCGACATGCACGAGATGGCTGCCGCAATAGTGGCGGGTAATTGTCAATCCGGTGGTGCCGAAAAGCAACGCAAGGATTAATAAAATATGTCCGGCTTTTTTAAACATGCGACAAAATTACAAACAATTTAAACAATCAACGCTAATTGTTTCAGAATATTACACCAGGATAAAATATATCCTTTGTATGATTAGACAATAAAAACTACAAAAACTTGCGGCATGTGTGTGAACATCTTTTGCCTAAAAAAATAATTTACCCTGTTGCAACCATGTAAAGGTCCGTATTTTCTTATCCGAACCGGAGTCAGGGCTAACATCCGGGTGAGGGATGTACCGGGAAATGTAACTGAAAATAAATATCAGATTTTGAAGGAAAATGGAATAAAATTCGTACCTTTAATTTTGGTGTGAGTTTCCGGATCAGGATATTCAGATCAGTTATTTTTCCATCCCGTATGATCAGTTTCCCTTCAGGGAATGATCCTGATGATAACCCGCCTGTCAATATCATCCTCTAAGTCTTTTCTAAGTCTCCTCTAAGTCCGCTCTAAGTCTTGTCTAAGTAATGAACAGTATTCATTCATACTTCACTCAGTCTTCAATCTTACTACATATAGTCATTGTTCAATTGTCCTATAAGACAATTCTCATTTGGCATTCCCGTGAAGATGGACAAAAGCTATAGAAAGGCGCCAGAAAAGATAGAGATCTCCCATTCTCCATTGAATTTCGCCAGCAGGCAACGTCCTAATCCGGTTGCCGGATGATCTTGCGATGGAGTTCCACGTTGCCCGTCTGCAGTGTTACATGGTATAACCCCGGAAGAAGGCTCTTCGTTGAAAACCTCAGGAATTGAGTTCCTCCTTCCATCCTGCGGTCAAGCCACACCGAAATGACCTGTCCGGTTGCCGATACCACTAAAATCCTGACAGGAGCTGGTTTTGGCAGGATAAAGCTGACATTGACCACCTCCTGAACCGGGTTCGGAAAGATATGAAGATCCAGCGGATCCGGATCAACGGTGCGTTTCACTCCCAGCGGATATGAGAATTTTTCTGTTACCACATAATGCAGGAATCCCCGGGCATCGGCCGTATCAAGATAATAAAGGGGGAAACTGAGCAAGATGCTTTTGTGGTCGTCGCCCATGTATTCCAGTCCGACCGGCCGGTTTTTCATCTTTCCGAGCGGGTTAGGAGGATCATAGCGGGAATCGAACCGGTAAATAACCGTTCCTTCCGGCGCCGGGGCGAAAACATCGACATTGTAAAGCTGCCCGATGTATTGTTTATCCATGAATTTCAGGGAATCGACATGCAGGGAGTCGTAATCCCTGACTGCATTGGCCCTGAAGAGCATGCTCTGTACTTTCCGGTCGTTGCTGTCGACCTTGAATACCTGGCGGAAAAGTGCTGTTTCAGACACTTTCGAAGGATAGTTGATTGCTGAGTTTATCCAGAACCTGGCCGGGGTAAAGCCGGCGAAAAGGATGTTGCCTCCGTTTTCTTTATGGGCCATGACACATTGTGCCATCTCTGAATTCATGGGCTCAAATTCCTGGGAATTCGACATCCAGAGTATCGACCGGTAACGCGAAAACAGTGACATTTTTGTCTGCTGATCGGCATTGATATCCTGCCATCTGTAGGGAATGGTATCCAGGATGGCATGATAAAATCCGCGGATGCTGTCGGGGGTTGTTTTACTGCCTTTAAGGTTAGCCAGTACCAGGAGGGTGTCGTTGAAGCTGAAACGGGCTCCTGAAACTTCATCGGACGGAAGGCTTTCCCGGAGTGAATCGTTCACCGTGTTGATTACATAATAATACTGCCTGTTCTCCACGGCCGTTGCATCATGGTAAATTGAATCGGATGCCGGCGTGTCGCTTACTTTCTGATAGGGACCCCCGGTATTGTCTGACCGGTAAATATTGACTCCTTTTATGAACCCATTTGCCGTTGGTTTCCAGCGAAGGACGATGTCCTGTCGTGTGGATTGGGCCCGCAGGTTTTGAGGATAGGGCGATCGTTGCTGCTCGGCCAGTGTCGCCAGGGCGCCACCCGTAACTTTGGCCAGGTAGGGGACATTGCAGTTCCCAAGCGTATCGGAGGGTAAATGCCAGTTCGGGCTGAATTCAATCTCCTCAAAGTAGGCTGAAGGAAAAGCCTGGAGCCAGTAAGGATAAGAATCGGAACCATCGTTCATTTTATCCTGCGGGAAAACGGCTGTCAGTCCGGTGTACCGTTCGAGTGCGTCTGCGGCACAAAACCCGGCCCATTCATAGCCAAGATACTGGTAAACCTTGACCTCCGGCAGATCTTCAGGGTTATTTGAGATCATATCCAGGTTGAGCATATACCGTACATCCTCCTCACCCAACCTGGCTTTTATGGCGGCGACCCGGGAACCGAAAAGCCCGAGTTCCTCGGCGGCAAAAAGGGTAAACCGGATGGTTGTTTCAGGATGATAGTTCATTTTTTTCATGACCCGCGCGATCTCCAGGGTTGCAGCAACTGCAGTTCCGTTGTCATCCACCCCGGGTGCGTTGGTGAAAGGATCGGGTTGACAGTAGGAATCCCAGTGGCCACCCACGACATAGATTTCCTGAGGGGCTGAAGAGCCTGCGAGGGTGCATACCACATTGTACTGCCACGTGGTGTCGGACAAACCACCCCCATTGTTAATGATCAGGTAGAAGGAGTCGAGCTTTACATCGGTATAGCCATAAGAGAGGAACCGGTTCATCAGGGTGGTGGCGATCGGCTTGTTATTGTCGATATTCAGCATGAACCGGGTCCCCATGTTTTGCAGCGCCTGCAGCGTTGCGCGCAGGGTATCGGCATTCACCTCACTGACCATGGCCGTGATGGCCGGATCGGCAGCCCGCACCTTCCGGCTGTGTGTATAAGAGGTTTCAGAATACCTTGTCAGAGGAGCCGAAGGGTCGGGACGCTTTTCAACGATCCTTGCAATTCCGTCCTGGGCCTCCAGCAACAGGGGAAGGATAGCAAGCAGGGCGATCATCACGGAGTGTATCAAATATTTCATGGCAATGATATTTTAATTGATCAGCGATTAAAAGTATAACATTAAAAACAGTCCTTAAAGAATATTAGTCAAACATGTGAAAAGAGTGGCTAAGGCGGGTAAATTTTCGGCTAAACGCATTTCAGACCGTGACCCCCGATGAGGATACCAGGTTGTTGTTAAAGTTGCGTGTAGACCGTGAGAATCGTATGATCTGCAGGTTCCTTCTTATATTGGTACGATTAATAGGATGATGGGGGCGAAGAAGAAGTGGATTTTGACACCAATTTCAATATAATGTACCCCAATCTTAGGGCAGAGTGCAGGTGTTTTTAAATTGTTTTTCTTTGATTTCTTCTTTTCAAATTTAATAAATCTTTTGTTGTTGTGGGGGTTTGAGACGGGAGATAACTCTGTAGGAGTTATCCTCGGCGAAAAACCTTTCTCTTTTTGCTTCTTTTTCTCTTTGTTAACATCTGTTCATTTGTTCATAACTCAATCGCATCAGGCTACTTTACGGTACACTGTTTCCGGAGTCTGATAATCCAGGGACTGATGCAATCGCTCCTTGTTGTAAAAATAGAAGTATTTCTGCAAGCCTTCGTAAAGCTGGACCCCATCATCGAAGACATGAATGTAAACGCACTCGTACTTTACGCTTTTCCAAAGCCTTTCAATAAAGATGTTGTCGATAGCCCTTCCTTTACTGTCCATACTGATGGCAATGGGTTTATCTCGTTCTGTGAGCAGCGAAGTATACTCAAAGGCGGAGAACTGGCTGCCCTGATCAGAGTTAATGATCTCCGGCTGCCCATAGGTTTCAATGGCTTCCTCGACGATCTGGCGACACCACAGTGATGTCATCGTGTTACTGATGCCCCAGTTGACTACGAACCGGGTATGCACGTCTATAATCGCACAGAGGTACATAAAACCACGGCGCATGGGCACATAAGTTATATCGATGGCCCAAACCTGGTTGGGATGATCGATCACAAGATCCTTTAACAGGTAGGGGTAAACCGGGTTTTCTTTGCTTTTCTTGCTGGTATTACGTTTGTGGTAGATGGTTTGCCAGCCGAGAAGTTCCATAAGTCGCTTTACACGTTTACGGTTTACCAGGTAGCCCAAATTCCTTAACCAGGCCGTAATGCGCCGTATCCCGTAAAACGGCGTCTTATAATACTGCTCATCGATCAATCGCATCAAATGAAGATTTTCTTCACTCTCCGGAACCGGAGTATAATAAAGTCCGCTACGGTGGATCCTCAGCAATTCACATTGACGGCAAAGGCTTATATCAATTCCCTTTTCGATCATGGATCTTCTGGCTTCAATCGTCTTTACAATAGTTTTTTTTTGAGCCAATCAATTTCTACCTTTTGTTGGCCAATCTGAGCGTAGAGCTTTTCTAAAAGGGCCTCCTGTTGAGTTTTATCGCTATTGTTCTTTTCATCGGAGGCGAATACCAAAGCTGCATTGGCCAAAAACTCTTTTTTCCAAAGACTTATCTGGTTGGGGTGTAATTCATGTTTTCTCGCGATTTCTTCTAAAGAACTCCGTTCTTTTATTGCCTCGATGGCAATTTTTGCCTTAAATTCGGCACTGAATTTTCTTCTACTTCTTTTTTCCATGACGGTAAAATTAAGGGTTTGTTTTCCACCTTAACTCGCTGTCCTAAAAAAAGGTTACATTATACTTATCTTGAAAAATATTTAAGTCCGTATTGTATATATTCCCGTAAAGAAGCCAAAATAGGTGTACTTGAAAATGCCGAAGGTCCAAATGGATGTGATTCAAAAACAGTACTTTCATACTTAAATAAGTGTGTTGATCAAGGCTGCTATTGGGATGTTATCCTCCTAAATTGTGGGCTTCATGATATTAGATTTATAAATGGGAAACACCAAACTGATTACCTAATTTACCAAAAGAATATCTCTGAAATAATACAAATAGCAAAAAATATATCTGACCATATAATTTGGGTTCGTACAACCCCAGTAAATGATGAATTACACAATTCTTTGAGACAAGATATTAAAAGATACAACTTAGATGTTGTAAAATACAATGAAGTAGCAGATAGTATCATGAGTCATAATAACATTTATATAATTGATTTATATACCTTTTGCGAATGTTTAGGGGGTGCTGAAACTTATCTGGATCATATTCATTTTAATAATGAAAGTAGGAATCTACAAGGTGCTTTTATTGCTGGTAATTTGATCTCCTATTTCAATATAGTAAAAAGATCAAATGCAGCTATTGTGTAGATTATTTCTCTGAACTATAAGAATTACCTAGCAATAATATCTATTTTTTTATGTCAGAAAAACATATTAGAATCACATCTATTCAAGGATGTTTAATTTATGCGCTAGACATTGGTTATTTACTTAAATATCCATGGTTGTCAGATTTAATATCTGAACGTGCATGTGAAGAATGGCTAATAAATCTAAGTAATGGATTTCATAACTGGTCTAAATTTGGACTTTCAAAACCTGAATTTACTGCATCGGAATATGCAAAGACAGATCGAGCACAAAGAAACACGTTTTCTAAAAGTTACGCAAAGAGATTGCTACCGCTTGAATTTAAAATAAAAAAGTCAAAAAATTATGTTTCAGATATTTTTACATATAAAGCTGAGAGCATTCGAATTAGTCCACAAGGTGGAATATCAATTCGATTAGTCTTCGAATCTAAAACGGTTAATTTATCTGCAAAAGAAACTATTGATGAATACAATCGTATGTTAAAGAGTGTTCCTGAATTATTGCAAACTACTTTAAGAAATTTTATAAGTTTTTGGAATGAATCAGATATAAAAATTCGATTAATAATGGCTTCCCAAGAACTTCTTGAGGAAATCCTGTATACCTATGAAATTATTGATCTCGATTTTTCCCTTCGATATTTGAATGAAGATATTTCCACTAATTCAATAAAAAACCTTTACATTGATACAGATAAAATCCCTGTTTGTGAACTATATTCCATTGCTAAAATGTCTCCAACAAGTGTGCAGGCTCTGAATGACACACGCTTATATGAGTTTATTGAAACAGATATAGGTGGGAGAAATGATGAGCTATGGTCAATAAACAGAGAAAGAATGTTGCGTTGCCATCCAGATAAAGACAAGATACATAACAAAGCATTCTTTTGTGATATCAAAACTGCAACAGAAATATTGATATGTCAACAAGCAACTTTTGATTTTTTAGAAGAATGGGTAATAAGGAAAAGAAAATTGGTTCTTAATCAAATGCTTTCTCTAAATCGTATGGATGAGAATGAAAAAATTGATTTTCAAGAACAACTACGAGAGGTTATGGGTATAACTCAATTATTAATTGAACCAATAATACTACAAAAGAATGTAAGGCATACATTCTATATTCAAGCAACGTCGCTGTTAGTAAGATGCTTAGAAATTCAAACAAGTAATCAAAGAGCATCGTCTGCACTGAAAGATTTTGCTCAACTAATTGATTCAATAGCAGGTTATAGGTATTCTGACATAGCAACATCAATGGGCAGCATTCAAATACAATTAGGTAAAAGTACGAGAAGAATAGGTTTTGTAACCATTTGGATCACAACAATAGGTATTATTCTAACAATCATACAGGTTTATTTAGCATTTAAGAAATGAATCTTCATGGAAGAAGGACGACAACTCCCAATTGTTGCAGTAAATGGGATAATATTTACGAATAGCAACAGCTTTATTTTGACGCGACGAGCAGATAATCATTTATGGTGTTTACCTGGTGGTATTGTTGAATTTGGTGAAACAATAAAAGAAGCATTATTACGCGAAATTCACGAGGAAATAGGTGTTAGATGTTCAATAGAACGACTTGTTGGAATATATTCTGTCAATAATAGATCAACAAAAATCACAAAGCAAAGCAGCATAATTCTAGCATTTAAATGTCGCATCATCCGGGGGATACCACATTTCTCAAATGAGGTTGAAGACTTAGGTATATTTAAAGCTAACAATCTTCCAGAAAATATTATAAAAAGTCATATAGTTAGAATAAAACATGCACTAAATGGCCACATTTTACCATATATCAATTAGGGAACCAGGCATCCGAAATTGTAATGATTGTGCCGTCCTTCTAGGAAAAGGGATTTAGAAAACATTCAGAATATTGATGGTGGCAATCTGGCATACTCACTGTGGAGTGGCTATTTGCCGAAATCCTACACTAAGAAGTTCATTGGCTATTTAAAAAAATCGGAACTTCACACAGTACGACATTCACACCAGCGGACATGCCGACATCGGAGCATTGAAACAGATGGTTGTACTCAGTTAAATTTTAAATATTTGACTTATGAAAAGGAGCGAATTAAACGTTGTCATAATCATATCTATTTTTTTTTCTATAATAATTGGAATTGGCTATTTGTGGCTTAATAATGATGGTGTTAACATCAAAACTGGCTTTAAGGCAATTAGTTTTGGTATAACATGTATTACATTATTTTGGACATTTTACATTAATTATGGATGGAAATGGCCCGTGTTAAAGAAACTCTTTTACCGTCCAAATATTAGTGGGACCTGGTCAGGAGAAATAGTTTCTGACTGGAAAAATGAAGCGGGGGAAACCGTAAAACCGAAAAGCATTTTTGTTGTTATTCGGCAAAGTTTTTTGAGAATTAATTGCACAACCTATACGGATACTTTTATTGGTAAATCATACTCTGAAACGTTTTCACTTAACAAAATCAGAGGCATAAAGAATGTTGTGTATTTATATCGAAAAGAAACCTCATATAAGGGAGATAACATTAATAATGAAGGAGCAACGGAATTACGATTGATAGAATCTGAAGTTAATCGGTTAGAAGGAAAATATTGGAGTAACACTAAGACTAATGGCACTATAAAGCTTATCTTTATTGCCAAAAATCATGTTGATTCATATGAAAAAAATCAGAGTCTAGTTTCCAAAAAGCGTTTCTATTAGAATCATTCAAAAATGCTGAACCATATGAAAAATGGTTAAGTGATATCCGCAAAGAAGATTGTCAATTAAGACGTATAGTAAGATATATGAAAGCTTGGGCAGATTTAAAAAAGAAAGAAATGCCTTCAGGAATTATGATGACAATTATGGTATCCAATAATTATATTGCAAACGAAAGAGATGACATTGCCTTAAGGGATGTACTTGTTGAGATATTGAATGAACTTAAAGGTAATGGATTCAAATGTTTTAGACCAACACCCAAAAAAGATGAAGATCTTTTTTTACCATTTTCAATTGTAGAAAAGGAGTATTTTAGAAATGCACTAAATAACTTTATAATATCAGCCAATCAAGCTATTGAAAACCCAAATAAAAGAGATTCCTGTTTAAAATGGCAAAAACATTTAGGGGATAGATTTCCATGTCATCTTGCTAAAGACGAAATTGAAGGAGCAAAAGTTTACGTTGCAGCTCCAATCAAGAATGATAATTCGAGAAGTGCAGCAAAATGATGAATAAACTGGAATCTAAAGCATTGGTATTAGAACAATTGTCGCTTATAGAAAATGTTCGTGTTTTAGATGGTTTGGAAAACAAGAAATTAGGATTTCTATCTGAGCATGAAATATGGGAAATAAACACTGAAATTCTTATTAGGAGTAAGATTTTTCCTGTTGTGTTTCATATTTCTTTCCAAAATCATTTTCCAACAGAAATCCCTAAAATTTATTTATCACCTGATACTTATGAAAAAGTTAAATATATCCCTCATGTAGGTACTAATCGTTTGGTCTGCACATTTGATTCTGCAATTGTTTCAACAAATGTAATGGACCCATTCGGCATAGTAATTGAATGTCTTCATCGAGCTAAAGAGATAATTACTGATGGCTTAAACAAAGTTAACAATAATGATTTCTTAATTGAATTTAAGGCATACTGGGAGGAAATTTACGAAAATGAAAGTCATCCTAGGCAATTATTGTCAATCATAAATGAATTGAAGGAAACTGACGAACCCCAACTAATCTGCTTGAATTCTCCTTTTAATAGCTACAGATACATTCTTCATAAGTCAGATTCACTAGCCGACCAGGTTAAGTCTATTCTTCCAGAATATCGAATAGATTTCACTGAGGTTTCCGTTTTTTATTTGAAAACCAATCCGTTTAATATTCCACCATTTCATTATCGAAATAGAGATGTTTTTGACTTAGTTAAGCAATATAATGCCGATCAAATAGATGACTTTAAAAGGTTCATTAATCGCAAAGCATATCCCAAATTGGTCATATGTAAAAAGTTTATCAATGAAAAGGAATATATATTCGGTTGGTTTCATAAACCTATAAGTACTACTAGAAAAGGGTTTAGACCTGGATCATTTACCCCTTTTTCAATGTTTAGTGAGTTACAGGCTAATGAATTAGTGGATAGAATTTCTACTGATATTCTAACGCCCGAAAGACTGGAAAGAAGAACTTCGGGTTTGTTAAACCAGAAACATTATTCCTTTTCAATAGCAGGGTTAGGGAGTATCGGATCAAATTTATTAAATTTATTAAATTCATTTAGCTTTCCAGAATTTCATTTAGTTGATGACGATTTTCTTAGAATTGAAAATATTGGAAGACACTTTCTCGGTTTTTCATTTGTAAATAAGGTCAAGACATTAGCATTAAAGAATTATTTGCAAGCTGCTAACCCATTACAAAAAGTTTTCACAAAAGAAAAATCAATTATTGACGTAATAGAACAAAATCCTGATTTTATTAATGAAACTGATTATTTATTTGTTTGTATAGGCAAGGTAAATATTGACTTGTGGCTGTGTAATGCACTAAAATACAAAACATTACAAATACCCGTTTTTTTTATTTGGGTGGAGCCTTATTTGTGCGGTGGACATTGCTTGTACTTACATCCATCAAATCCAGATTTCGAACAATATTTTGACGAAGGCTTTTTTATTAAAAATATTATTCCAAAGGAAATTTATAAAGAAGGGAAGATAGATTTTTCATTAAGAGAAACAGGTTGTCAAACAACTTACATTCCTTATTCAAGTAACAATGTTATAAGTTTTTTATCAAGCTTGTTCCCTTTTATTTGCTCGATAATTGATAAGGGGAGTATGAAGTCAACCTCATATACATGGCGTGGAAACTTGGTGAAATTGGAAGAATTAAGTATTTATAATTCTGATCTTATTAACATGACTGAAAACAATAGAATAATTGAAACTACAATACAATGATGACAATAAGGAGTAAAAAAATATCAATATTTCTTAGTGAATCAATCCTTAATGTATTGGCAAGTTACAGACAGAATGATAAAAAGGATAATGAGGCTGGCGGAATTTTATTGGGTCAAGTAAAAGATAACAATGTCTTTATTTTAAAAGCATCCTCACCAAACAAATTTGATAAATCAAGGAGGTGCTCTTTCGAATGCAGCAAGGAGGCGGCACAAATAATAATAGATTATGAGTTTACTAATAGTGATCGTAAGACAATTTACCTTGGCGAATGGCATACACACCCAGAGCCGATACCCTCTCCGTCTGGGATCGATATCAGAATGATAAAGAATCAATACTTTAAGAACAGATTAGATGAACCGTTTTTAATATTAATTATTCAAGGATTAAAAGAAATATATGTCGCATTATTCGATGGACAAAACATTGAGCAAATCAATTATACCGTTTTAAAAGACTAAAACAATTTATCAAGATGTATCTTTTATTCAAATAAAAAGACGATGATGTGAGAAATAGACAATAAAATTATTGATTAATCACAATCATACACCACGTCATCGTTTGGCGTAGTCAGAGTTTATCTTCGCATGAAAAAAGACATGAATACATTGTATTTTATTCAACGGTTTCCCGATGAGACTGTATGCAAAGAGCATTACAGGGATATGCGGATCAAACAAGGTTTGACCTGCAAAAAGTGTGGCGGAACCAGTCATTTCTGGTTGGCCTGCAAATGGCAATTTGAGTGTAGAGCCTGTCATTTCCGTACAACATTAAGAAGTGGGATCATGATGGAGCATTCCAATTTACCGTTCAGAATCTGGTATCTGGCGATCTTATTTATGACTGCCACGAAAAAAGGTGTTTCAGCCTGTGAGATGCAGCGCCAGCTTGAGTATAAAAGATATATGACAGTGTGGTCCCTGATGCATCGGATCAGGACCTTGATGGGCAAAAGGGACGATTTATATTCACTGACAGGTATGATCGAGTTTGATGAGGGGTTCTTTGAAATAGCAACATCAGAAAATGAGCGGAAAAGCCTGAAACGGGGCAAAGGTAGCCAGCGGCAGGAAGATGTTGGCGTAATGGCAGAATCAACCCCATTGGTGGACATTAACACAGGAATCGAGACTAAACATTGCAGATATTTCAAAATGAAGGTTTTAGATTCTCAAAAATCAGAATCGGTTAATACTCTCTTTCAGGACAATGTCACATCCGACAGTGTCGTATTCACAGACCAGGGCAAAAACTACCAGGATATTCATAAGTATGTCGATATGCATATCACCGAAAAATCATCAAAACAGACTACGAAAACAACGCTGAAATGGGCTCATATCGCAATAAGCAACGCTAAAAGAACTTTTCTTGGTGTCTATCATAAAATGAGCTCAGATTACTTACAAAACTATCTTAACGAATTTACTTACAAACTGAATAGGAGAAACTTCGCTGATTTATTCGAAAGGGTGATCATAGCTGCTGTTTTTCCTTACTGGTACGGAAGTGCTTAATCAAAATAAAATTTAAAAAAATATTTAATGAACATTCGCATCTGGGATTATAGAATGGATTTTAGTTCTTGGAAGGTCCTGTTCAAAAAATAATCAGAATTAGAGAAAAATTAGTTTTGAGACGTAAAAAAAACTTAGTAGCAGCCGGAGATAAAATCAACACATTATTTAATCCCCTTTGTTTGAACAGAAAAGTTAAAAAATATTGTTGTTGTTTACAAGTGAGGGCTCCTATGACGATTACGAATTGAAGTTCGAGATTCCAGATGTTCTGTCATATATCCAGAGCAAAACAGAATTGACTCGAAGCACCATACTTGAAATCTTAAAAAGATCTGGTCGTTTGAAGGAATTATTCGTCAATCCTCAGTTATTTATGGATAATGCTGTTTTTCAAATCAGGGAAGAACTTCATAAATTAATGATTGATGGGATTAAGTATGAGAAAATTGGAGATAAGATTTATGAAATGACTTTGTTTGACGATAGCGACTTTCAGATTTATATTGATGAATTTACTCATATCGTTGGCAAAACCCAAACTACAGAAGATGGGAAACAGATTGCGAGGGAAAAGACCATTTATGAAAACTACATTCCACTTGATAGTAACGTAGAAAGCATATTTGCTCAAGATTGTGAAACAAGCGAGCAAATAGAATTTTACTTCAAACTGCCTTATTGGTTCGAAATTAAAACACCAATTGGAGCATATAGGCCTGACTGGGCAGTAGTCTTCAAAGAGGAGAAGAAAATCTATTTTGTAGCAGAAACAAAATCTGAAGGGCAGGAGTTGAGAGGAAGTGAAAAATTAAAAATTGATTGTGGTAAAGCACACTTCACAAACTTTCCTGAAGTGTCATACAAAAGAGTGTCATCGGTCAGCGAACTCAGAAAATAATCGAGGTGGATACTTTAATTTTTGATCACTTTCACAAAGCCGGCCATTCGTAAGCCTCCATGAATAGCGTGAACAATATACATCCCAGGGTTCTGATTGGGAAGTGAAAATTCATATTTATCGGTGATCAATATTTCTTTGATGAAAATTCGTTCACCCATTACTCCATAGATAATTAGTTGCACGCTATTTGAACCATAAGGGTTATTTATACTCAGTGAACTTGAATTTGCGAAAAAATCAGGCCTGAAGCAGTTGGAAATTATCTGTCATCAAACTTCGTAATTCGACTTTATATTCTTCGATGTTTTCAAAAAAATTCAGGCATTGTTTTTT
>Ga0268284_1000945_pt1 | contig 16615 bp, 24 predicted proteins | sample saktaG_14_FD_190137 | JGI IMG/M metagenome (GOLD analysis project Ga0268284, IMG submission 190137) | Saline water microbial communities from Sakinaw Lake, British Columbia, Canada - sak_2013_06_06_40m | ecosystem: Environmental > Aquatic > Non-marine Saline and Alkaline > Saline ...
TGCCGCACAGGACAGCGCCATCATCACCGCCCCCGCGGTTGACCCCCGTATTGACCGGATCGTCATCGACTCTGAGACTGGGGTGGTCTCGGTGATCACCGGCGTGGAGGATGACCCGCCGGCGGCCCCGGCCATCACCGCCGGAAAACTGCCGGTCTGCCAGGTCCTCTTGGCCGCCTCCACTACGGAAATCACCAATGATCTGATCACCGATGAACGAGTGGCCGCAATCAGCAGCAGCTCATCCTTGGAATTGGCTTCTGATTCTGAAGCAAAGGCCTGGGTAGTTGACACAAAAGCCGTGTCTCCCAGTCAACTGCGGTATGCAGTGCCGGCGGGGGTCATCATGGGATATGGGGGGTCATCCGCCCCTACCGGGTACCTAATGTGCGACGGCTCCCTGGTGAGCAGAACCACATATGCCGACTTATTTGCGGTGATTGGGACTACATTTGGCGCTGGCGATGGTTCTACCACGTTCAAACTGCCGGATATGCAGCAACGGGTCCCCATGGGCAAGGCGGCGAGCGGGACCGGGCATACCCTGGGGGAAACCGGCGGGACGATAGATCATACTCACTTACTGGCATTGTCATCCGGCTCAGGGAATAACGGCATGTATGTGGCGGCGCTTGAAGGCGAACTGCCGGTTAAACAAAAAGCCTCCTGGGTGTTTGACCAGGTATTCCGCTACACCGATGCTGACAACCAAAAATACCTAGTGCTTAATTTTATCATCAGGCATTAAAGGAGTAATTCATGGCATACCCCACCACGTTAACCAATGCCCAAGACGATTCAGTCCCGGGGGCTGGGGACGGCACTCTCTATGTTGCCGCCCACCTGAACAACCTGGAAGCCAAGGTCGGCGTCGATGGTTCCGCGGTGGTGACCTCCATAGATTACCTGCTGAAAAATGTGGCTTCGGTTGACCCTGGCCATAAGCATGACCACGGTGGGTTGCAGGGGTTGGAGGACGACGATCATACGCAATATATCAATCACGCCCTGGCCACGGCAGCCAGTGACTTCCTGGTGGCCTCGGGGCCTGGCGCCTACGTCAAGAAAACCCTGGCGGAAACCAAAGCGATTCTCGAACTCCCGGCTTCCCCCTATGTGATCGGGGACCTGCTCTACGCTTCTGCGGTTAACACCTTGAGCAAGTTGCCAGCAGTAGCCGTTGGCCAGGTCCTGGTGTCTGGGGGTGCTGGGGCGGCTTTTGCCTGGAGCGGAGCACCGACCTTAAGCACCAGCCTGACAGTCCCCACCATCATCGCCCCAGCCGCAAGTCTCGTTCTCAAGCCCACCACCGACGGCCTGACTGCCATTCAACTCTGCGACAAAGATGGCAATGCTATCCTGAATGTGGACACGACTAATGATAGGGTCGGCATCGGGACGACGAGTTTTGGCACCTCCGCCATCAAGGTCCTGGGCATGGGTTCCGGCACTGCCCCGACTACCGCCCCGGCTGACATGGCGCAAATATGGGTTGAGGATATTAACGGGGCAGCGGGCTACGCCGGACTGCATAAGCGCACCGAGACCACCAATCAGAAAGAGGTGGTTCCCGGAGTCATCATCAAGACCGATACCGGCAGCCCGGCGAATCCCTATGAAGGATTGCTGGAAATCAACACCTTTGACAATCAGTTCAGAGGATATGCTGAGGCGGCCTGGCGGACGTTAGCCCGCTGGGATTACACCGTGGGCGATCTGCTCTATGCATCGGCGGTTAACACCTTGAGCAAGTTGCCAGCAGTAGCCGTTGGCCAGGTCCTGGTGTCTGGCGGCGTGGGAACGGCTCCGGCGTGGGGGAAGGTGGCACTCACCACCCACGTCACCGGGGTCCTGCCTCCGGTTAATGGGGGAGACGGCGGGACTACTGCCAGTGCCAGCGGCCCGGTGACGGTCACCACGACCCTTAACCGGCAAACCTATGTGGCCACCGGCGCAGTCGAATACGACCTCCCCACCGGCGACCTGTCGGCTTTTGTGGCTGTTGGCGCAGTCCCCCTCAAGTACACCTTCGTGAAGTCAGCAGCCGGCACCCTGACGATTGATCCTGGGGCAGGTAATTTTATAGCGAATGGAATAGCGGCGGCCACGCTTTACGATGACGTGAGCGGTGAGACATGGGCGACGGTAGTACTTCAACTCGTGAGCAGCGCCGGGTCGGTAAACAAATGGGTGATCGTTGGTGCGCACGGGACGTGGGCAACCTAAGGAGATAGTTGATGGCAACCAAAAACATATTCGGCTTCGCTGCCCCGCTCTCGGTAGAGCTTGGCGGGACCGGTAACAACGTCCAGATCGGCTACATCGGCAAACCCGGCACGGCTGGTTTCGGCGTCGGCATCTGCCCCACCGCCAACCTGCCCACAGACATGACACCAATGTCGGGGTGCTTTGACCCGACAAACGCCAACTACGGCAATTACCAGTATGCCGACGGCTCGGTGATGGTCTTCATTCCGAAATTTTATTACAAGATCGGGACCGGAGCCAACGGCCTGGCCATCAATGTGGTGGACATCAAAGGCACAGCGCAGTTTTCCAGCACCGTCCAGGCCAATGATGCCGGGTACGCCCTCCACCGGGCTTTTATTGACGGTGGCGCTGAACAAGTCGGGTTTTTTTTCGACAAATATCAGGTTTCCAAGGTGGCCCTGGGCACAGGGTACGTTGGAGCCAGTATATTAAACGGCCTGCCCTTAAGCACAGCTGCGGCTCATAACCCCATTGCCGGCCTAACGGCTTGTGCTACCAATGCGTATTTCGAGGCCATTAAAGCTGCCCATGCCAGGGATGGGGTTGATGGCGCCAAGAACGCCACCAGCATATTTTTTGTGGCCAGCCAATTCCAGCGGGCCGCCCTGGCCCTCCTGTCTATGGCCCACGGCCAGGCATGCACCAGCACGGTCAACTGCGCCTGGTATAACGCCACCTATAATTACCCCAAGGGCTGCAACAACAACGCCCTGCGGGACGCGGACGACACCACGGTCCTGTACGTCACGGATGGCTATTCCAACTGTGGCAAGACCGGGTCTGGCGACCCATTCGCTAAAACCACCCATAACGGCCAGGCCTGCGGGGTGGCCGATCTGAATGGGCTGATGTGGGAGATTAGCCTGGGGGTGACCTGCATTGCTCCGGCAGCGGCGGCTATCGAGGGCATGAGCGTAGCAGCGGCTTGTGTGGTCACCTGGACGGGGCATGGCTTAACGACAAATGATTTCGTCATGATCCTCGCCATTACCCAGGCTGACTGGGTTGGGGCGAAGGATAAGATTTGGCAGGTCACCGTGCTTGACCCTGATACGTTTACCATCGCTTTTGATTCCTCCGGGTTCGGCACAGCGTATGAAGCCGGCACCGATCCGGGCACCGTAACCAAGGGTGCTTTCTATGTCGCCAAACAAGCCACGGCCATGAAGGATTTCACTTCGGGCACCGCTGCGGCCACCGATCACTGGGGCGCTACGGGCGTGGCCGCCATGATGGATGCTTTTGCGCCTCCGTTTGAATCAGCCGGAGTGTTTGTCCAGAGAATGGGGTCTGGCGCTAACCAGGTTCTTTCAGAAGCGGTGAGCGGAGCCGGGTGGTTGTTAACCGGCATGGGGTTCCCTAAGGATGCCGGTGGCACTGATACTACCGGGACCAACTTGTTCGGGAAGGATTATTTTTATCAATATATTCGTAACGAACTCTGCCGCCTGTCCTGCGCGTCTTGGGACAGCACGTCCCGTGCGGGGGTCTGGGCTCTGCATTGGGGCACCGCTCGGGCGAACTCGAGCCACGATATCGGCTGGCGTTGCGCCTGTTACCCTGTGTAGCCGAGTGATAACGAGGCGGTGATGGGGGTGCACAGTGAACCACGGCTATATAGGAAAATGGTGGAGTTATTAAAACTCCTAAATATTTATCTCAACCATTTTCCTAAGCACGAGAAATACGCTTTATGCAACAACATCAGGAGCACGGCCTATGGCATCTATGATCTTATCACCGAAGGAGAGAAACGGTATCTTAAGAAAACCACCTTAACCAATCTGGACATAACCCACGAGAAGTTACGAATGCAACTCTATCTGGCTTATGAATTGGGATATTTAAGATTCAAAGATGGCAAACAAACAGATGAGCACTTTTTGGAACGGGAAGCAAATCGTTATCAAGCCATCACGGCACTAAACGATGAGATCGGCAAGATGATCGGCGGCTGGATCAAGAAGCTGATTGCAACAACTCTTGATAAATCGATGAGATTGTTATATATATTATAAATGCTGACCTATTCAAGACATGTAATTTATAGAGGGAAGGAAATCCCTTTGGCTAAATTAAAAGCAAACAGCCAAAAGAAAATTGTCATCACATGCCCCGAATGTGGGTGCATATTTGAACGATATTTTTCTGTGTTAAGAAAATCAGGGTGTTTCCTTTGTCAAAAATGCGCAATAAAAGAAAAACTCAGTAAAACATTAAAACAAGGGACCAAGAAAAATAAACTAACTGTATTATGTGAAGCAGAACGAAGTGGGTATTCTGTTTTCAGATGTGATTGTGGGGTAGAATGTGAACTTTTGAATAGACACTTTTTGTCTGGGAAAACACAAAGCTGCGGGTGCCTCAGGCGGGAAACCATGAAAAGAATAGGTGTCCATCTGTCTGGCAAAGATCATGGTAGGTGGAAAGGTGGCATCACAGGGGAACGTCAAAGTGAAATGACAAAAGCTCCGTACAAAACATGGCGATCATCTATATATGAAAGAGACGAATATACTTGCTTAAAATGCGGGCAAATTGGCGGAAACTTAAACGCGCATCATATTTATAATTATTCCGACAACAAAACAAAAATAATTAAAATAGAAAATGGAGCTACTCTTTGTAGAGTATGCCATGATTTATTCCATAAAATATACACACGGAGAAACAACACGCAAGAACAGTTAGATGAGTTCTTGGCCGCCCCGCACTCCATCCGGTTGCCCCGGACCTATCAAAAATTGCAGGAGGCGATGGCATGACCGCCGACGAACAACTCGCAATCTACGGCAAAATCCTGACCGGGTCGGAAACCGAAGCCGCTTTGGCCGCCCTGGCCAGAGTTCGCTACCTCAAGCTGAAGCTCCGGCGCCTCCTGGAACTGGATAACATCGGCGACCCCCAGGACGTGGCCGCTGACGTGAATAAGTCCCTGCTCCTGGGGCTGGGTATCGTATCTGGGGCTATCACCAATGCGCCCCTGATTGCTCGCTACAAGGCATATTTAGCGGCCCAGATCACTCTCTACGGTGGCCCGGCGAAAATCATGGACAAGCTGGAAGCCAACGCCGTTCCGTTGCTGAGGTGGGTCGCCGCGTTGAACGACGCCAAGGTGGCGATAGCGGCGGCGGTGGATGCGGAGGCAGTGGGCGCGGTGGATGTTGAGACTATTGCTCATGAAAATCCGTAAAGGAGACAAAAGATGCCTAACAAACCGGACTTAAAACTAGTGGCCGAACGGGTAACCCCGGTCCTCACTCCGGAAGAAATGAAAATGGCTATCCAAGCGGAGCGGGCGGGGCGGGAGAAGCGGGCCCTGGAGCGGATCGCCCAAGTCCTCCAGGAGGAACGGTGCGAGATATGGCCGGTGATGATTATCCGGGCTGGGAATGTCGACGGCCGGATAGAGGTGAAGGCCAAGGATTAAACCGCAAGGAGGGTTTATGGATGATCCACACGAACCTGGGCGAAAAAGAGTGGCAGTCGGGCTGGCGCATCCAGGCGGTCCCCACCTTGCAGGGTGTGCTCAACCTCTCCCGGCAGCTTATCGACTTTATCGGCATGACCCCGGACGGCCCCCCGGATGTGCGCTATTACCCCAATGAGATGGGCGGCGGCGGGGAAGGGGTGCAGGTCTATCAGCCCCTGGTGGAATCATGGCTGGTAATCTCCACCTGGCCGGCGCATGGGTTTACCCGGGTGAACCTGTCCTCCTGCAAGCAGTTCGATCATGGGGCGGTGACCAATTATTTGAGCCGGATCGGGGCAGTGCTGATGGAGTGGCATAATGATTTATGAAAACCCACAGCCAAGCGGCACACTAAGGGGGATATATGGATGACGGACCTACTCTGTAATCCTACGTACCTATATATTATCATCGGAGTTTTGTTCTTAGCCATACTCATCTTTGGTAGCGGCAAGGGTATCGGGGCTCTGATTAAGCCTCTGCTTCAGAAAATAACTGGCAAGAGTCCTGTTACGGTCAATGTCGGGGGGAGCGTATCCGAAGAGTTTGCGGAACGGCGCGGGCATTCTGCTTTGACCATAGATGATATGCGACTTGTCCTGTCAGAACTTAATCATGGGCAAAGAAGTTGCATGGCGCATGAGGGTGTCTCGAAAGATATTGGGTTCGTGGTGGATGAATGTAAATCGATCTGGCTTGAAATTAAAGAGGTGAATAAACGCCAGATGGAATTGAGGTCAAAATTGCCAGAGCAATATGTGGCTAAGTCAGATTTGATAATTATTCAGGACCGGCTCAAATCCATTGATGGCAAGCTGGATCGGTATATGGAGCTTGCAGTAAAGAATGCACGGTGATGAGGCGTCGCCCTGATAGAGCAAAGAATGAGGATGAAGCCATGAGTTACGAAGTCATAGACCACTTTCTTTTTCTGGACGGCCAGCAGGTGGAGTACCGGCCTTCTCCGAATCATGGGGGGGAAATAGTTCCTCAGATTATCGTGGTTCATTATACCGGGGATAACAGTCTGGAAGGGGCACTTTCCTGGTTGTGTGCCCGCCGGTCTGGGGTTTCGGCTCATTTAGTGGTAGCTAAAAACGGGACGGTTTACCAGTTGCTCCCTTTCAATGTAGTAGGCTGGCACGCTGGGAGGTCGCAGTACAACGGGCAAGCCAATGTTAATGCTTTTTCCGTCGGGATAGAAAACGTCGGGGTCGGCGATGACTGGCCCGACGCCCAGGTGGAGGCGAACCGGGCGATTATCGAAGCCCTGTTTGCCGCCTACCCCATTGAAGACGTGGTGGGCCATGAGGACGTGGCCCCCGGGCGCAAAGTTGACCCGGGCCCCAACTTCCCTTGGGAAAAGGTGGTGGCGTGAAATGGGGTCAGATATGTCTCCAGTGCTGGCGAAGTTTGATTTGAGAAATACAGGAGGGGGTCACAGAAAAAATTTTACCGAGTTTTGTGACGGAGATACCTTGAGCAGCCATTTCCCTAATTTGGATAACCTGAAATTCTGTCAATTTATGGGCAGGATGTTTTGTTCCCTTGAGCGATCCGTGCCTTCGAACATCCGCCCCATTTCCCTTTTTTGTATCCCACCGCAGATTATCAAGATGATTCCTAACGCGGTTCCCGTCTCCATGGCACCCTTCATTGCCGGGCGGACAAGGGCCGACGAAGGCGAGGAGGACAAGCCTGTGAACCCCAAAGGTGAAGGGTTTCCCTTCTTTCCACAGGGTTACAACGAAATATCCTCTGGATTTTCGCACCTTGATAATCCTCGGCGTATTGGTCTTCATGTCAGCGGGGTATTTATAGCTCTTGATCCGCCCCTGGTCGCTAACTTCATAACCCGGATAGCCAGGAATCGCTTTCCATTGCTCTTGATCTGGATTAAACTGATAATCACTCATGGTCAGGGCCTCCTTAACAGGCTGAGATTGTGGGGAGAGCCAGGCCGGTGTTTGCGCACCGTGTCTGGCTCGATTAATTATAGGACAATATGAGAATCTTGTCAATAAATCTATGTGTTAGCTGGACCACGCCCCGGAAGGACCGGCTCCGGGCCCTGGCGGACTTCGTGCGGGCGGAACAGATTGACGTACTTTTGGTGCAGGAGGGTATCCGGTCTTGCTTCGTCTATGACACGATCCGCCAACTTGCCCGGGAATTAGGTTACGACTATTTCGCCAAATCCACTTTCGGCTGGCCCCTATTCTGGGAGTTCCGGGTCGGGGTGATCTCCAGGCTGCCGATCCTCCACACCTACGCCTGGGGCCACGAGGTGCGACAAACCTCGTGGGTTGACGCAATCCCTTTACCCTGGCGGCGGCGAGCCGTGGCGGTCACCGTGGAGCCTCCAGGCTTGGGCTATACGCACCTGATCTCGGTGCACCTAACTTCGGCGCCGGCCAATGAGGGCGAACGAAATGAGCAAATGAGCGGGCTGTTGGACTGGATCAAGGGCCTGGACTTTGCGGCCCTGATTGTCCTAGGAGGAGATTTCAACCTGAGCCGGGAAAAAGAGGCCTATCGATATCCCCGGCAGGATGGATTCCTGGAATCCGGGGCCAGCGTGCCGGATTTTATTTTTGTGCAGGGCCCTTGCCAGTTTGACGGGCGAGAGGTGCTGGCCGACCGGGTGATTAGCGATCATGGCGGCGTGATCGTGGAGGTGAAGCCGTGAGATATCGTGGCTTTTGGCGGGAATTTTGGAGCCGGGATAACAGCATGGTTGACACTATGGCGGTGATCTCGCTGATTATCTCGGCTCCTATCGTCGGATTGGCCTGTATCTCCTTGATCTACGATATTTTTTACTTGGGGTATGGGCTAACTGAGGTTTCGGTCAAATTGTTCGCAGCCCTAATCCTGGCAGCTACTGGAGGCTTGGCTGTCAGCCGGTTTAGCAAGCGGACCGCGATTGAGATGGCAGGCCGGGTGCTGGAGGATGAGGGCAAGCCGCCTCAGGTCAAGCCCGCGCCGCTGCCGGAGTGCAAGGAGGAATCATGATCTGGACTCTCATAACTTCCCGCCTGGGCGGATGGCTGGTGGGGGGGTTGCTGGTAGCGATTCTGGCCGGGGGGTCATATCTCTGGATCGGCAGTCTCCGGTCTGAGGTTTCGACGCTTAAGGCCGAAAACCAGGTGGCCAAAGATACCATAGACTTTTTTAAGAAGGCGGCAAAGATTAACGTGGAAACTGCCAAGGTCCAGGAGGAAATCAATGAAGTGGTTAAAAGTGGTGATCCTCAGCGCAAGCTTGATCTGCTTATTAAGCTGCGCAAAATGTCCGCCCCGGCCCCAGATTGATCTTGGGCAACCGCCGATGGTTCCGGAGTTCACCCTTGACGAAGTGATGAAAACTCCGGATTCGGTTTTTGAGAAGATGAGCCGGTTCTTCGCTGAATCTATCGGGTTTGCCAAGAAAGCACAGTTGGCAGTTGAGACGTGGAACAAGAAATGACCCCCGCCTCCTGCCCTCACTGGGAGCTCGACCTTCACCAGATTTTCCCGTGGGTCAGGGTCTGCAAACATTTTATCGGGTGCTCCGGGTGCCGCTTAGAGGGGGTTGAGGTCTGCCGGTGGCAGGGGTTGCGGACGGTTGCAACCGGCGATGAAGACCGGGTGCTGCCGATCTACGCGTGAGCGGATGCGTGAGCGGTTTTCAGATATAATGAGCGGAAAAAGGAACAAAACAGAGACACAAAACCAGACAAAACTAACGTGGTTGAGGGAATTAACCAAGGGGCCGGTGCTTTGGGAGCAGGAAGTCGGCGGTTCGAATCCGCCCGTCCCGACCAGTTATTTCAGGTAGTTACTCGTTGTAACCGTTCTCGTTGCTGCTGGCTATGAGCGGATGCGTGAGCGGTTTTTGATTTTGCAGGCTGCGGGCGGCGCGTTTTAGTGATTCATCCGGGCGGCGGCGGAGATATTTTTCGGTAGTGGCCAGAGATTTGTGGCGCAGGTATCGGGAGATGGTGCGCAGGTCTTCCCCCAGGTTCATCAGGGTGTCAGCCCCCAGGTGCCGGATGGCGTGAAACCCGAAATGGCGGACGCCGGCCTGTCGGCAAATGGTCTTTAGGCGCTTACGGCGCTGGTTGAAGGGGCGGCCGGTGGAGGGGTTGATGAAGACATATTCGGGGTGCCGGTCCCGCCTCCGGTAAAGCTGCCGCAGGGTTTCCCGCAGTTCATCGGGCATGGGCAACCAATCCTCTTCCATCTGGCCGCCCTTGCGCTTCCGGGTCCAGAGACGGACTTCCCCCCTATCCCAGTCCATATCAGCCCATTTGAGGCGATAGATTTCGCCTACCCGCCCCAGGGTGTAAAACACGGTGAGAAAAAAAGGACGCTCCGGGCCAGCGGCCAAGAGAAAGCGGGCCCACTCCTCCGGGGTGATGTGGATCAGATCCCCAGGGTCGGCGGACAATCGGGCGATCTTGGCGCAGGGGTTGACCGCCATCAAGCCACGGTCCACCGCCCAGCGGAACAGGGCTGAGAGGTCTTTGCGGTGAAAATTGTAGTTGTAATTGGAGGGGCGGGTCAGGAGATATCGGCCCACCAGGTGATCGGTGATCTGACTGAGGGGGAGATTGCCGGCGTGATCCCGGAAGGACTGATACACGAAGCGTTTGTATTTCCAGGTTTTGGGCTGGAATTTGCGCTGGGCCTCTTCGAGATAATCAAGGGTCAGTGAGTCGAAATCCCAACTCGGCGGCGAGCCTGAGCTTTTCCTCTCGTGTTTTAGGCGCTTGCGGTGTTCGGCCCGGGCTGCCTTCGCCTTCGCCTTGGAGGGGAACCACTGCCCTGAGTAGTTCTGCCCCTGCAATTCGAAGCGATACCTCCACCCCTTGCCCTTGACCTGCCAACACCCCATAGATGACCCCCGGAGAGAATCTCAAAACGCCGATCCCGGCAGGATAAAACCCCCCCAACCGGCGTTTATGCTTATACACCGTTTTCGGGGAGAGATTCAAGAGTTTTGCGACCTGCTCCGGGGTCAGGAGCGGGGTGAGCATGGTTAGGTGTCCTTTATGATCGCCTGAATATCGGGGCGCGAGAGAATGGCTTTGGCTGCATTAACAACTGTCATAAACTTTGCAGAATAAAATTTATTCCCCGGCATCCTTCCTGGGTTCTCTGTATGGCTTTCAAAGTATTGTTGTTCGGTGATTAATTTAATCAGTGGGGCCCCCAGTTCTTTTATTAGTTTCTTGAGGTTATCGAGTTCCTCAAGTTTTATCTGTAACTCCTGGTTATTTTTTATTGCCCATCCCCGCCAGCATTCATGCAAACGGGGTAACTGATCATTGTCCAGTGTCCCACATCTAAATTTCCCATAGGTAATGCTTGGATCGGCGTATTTAACCGCTCCACAAAACGGACAATTAGCCATTACTTTTTCTCCTCCACAATCTTCTCGCCCACGGCTGCCTCAAGCGTCTCCCTGGCAACTTTCTTGAGGTCGGCGATTTCGGTTTCAAAACACTTTTTGGTGTGTGGCGTACTAAACAATCTTTCTCCTGATGAAAGAATTTTATAGCATACTCCACAATCATAGTGATGCCATGTTCCAGATTTATCTCCTATAGCGCCACAAAACGGGCAATTAGCCATTACTTTTCCTTATCCACAATCTTCTCGCCCACGGCTGCCTCAAAACAGCTAACTGTGCTTCCCATATAGTCTTTAATAGGGAATTATATAGTTAATTCCCGTAGTCAATTGCCACCACCTGGCCATTCAGCCAACCAAACGAATCTGATTTATCCTCTGCTGGAATCCGATAATCAGGATGGTCAACCAATGACTCGTAATCAAATTTTTCATATTCTTCGTCAGTCATTACCCGAACCCTGGGCATTACCACAAGAAGGCCACCGGGTAACGAAAAAAGAACAGGACAAAAGCCCTCAACATGGTTGGTAAGCCTTGAAATATTCTTTTCCTGCATATTGGCTAACAATCCATGAAGAAATAAACGCCATTCTCTCAAGGACGGAATTTTTATTGCATAGGGACCAATCAGCAAAACTTCCCTTGTAGCGCCATTTCTATTTAATCTCATTGATTTCTCGCATTTGATTTCTCCTTTAAAAGTTCCCTGGGGGCCGGAGTTTCGAGTATCCGGCTTGAGAAGGAAGGCGCGACCTTCTCCTAAATTTATCGCCCGTGTTGCCCCCGACCTCACGCCGGGCCGCCCCAGGGTTGTTTATTTTTCAAAGCAGTCTGGACAAACCTGCGTGTCCTCAGCAATCCACCACCCCGCATCGGCTGCTGCGGCTGGAGGCCCCTCAAAGTAACCCCTATCATCTTGAGGGTAGTGAGGTCTCACGATCTCTTGAGTGCCATCCTGGGGGTTACACCGGTCACAGGTTATGATGGTGTGGATCATGGGTTCGGCCACTCCTGAATCTTTACGGTGGAGGGGGCGCCCGGCGGATAAAGATTGTCTTTAAGGAATATCGGAACCCCCGCCGCCCGATACTGGTGGATAAGTCCCGACACGCACTCATCCTTTGGCTTCACCGGCCCGGAACCGGTCTGCGCGCCGATGATGGCCCACGGCTCAATGCAGTTGGGGGGCCATAAGCCATTCCATTGCTCAAGGCGGCGGGGGTTCTTGGTTAAGAACTGATAGACATGCTGCGGAGCCCTACCACAAGCCCCCAGCACAGCGTTAATCCACACCGAATCTACCCAATCCCCGAACAGGTCCCCCATAGAAACAACAAAGATTTTGCTGGGCTTTTTGGTCTTGGCGGGCTGGGAGAGGCGGTCGGGGTGGAAGGTGGGGGCAAAGGGGTCCATCAAGGCCCAAAGCTCAGGATGATCGTGTGTCGGACGAAATCTCTCCCAAAATCTAAAAGCAATCTTTTGGGCATAGCAATAAGGACACCGATTCGGCTTTTCCGCCGTGCCGCCAGGACCCCAACAGCCGGTTACGGGGTTCCAGGTAAAGTCGGTCCATTCAATCTTGGTCTTGTTCATGCTCACCTCAAAGTTCCCGGCCCCAGGGCGGCGGGGGCGGGGTTAGGGGTTGATATGTGGGAGGTTAGGTGATGCCAATTTTCAACGGAGCCTCGTTCAGGGGCGGCCAGGGGTCGCCGGTCATGGGGTCGCGGCGGGTTTTTAAATCCCGCCAGTCCTGGCAGTGGAACGCCGGGTCGGCGGGGTTCCGGAGGCTGTCGGCCTTGATCCGGAGGATGGCGTATTTCCCCCCGGGTTTGCGAAGGTCCACCACCTCTACTTGATGAGACTCAATCATGCGGGTGAGGGTGTTGGGGCAGACGTTCAGCAATTTGGCTGCCTGCGACCGGGTCAGGAGAGGGGTGAGCATTTAGGTTTTCTCCCGCCCCGATATTTCTAACCCGCCTCGGGGCCGGCGGGGGTTACTGACAGGAACCTATATGCTTCTTACCACATAATGCGCATGGCGACTCAACACGGTCTCTGCTCGGTTTAATCACCTCCTTTTATTATGGCCAATCATCCAGAAAATCGCCAGTTAGGATGTACATAATCAAACAAAAGACTGCAATCCAATAACCGTCACGTTGATATATTTCTTTAATAGACCAATGTTCTGAACTCATATCACCTCCTTTCTCCCAGGGCCGGCGGCACTCAACCGCCCCTAATTATGCTTTCCGGAACTTCCACCTCAAAAAGTCCTTGGCAACCCTTGACCGGGAAAGATTCTATAGCCTGCTTTGCTATTCCTTGTTCATGGTAACTCTACAATGCTGATTAATACCCAATTGTGATGCTCCCATAATAACCCCTTAGATTGAGTACATGTGATCATAACTTTTTTCTTTGTATCCCTATTCTCACACACCATGACTAAATCACGATCTAACTGCATTAAATATCGATATCTGACAATTTTTATAGGTTGATAGTTACTTAATCCCATTTCGCTAAGCGCCTCGTTTGCCATATTAAACTTACCACTTGCTTCTGTGTTGTTACATATAATCAAAGACCCCATGAACACTATAAAAACAATAAATAACTTTTGTGTCATTTGATTTCATCCCCTTTTTCAAGGGCCAGCCACATTACTGGCCCCGGTTGCGCCCGCTTCGGCATATAGTCAAACATTTATCCCTCCATCGGGGCTATGCAATAGAGTCCTTTTCATACCACCTTTCATGTGGTGGGGCATCGGGAGACACCTTATCTCTGACTAACTGTTTAGGGAGCCAATAAGGACAATCCAAACCGCGCTTATTGTTTTCTTGGGTTGCTTCGGGATCAATGGTTAAGCTAAATTCCTGGCAAAACCCCGGTTCGCCATCGTATGCTTTGTAATTTAAGTGGCAATTATCACAAGTAATAAAGTCCTCTGAAAAATTAAAACACCTTTTTTGGCTCATAGTTTTCTCCCATCGGGGCGGCTGCGGTCCACCGCCCCGGTTGCGCCCGCTTCCCAGCCCAGGATAAAACGACTCACGCGCCAGCGTGTTACTTTCCGTGGACCTCTGGGCGGTACTTAGCGGGCCTTTCTGTCGCCAGTCCTGGCCCACGGTTATCCCCGGTCACGGCCCGCATGGGTTAAGTGCCGGGAAAACTTCCCTGATCTGGGGCCGGATAAACCCCCTACTTAATATGCTCGATTGGTTGATCTTGGTTATAAAGTCTCCAATTAGGCCAAACCCTGTTTTCATTCACGACTTGCTTCCTTTCGATGGCAGCGCATATTTCTTCTGCTGTGAAGCCAGCCCGCCAAGCTCCATCTAGGGCTAAAATCACAACATCTATCCATTCATAAGAAGTGGGCTCAGCTTCAACTTCTTATAGCTCTTTATGAATATGATCAGTAATTCCCCTAACCCGAGGGCCGGGACCGAAAACTCTCAAAGAGAAATCAGCTTGGCGCTTTAAGTGAGCAATAAGGTCAAATTCCTTCTGGTCACAAATGGAACACTCCACGCATTCGCCAAATGATGAACACCAGGAGGAATCGGGGCGATTAAAGAAACCACAATGAGGCTTTTTTGACTCTTCCATTTCAATCTCCTATATAGTCTCGGCCGGCGGCCAGGGGTCGCCGGTCATGGGGTCGGTGCGGGTTTTTATTCCATTCATTGGACGCATCCCGGAGTGGAACAGTTCGCCCAGATGTGGCCGTTGCTGGCACTTACGGAATAGGTCAGGTCGCCGATCTCGCATACGGGGCAAGCTAACTTGCCCCGTATACCGCGATGGCCGTTGCTGTCCTCCACGATGGCGGCCCGGGCGATGATGATTTTTGCCAGTGAATCCTGTGCCCGCCGGTGTTTTTCTACCGCCAAGGCGCAATCACACCGTCGTATCCTGGGCGGGGTCGTGAACCGTTCCCGCAGGATTCCGGTGTTCAGGCATTTGGGGCAAATCGGCGTCAGTTCGGTTTTGTCAGGCATAACGTCTCCGGGTAGTGGTTAAAATGCACATAGCTATTTCACCAATTCCATCTGGGTATAGCCCATCTGTTGGGCGGCTTTGATGGCCTTGGCCTGGGCCTGCTGGGCGGTGATGGCGGCGCTGAGGCCGGCAACGCCGAAGCCCCAACTGTGATGGGCGATGTAGATTTTCTTGCCGGTCTCGGGGTTGGTCATAATGACGTTCATGGGAGTGGCGCAGCCCAGGGAAAAGAGCAGCGCCGCCATGATGACAAGTTTTTTCACTGGAGGCCTCCTTCCGGGGCGGTCCTGGCACTTGCCCCGCCCCGGGGTTGTGGGTTGGTCAACGGCCCCGGCCTGGGCTTGGGTGTGCGGTGGCCGGGGGTGGTTCATGGGTTTTACAGTATACCTCTATGATATACCTGTCAAGCAAAAAAATACCTATTTGGTAGAAAATCGCAAAATAATTCGTAGGGAGGCTTAAATTTTTTTTGCGAGGTCTTTTAAGTTGATTATTTGATTGATAAACCCGCTTAAAAACTCAGGTTTATCTTGTATCGTGTAAAACAAATCGGTAAGATGGCTAACTATTTTTTCTTTCAGGTCGGCGGGAAGCTGGTGAAGTAAAACTAGCAAGACAGCGTCTTCTTTGTCTGCGTGTAGCGCCCTGGTAAAAGCATTCTCGGTCATGTTAAACGCCTTCGCCAGGCGAGGGCGAGTTGCTGGCCCAGCCCGTCTATTGCCGGTTTCAAGGTGGCTAATCTGCCCCTTAGACATTCCGGCCAGCTTGCCTAAATGCCCCTGGGTCCAGTGCAGGGCCTCGCGCATGGCTTTTAAATTTTTACCAGGATTCATGATAGTCATAATATCCTCTTGAAAGCCAAAAAAAAATTATGCAAAAAGATATTGACTTGAATATCTATTTGGTATACCGTGAAGCCCATGCACCCTCTAAAAAAATTTCTTATGGAAACCAGACAGACTCAGGCGAAATTCGCTGCCCGAGTTGGGACATCGAAGGCATACCTTAATCACATAATCACTGGTTTAAAAATGCCCGGAGATGACCTGATCGAAGCGATGGTACGAGAGTCTGGTGGCATGTTGGTCTATCGGGATTTTAGGCCGGATAAGGCAGAACAACTCGACCGAATCAAGGGCCTTGAAGCCCAAAATGTATAGATCATGTTTTATTCGGATCTTCCGGCTCCTCCGGAACCAGCCCCGGAAACATCTCTTTGAGCAGCTTCAGGGCGGCCTCGGCCTGGCGCTGGCGTTTCTGTAGGGGCTGGTGTTTGCAGTGGGGGCAGGTGGCCAGGCAGATGATGCAGGGGAGAATAATGAGAGAGAGTTTCATACATCTCCAGGGGCAAGGCGCCGGATATGTGCATGGGCCAGCCTCCGGCGAACCGCGGGTTTTTAGCGCCGGTATCCTGGACCGGCTCATCCGTTTCGGTCGGGGTTTCTTGTTTTTCATGCTACCA
>Ga0268284_1000947_pt1 | contig 16598 bp, 21 predicted proteins | sample saktaG_14_FD_190137 | JGI IMG/M metagenome (GOLD analysis project Ga0268284, IMG submission 190137) | Saline water microbial communities from Sakinaw Lake, British Columbia, Canada - sak_2013_06_06_40m | ecosystem: Environmental > Aquatic > Non-marine Saline and Alkaline > Saline ...
TCCCATGACTTGCTCCCTCCTTTGATGTTTATGCATCATGAAAGAAGCGTATCATATTTCCGTTTTAAGCGAAAGAAGTAATTTTACAATGTACTAGTGGCATGAAGGCCAATAACCAGAGAATTGCTTTCCTGTTTTTCATTGTCTATTCCTTGATTGTTGCGAACGATTAGCGTTTTATGCAATGTGCGGCAAGTATAGGACGATCGGGAATCAAGCGCAAGCGGAAATGTTGCCGCATGGTGAAACTTGTTTTAGCGAAGAGACTTGGGACGTGGGACATGGGACGTGCCGTGCTTTTTTGATGGAGGACACAAAGACGGGAAGACTCCAAGACTCAAAAGAAAGACCCAGAACGGTAAAGACCCTTTGAGTCTTATAGTCTATCTGTCTCTGCGTCCTTGGCCAACGTTTCACACTCTGGCAGAGGCGCGCAGTGCCGATTGCCAGAAGTGAATGGTTGGGCAATGATCATTGTTTAGTGTGAGTGCGCTTTGACGTAAGACTGCAAGACGGCATTGATCCGTGTCTGGTATCTGGGCCCTTGCGCCTTGAACCAGTCAATGACGTTAGGGTCGAGCCGGAGCGATAATGCCGCCTTCTTTTCCGGCATACGAATGACCATCTTTTTGAACATGGCCCTGTCGATGGGGGGGGAGTCAGAGAAGTCGATCTCCTCGTCCTTCATTGTCCGTAACCGCTTCCAGTCAGTTCCCGATTTCTTCTGTGTAGATATTTTGTTCATGACGGTTTGCCTTTCGTGCCGATATGATTCGGATGGTATCAGTTTCGGGTTCCGTGAAAACAACAACGGCCAGAATATTACCCAACCAGCCAATGCCGATCCAGCGATCCTCCCCGTATTCTTTCCGCTGATCTAGGAATGTCACCATGGGATAGTCAAAAAGGGCAGGCACATCCTCGAAGGCGATACCGTGCTTCTTTACGTTATGACCGTTTTTGATTTCGTCCCAGATGAAATTCATTGTCAGCAGTGTATCTACATTTTGTATCTACGTCAAGTCGTTCTTTTGTTTTTTGATTACTTGCCAACGTTTAGCGACCACCGAACCCGTGAGCCGATGGCGACCGAGGGTTCGGTGTGTCGCTTAGTTAGATGCCTTCCTTCGACCCCATCTTCTTTTTCAATGTTTCAAGTTCCTTGGGGTCGGCAACCCATTCTTCAATGTATCCACAATTTTCACAAACATAACGATTGAATTTAATATCCGCGCTCAGAAGATGGAAGCCGGACATTCGCAGGTATTGACCGCTACCATGAGAACCTACCCAGCCCGGTAGAGTCATTATTTTTTGTGACCTGCATTTTGGACAACTTTTTGTCTTATACATCAATCTTTCCTTTCTATTCTAACGTCAGCTCTCAACAGACGCCGCGCCAGCGGCGGCTGGTACAGCTCCTTGTTGGAAGATCATTGTTTCTCCGCTTTGACGAAGACAAGTTTCTTGGGCGCATACTGCAACACCAAGCCGCAGGCGCTGGCCACGCTGCTGAGGAAGTCGTCGGTCGGCATTCCGGAGACATCCGACTTCTCAACGATGAAAGCCCCTTCTGGAACCTCAAATGGGATATCCACGCCCTTGACTTTCGACACCTGCTTCATGACCTCACGAATATCCTTCTTCTCGAACGCGATGGTGATTTCATCTTCGAGCGTCCGGCAAACGTCTCGAATGAAATATAGCTTGTACAGCCTCTGTTCGGCATCGCGTATGCGCTCTTCAAGTGTCTTCTTTCCAAACCCGTTGCCCCAGTCTAAATCCCCGAACTGAAAGTTCTTCGGCGAGGAGCCTGACGTGACGGTTGTGGTGTTTGATCCTCCAAGAATCGTACTGGAGGAGAAGGACTGGAACGTGGATCGGGTTGTGCCTCCGGCCCCGGAAATAACGTTCTTCTTGTACTCGATACCGGCGGCCATCTGTGCGCCGATTACACCCACGGCCACGATGATTCCCATTCCTCTCTTCATGTCATCTCTCCTTTCTTCCAACGTTTAATGAGCCACGCGTAGCTTTTGCTGGCAACCTTGCCAGCGATTGGGATATTTTGGTTCTTTCTGAGGAGTAATTCAAGGTGAAAATACGTCAAGGTGATCAATTATTAGGTCGAGGTGTGGCTTTTAGTGGGTTATTCAATGATTAGGCCAAATGAGTTCCAATATGGAAGATAGCGGTCAGGGTCGTTGAATATTTTGGAAAGCTATATCATGGGGACGGGGTGGATAGCAAGCGGGATTTGAGTTTGCGTTACGGTTGTGGCGCGGGGTAACCGTCGCTACGAGCGGTCCGCCTGAAACTGCGATCTTTGTGAGCTAGTTTCCAGGCGGTGGTTGTGTGCTTCCCTTTCCCTTGGTCAACCTATCAATAAGTCGCGGCAGCAGATAACCCACCAGAAGCGCGTACACCGTCATGCCAAGGAGAGGGCCTGCGGTTAGGATGACGAAAAGCGATTCAATCGGTTTCGCGGGTAGGGTCTTCTCCAAGAGGAGCCCCCAAATCGCATACGGGATCCAGAGAGGGTCTTTGATACCAGCCGGGACCGTTAACGGGATCGCGTCGACATAGATCAGAAAGATATAGACGGCGATTTGAAGGATCAGTGTCAGGAATGCATATTTCCAGATTCTTGAATCTTGCCTCATGTCGTTCCTTCCGTCTCAAATCATCGATTCGAGCCCGTCCCGGGCGAAGAATACGGTGGATTTGTTGGGTGGGACTCTTTTTTCGTGCTCGTCTTCCTATTTATAAACCAATTTGCCATGAGAAGGATGATTCCGGCAACGCAGAGTGCGAAAGACAACCATCCGCCCAAGGCATAATCCTTCTTGTAGTCTGACAGATTCGCCAGAACAGGAAAGACCATACAACCGACAACGCCAAGAATACCACAGATGTTACCAATCCTTTTCATCATCAAAATTTATTCTTCTGTTCCAACGTTAGCGGTGAGGCGGCGGTATTCCGTCGCCTCCACCGCCTGGTTCGGTTGTTATAATCGACTCGAGTAATCTTGCGCTCCATAGAAAAAGCGAAGAATATGAATCAAATTCGTCTGTTCTTCGATTCTGAAAATCAAGAGATAATTGCCGATCAGAGCTTTTCGATACCCTTTATTTCTCAAATAGGGGTCATCGCACGCCACGTAGATTTTGGGACGGGTCTTGAGGAGTGCATAACAGTCCTCAATCTTCTCCAAGAACGCACGTGCAGCGATGGGGTTGGCAAGTTCGCCCGTCATGTAATTCACGATGCCATCCAAGTCCTGCTCAGCAAGCTCTGTAACATTCAGACTATACATGATATTTCGCCCGAAGGGATTTTAAAGAGGCGGTCGCCTCTTTCGACAGACCCTGCTGCACTTGCTGCTCGGCATCGGCAAGTTTGGCATAGACATCCAGCTTTGCCAGACTCTCTTCATAGCGCTTCATGCTCATAATCACCATATCACCATAACCGTTTTTGGTAATGAATATGGGGGTGTCCGACAAGCGACACTTTTCCGAGATTGCAGATGTGTCTTTCAGGTCTCTTATTGGTATGATTTGCGGCATAGAATCAACTCCTTATTGTGGAACATTTATACCACAATTATGTCACAGCAACAAATGAAAATTTTATTTTGCCGATTTTGTCGTATCCACCGCTTCGCATTTTGCGCCATTTTCTCGGAGAAATTGGCAGACGTCATTCAGGATTTTTCTCTTGCCTTCCAATCCAACAAATGGCGCAACAGGAATGCAATCACGACCATTTCGATGAAGGATTGTCAGAGCAGGTCCAATGTCAGATCGCAATATCAGCCACTGTACATCTGCAATGGGCATGCTTTTCTTTGCACACGGAAGTGCTGTGCAATAAGCCACGATGTTATCACCTTCAACGGAGATCAATACATCGCTGTCGCCACTGAAAAGTATCCCCAATGTCAGCAGACATACCAAGCTACAAAAGAAAACCGCGAACAGTTGTCCTGAAGAAAAATCAGACAGCAGCCCCCATACTCCCAGTGTTGCGCCGATTCCCCAAAGTAACGCAAAGATCGACAGAAAGACGATTAGTTGCTTGTTCTTTCTGTATGAGTTATGATCGATCTTGTATTTGTCATTCATTATTTCCGTCTGACCGCGCCGTTCAGCCTAAGCCGGGCTTCCCGGCGATAGGCTGGGACGGCTGGTTCTGCTCCGATCTTTGTCCTTCATCGGTCAACTCATCATATGCGATGTCGGGAGATGTGTGCCCCTCGACGATTGAGACCTTCTTGGGGTTGACGAAGAGCATGACGATGCCGAACGGGATGGCCAGGTAGGTGAGCCAATGGAAAATCTCTCCGAGGACAGGCTTGTCTGCAAAGTGCTCCCAACCAATCGCCCCCGCAGTGAAACATACTACGGTGCCGAAGATACCGTTCATGACGCGATGGACGCGGTTCGATAGGACGCGGTTGTGAATATGTCCGTCATCTTTCATTTCTTTGTGCAGAACGTTAAGGTGTATCGACGAAGTGAGTGGAGCGAACGGAGTTGATACCACCGCTTGGTTCGCTCTTTTGATTGAAGTAATCCTTCGCTTTTTCTGAGTACAGAAGACGATGAATTGTCACCAGTGCAACAGTCACAAAAGCTAAACCAAAGAGAACAGATGGGATGGCATCAGTTCCCTGAATTTCATTGTCGAACCAGTTCACGTTTAAATTTTCCGGCGAGATCGCGCAAGCCCCTGCCAGAAGCCCACAACCAATGTATCCAAGAAAAATCCAAAACCTTCCCCACCATTGAGACCTTTTCTTTCCTTTTAAAATTCCAATACCAACTGGCAGCATGAGAACGGCAAAATTCAGGTTTAGGTGAGATTGAAAAATGTCAGTCACAACTTCCCAAATGGCCAGAACCCCGCCAAGGCAGAACAGAATTCCAATGATAAGTATTCTTTTAGGCATTTCTCTTTTTAGCGAACGTTACGGCTGAGGCGGCGGTATCCCGTCGCCTCCAGCCATTGGTTCGGCAGCCTGATTTGTTGTGAATGCCTTTCCGTCAACCAATTTTGATGTCCCGTTGAAATGCAATCGGATTCCTGTTTTGAAGTCTAATATGGTGAGAGATGAGGCACGTTCAGCACCTATCTCTGAAATTGCAGAATTCTGAAGGTAGTAAACAACATCCTCTTTCTTGAACCACGTCGTCGCCACGAGTTTTGGCGGTGTTAAGTCTGTCCGAATGACAACGTATTGAGAAGGAGAGTTTCTTGCAAATCCGGGCGGTATTGCAATCCCATTTGCTAGGCAATATTCCTCAATCAGGTGTTTGTATTTCTGTTTCATTCTTTTCTGCCGAACGTAAAAATCACCTGTATGTAACCATATCAGGTGCATTTTCTGGTTCGCCGTCCATTCTCCGTTTCCCTTGGTATTGGCCGCATATCGGTACGCCGTTCCAGCGTCTCATGACGCAAATCCGCTTTTTCACTTGCTCTTTTGACGGCGTACAGTTGATTCGTCCCAACTCGGTTGGGCACTAAATAAACAATGTCTTGATAATGCCACTTTCGTGGATGAAAGACAACGATAATTTTCAGACAGCATAACGATTTTGAATAGAGCGGGATAGAAGGATATACAGAAATTTAAATGTTTTAGTTTGTCTTTTGGCTTGCGCGTATTGGGTGATAGGCGTAATCTTAAAAAGTGATTGGAGGGTGCTATGACTGAAGAGGAGATGAACAGGCCGGTTTCGTTCAGGGAATGGGTGGCTGTGCTGGAGGCGTCCGAGCGGGTGCCTGTCGAGGCGAAGCACGGTTACCGTCTGGCGATCGGGAGTTATCTGGGCCATCTGAAGGTGAGCGGTAAGCGGGCGACGCTCGCAACGGCGAAGGCCTATTTTGATGCGGCGCATGAGGCGGGCGCGGATAATGAGGAGGCGCGTCAGGCGGTCCGCTGGTTTTTCAGGGAAGCCTTGGCTCAGGAATCCCTTCGCCCCAGGCCGGACCCATCCTCTGAGGGCGATGACGCGATGGCCGTAGAGACGGTCCGCCCGGTGATTGTCCCGGAGCGGGTGGATCACGGGAGGACGCCGTGGGAGAAGAAACTGGTCGAGCGTTTGCGCGTGCAGCATTACCAGTGGCGGACGGAGGAGACCTACCGGGGCTGGGCCTGGCGGTTTGCCACGTGGCTGACGCCCAAGGCGGTGGAGTCGGCTGACGATGAGGACATCAAGCGGTATTTGTCGTATCTGGCGATTCAGGGGAATGTGGCGGCGAGCACGCAGCGCCAGGCGTTAAACGCAATCGTGTTCTTGTTCCGGGAGGTCTTTAACTGCGAGCCCGGCGACCTGGAGGGATATCAGGTGATCCGCCGGCCAGCCCGCGTACCCACGGTCTTGACTCAGAAGGAGTGCTCGGGATTGTTTGAACAGTTGCAGGGGACGACACGACTGATGGCTCAATTGATGTACGGGGCGGGGCTGCGCTTGATGGAGTTGCTGAGGTTGCGCGTGCAGGATCTTGACCTGGAGCGCGGAATCGTGACGGTGCGGCAAGGAAAGGGGGGCAAGGATCGCGTGACCGTCTTGCCGGATTCATTGAAGCCTCAGCTCTCGGAACATCTGAAGCGGCTGAAGACGCTCTATGAAGAAGACCAGACAAAGGGGCTGCCGGGAGTTTGGCTTCCGCCCTCGGTCGAGAACAAGATGCCGACCGTTGGAAAGAAGTGGTGCTGGCAATGGTTCTTCCCGTCGCGGGAGACGGCGGTCGACCCGCGTACCGGCATCCGGCGGCGACATCATGTGCAGGACTCGGCCTTCCAGACGGCGGTGCGAAAAGGAGCAGAACGGGCCCAAATAGCAAAGCGTGTCACGCCCCATACCTTGAGGCACAGCTTTGCGACCCATCTGCTGCAATCCGGGCAGGATATCCGGACGGTGCAGGAGTTACTCGGTCATGCCGACGTCGAGACGACCATGATCTATACGCATGTGCTCAACAAGCCCGGCGTATCCGTCAGGAGTCCGATGGATCAACTGGCATGACGAGGCACTTGCAAAACCCCTGGCGGACGCGACAGAGCGCGTCCCTCCAGTGCATAAAAGTCAGTTCTTGCCGATTATTGGAGGGCCACGCTCTGTCGTGGCCGTTTTCAGCGGAGGTTTTGCAAGTGCCTCATGACGACAAAGTTTTTTTAAAAATTCGTCATTGACTCTACATGTAGAAACGGTTATAGTGAGCGCTGTTTCTATTTGAAGTAACAAGGATTTTCTATGACAACACAGATATTATTATCGCAAAAGGGGCGTTACCTGGAGGGTGACACCGACACGCCGATCAGTCTTTTTCTCCGCAATCCGCAGGGCATCCTGCTGGAGAGCGCGGAGGTTGACGGACGTTGGGGCAAGTATAGCATCCTTGCAACAGGGTGCTTGCTGTCGGTCCATTGCCGTGCCGGCCTGTTGCACCTGGAGATCAAGGATGAACGGCTCGCGTCGTTGTCGTCGCTTGAGGGCATGCCGTTCCTCGAAGGGCTGCGCGACGTGCTGAAGGCGATCACTATCCAGCCGGACCCGAAATTTGCAAATCAGCCGGCCATTACACGCGGACTCTATGGTTATTTGGGTTATGGGATTGCAGGCCTGACCCTGAAACGGCTGGCCAAAGTGATTCCTGCGGAAGAAGCCGAAGCTTGTCTCGTTTTGCCGAGTCGCGTTGTGATCTTTGACCATATCTATAATCGTGTCGCTGAGTTGATACTCGCCGACACGCATGAAAAAGCTGCGCCTGCGCTGGAGGTAGAGGCTTTTAACGTGGGTGAGCCCACGGAGAGCGTGACGCAGGAGCAGTACATGGCGCAAGTGGAGAGTATCAAGGAGCAACTGAAACAAGGCGAAGCGATCCAGGTCGTACTGTCCACACATTTTGAGACCTCGTTTGAAGGCGAGCCCTTCGCGCTCTATCGCCGGTTGCGTCGCATCAACCCGTCGCCGTATCTCTTCTACATGGATTTCCCTGAGGTCAAGCTGATGGGTTCCTCGCCAGAGTTGCTGATCCGATGCGCAGCGAACCAGCTCCAACTCTCGCCGATCGCGGGCACGCGCAAGCGTGGCAAGACAGAGGAGGAGGACGCCCTGCTCGCAACAGAGCTGTTGCAGGACCCCAAGGAGCGCGCGGAGCATTTGATGCTTGTGGATTTAGGCCGCAATGATCTGGGCCGGCTGGCGCGTTCGGGGACGGTCAAGGTCGAGCGCCTCATGGAGGTCGAACGCTTCTCGCACGTGATGCATCTGACCTCGCGTGTGACGGCTCAGTTGAATCCGGGTCTCGACGCGGTCGATGTGATCGCGGCGACCTTCCCGGCGGGAACCGTGAGTGGCGCGCCGAAGGTGCGGGCTATGGAAATCATTGCGGAAACCGAGAAGCGTCCGCGTGGACCGTATGCGGGCAGCATTGGCTGGATTGGCCTGGACAAGGATGCAGTCAACCTCGACATGGGCATCACCATTCGTAGCCTCTGGATCAAGGATGGCAAGCTCCATTGGCAGGCTGGTGCGGGCATTGTTTACGATTCAGTCCCCGCAAGTGAATATGCCGAGTGCCAAAACAAGGCGGCAATCATGAGAACCGTAATTGCTAGCCAGTAGCGGTGAAAAAAGGATATGAGAATGTTTTACGCTAAGAACGCTATGAGTTGCTTGCACGGAAAGCCCCCGCAAGTGGCGGAATACCGCCGGGGCTTATCTCGTGCAAGCAACCGAGCATTTACAAAATTGCTGCTGGGTGAAGGACGAGCTGTGCCTCCCGTGTACCCACGGGCTTGCGTAGGCACGCCGTCCTTCACCCAACTCGCGCTCTTTGCGAAAAAGTATTTTCCTGTCACGAACAAATAGACTTTTAAAGGATTGGAATTAGACATGTTCTTACTCATTGACAATTATGATTCATTCACCTACAACCTCGTGCAGGCCTTCAGCATGTTGGGTGAAACCCCTGTCGTGATATACAACGATGATCCGCGGTTGCTGGAGTTAGCGACAGACCCCGCGCTCGAGAAGGTTTGCATCTCGCCGGGACCGAGCCATCCCATCAACTCTGGATACTGTCTGGAATTTCTGAAGCGCTTAGATCCTTCCGTACCTGTGCTCGGGATTTGCCTCGGGCATCAGATCTTAGGTCTGTTCGCAGGGGTCGAGGTGCTCCGCGCGCCGACGATCATGCACGGCAAGACATCGGATATCACCCATGACGGACAAGGCCTGTTCAAAGGCATTGCGAATCCGATGTGCGTGGGACGTTACCACTCGCTGGCCGTGGAGCTTGCCGAGGGCAAGAAGAGTTCGGTGTTCACGGTCACGGCACGCGGTCCGGCTGGGGAAGTCATGGGGTTGCAATACGTAGATCGTCCGTGGGCGGGTGTCCAGTTTCATCCCGAGTCCGTGCTGACCCCGGACGGCATGAAGCTATTGGCCAATTTTCCGCAGGCGATACTTTCTACGGCGAGCGGCGAAATGCAGATGCGGCATGTGCTCAACACCCTTGCGGAAGGCCGCAATTTGAATTCAGCCATGGCCTCGTACGCTTTTGAAGCTTTGATGGATGCAAAGATGCCGCCGGTTCAAGCTGGTGCGTTCTTGATGGGGTTGCGGCTCAAGGGCGAGAGTCCGATTGAGCTAGCACAGGCTGCGCGGGTGGCGCTCGCACGCGCAATCCCTGTGGACGGCATGGAGGGTGATTTCATTGACGTGGTGGGGACCGGAGGCGATGGAAGACACTCCTTTAACTGTTCGACCGCCACAGCGTTGACATTGGCGGGAATGGGGTATCCGGTCGTCAAGCATGGGAATCGTGCGATTACGTCCTTATGCGGAAGCGCGGATGTCTTGGAGCGGCTGGGCATTCCGATCAATACGCTCGCCACGGATGTTCCTCAACGCTTGAAAGAACGGAAATTCGTCTTTCTCTACGCACCGCTCTATCATCCGGCCTTCAGCATGATCGCCCCACTCCGAAAGGACTTGGGCGTACGTTCGATCTTCAATCTGCTAGGGCCGCTCCTCAATCCAGCTCGTCCATCGCATATCCTGCTCGGGGTTGCACGTCCTGAACTGCTGCAGTTGATGGCCGAGACCCTGCGCATTTCAGCCATCAAGCGGGCAGCGGTGGTCTTTGGTGCTGGAGGGTATGATGAGCTGACGCCGCTGGGCATTTCAAAGATGATCCTGGTTCAAGAAGGCCGACTGACGGAGATGGAGATCAATCCAGCGGATTATGACATTGCGCCCTGTACGGAAGAGGATCTGCGTGTTGAATCCCTGGATCATTCGGAACGGGTGATGCGCGATATTTTAAGCGGCCGGGCCACGCAGCCTGTCAAAGACATGGTCGCGCTCAATGTGGGCGCGGCACTCTATCTTCTGAATCCGAATATGCCATTGCTCACCTGTATGGCCAAGGCCCGTGAGGCCGTGGCGGGCGGGGTTGGAAGGCAGGTGCTCCATGCCTCTTGAGCGCTTCAGGCACGCCAAGGAAGATGAACTCGCGCACCTTCGTCTTCATCCACCGACCTCTGTTTTTCAGGGGGTTCGTCCTCCCTTCATTTGGAACAACCGCCCTGCTGGCGGAACAGACCCCATCTCCATCATTGCCGAATACAAACGGGCATCGCCCTCGCGTGGTGTCATCAACAAGCAGATTACACCAGCGCAGATTGCGCGTCTCTACACAGAGGGCGGAGCGAATGCGATTTCGGTATTGACCGAAAAGAGATACTTCGGCGGCGAGTTGGCCTTTCTTCATGAGATTGCCAAGCATACGCATCTCCCCCTCTTGCGCAAGGATTTCATTTTTGATGAGATGCAGGTGCGCGATACCGCCACGACACCGGCCTCTGCGCTGTTACTGATTGTCACCTTGACACCGGACGCCCATCAGTTGCGGGACCTAAGGCAGTTGGCGGAATCATTCGGCCTCGAGGCAGTCGTTGAGATCTTTAATGAAGCTGAACTTGAGACAGCACGCGAAGCAGGGTCTCGCATCATCCAGGTAAATAACCGGGATCTGGAAACGCTGGCCATGGATATGACCACGACCTTGCGGCTGATCTGTCAGCGCCTGCCGGGCGAACGGTGGATTGCCGCGAGCGGCATTGATTCGCATGAAGCGCTGTCCCGTCTCGCGGGATATGATGCCGCGCTTATTGGAAGTGCGCTGATGGCCCACGCCAACCCGCGGCAAGCCCTCGCCTCCATCATCAAGTGTCAGTAACTTGGAATGTTGAGGACGCAAAGACGTGAAGACTCAAAAGAAAGACCCAGGACAGTAAAGACCCTTTGAGTCTTGTGGTCTTTCTGTCTCTGAGTCCTTGATGTGGCTGAGGCTGCGCGACGGACTTATCCGCGTGCGGCGTTACGCGCGATCAGACTCGCCTTGAGCGCGGCCAGATCTGTGGCCGGGGCTACGCCCGACTCGACAGCCGCCTTCGCAACTGCGTAGGAGACTTCGACAAAGAGGCGACGATCAAACGGCTTCGGGATGATGTAGCTGTTTCCGAAGACGAGCTTTTCATTCGGGTACAAGGACTGTACATCAGCCGGCACGGCTTCGCGTGCCAGTCCGGCCAACGCTTCCGAGGCCGCCACCTTCATCGCTGTGTTAATGGTCTTGGCCTTCACGTCCAGCGCACCGCGGAACAGGAAGGGGAAGCCCAGCACATTGTTCACTTGGTTCGGATAATCCGAGCGTCCTGTGGCCATCACGTAGGGCTTGTTTCCGAGCACCTCTGCGACGATTTCAGGACGGACTTCAGGATCAGGATTGGACATCGCGAAGATGGCGGGATAATCACCCATGCTGCGGATTTCTTCAGCCGTTACGCAGTTGGCCACGGAAACGCCAATGAACACATGAGCGCCACGAAACGCCTCTGTGAGGGTCCGGGCTGAGGTGGTGGAGGCATGACGGCGCTTGTGGTCCGTGAGATCGGTGCGATCGGTATGGATGACACCTTTGGTATCGCACATGATCAAATCGCGTACACCCGCGGCCTTGCACATGTCTGCAATGCGGATGCCTGCCGCACCTGCGCCATTCATGATAACGCGGATCTCACCAAGTCCGCGGCCACACAGACGGGAGTAGTTCATCAGACCCGCCAGGGTGATGACGGCTGTTCCCCACTGATCATCATGGAACACAGGGATGTCGAGCATTTCACTCAAGCGGTCCTCAATCTCAAAGCAGGCGGGGGCCGCAATATCCTCGAGATTAATTCCGCCATACATGGGAGCGATCGCCATGACAGTATCAATCACGCGTTGCGGATCTGTTTTGCCCGTGTTCTTGCCATCCTTACGGCAGTGATTGACAGGCATGGGCCAAGCGTCAACATCACCAAAGGCCTTGAATAAAACTGCTTTGCCCTCCATCACAGGGATGGAGGCTTCAGCGCCGAGGTCTCCCAAGCCCAAGATGGCGGTGCCGTCAGAGACGACAGCGACGAGGCTCCGCTTGGCGGTGTAGTCAAAGATCGTCTCGGGTTTCGCTGCGATTTCCTTCACAGCCAGAGCGACTCCCGGCGTGTAGGCCAAGCAAAGATCATTCTGTGTTTTTAAGGGCTTGGTCAAGCGCAGGCCGATTTTGCCGCCTTGATGGAAAGCCAATACTGATTCGCGATTAACGGGTACGGTTGCCATAATTGAATTCTCCTTTTTGTTTATAAAATGACTTCTTTAACCAGGACTCTCTCGCTTTCAAGCTCCTCCTGGGTAATCAACAGCTTGCTTCGCGCAAACGCATCATGCTCAAAATCTGTTATGATCTCATACGTTCCGGGCGAGACGGTTCGCACAGGCATGCCAGCCCAGAGATCTTTTCCGAAGCCATACTCCCCTGATGATCTGACAGCCAACGAATGGATGGTTGGGCCTGGGGTGCATAATGCCCGCACATGGTCAATAATCGCGTTTGCGGCGGAGAGCGCACTGGAAACGCCTCGTGCTGCGATGATGTCTGCCCCGCGTCTTCTCACAGTCTCTATGAATGTTTCCTCCAGCCATGCGACGTCTCCGATCGCTTCCGGCACTGGGATGCCAAAGATGGTCGCATTCGAAAAGTCCGGGAACTGTGTGGGACTGTGGTTGCCGAAAATGGCCAACTGTTCGATGGCGTCAACTGACACGCAGGCTTTTTTTGCAAGTTGAGAGACGGCCCGATTCTGATCGAGACGGACCATGGCGGTGAAGCGTTCGCGAGGTAACCGGCGGGCCTGAGAGGCGGCGATCATGCAGTTGGTGTTACAGGGGTTCCCGACCACCACCACGCGGCACGTCTCTGCGGCATTGGCATCGATAGCTTGTCCTTGTGTCACGAAAATGCGGGCGTTGTCCTTCAGCAATGCTGCGCGCTCCATGCCCGGCCCGCGCGGCTTGGATCCGACAAGCAGGCACCATTCCGCGTCCTTGAAGGCAACCTCGGGAGAACTGGTACACACCACATTGCGCAACAGCGGGAAGGCGCAGTCCTCCAGTTCCATCGCCACGCCATAGAGTGCACTTTGAGCCTTCTCGTTCGGAATTTCCAGTAACTGAAGAATAACCGGTGTCTGCTTCCCGAACATCTCGCCGGCTGCGATACGTTTCAATAAACTATAACAGATCTGACCTGCTGCGCCCGTCACCGCAACGCGGATAGGCGGTGAATTGGCTAGCTGCGAAACAGATGTTCTTGATGCGTGCTCCATACCCTTGTTCATAATTGATGATACTCCTTGGACAATAAAATGCTGAAATACTCGGTCGCGCCTCGAATCATGCAGAGAGCGGCGTCTTGTCTCAGCAGCGTAATTGTCCGGAATAAAGGATGCGGAATAAGGATGAGCGTGGCGGCGCCAGACACAATCGATTACAGACCCTTGTGTGAGCCCCTGCGCTACAGGGACGCATCCACGCTTGAGCACAGGCATCACATAGCTCACGTAACGAGAGAAGCATCCGGAAGGGGTCATCTTTCTGTTCCGAAGAGAGGAAAGCTTCTGTTGGCAACAGGCTGTGGTTATATGTGACGTTGACCGGACCAGCATCAGACGTATGTGCGGTTTCCACACAATCCTTTGAATCACTGGATGCCATGCCATATCGGACGGTATTGATATTTCCGAGGAACGCGATGACGGCACACCCCAAAATGCAGCCCGTTCGCACAAAGGAGAAGCCTGTATAAAGGCTCTTCGTCGAATGATATTCTGCATGTTTAAATTTCATGCCATCCTACTTTACTATACTTCCCCCTGCGTGTGCAAGCCAGAAAAACAAAAAACCGGGATTAAACAAAATGATATTATATTTTCGAGTCATCTTGAGTGTTTAGCCAAGTTATGATATGATAATGTCCTTTTTTAGAAGAGGATATTAACGAAAAGGATTGGGCACATTGAAAATCGAGCTTCCAAAAATCATTCAAGGTGGCATGGGCATAGCGATTTCGAATTGGCGTCTTGCCAACGCCGTGTCGCGTGTGGGGCAACTGGGGGTTGTTTCCGGTACGGGTCTTGATGTGACTCTGGCGAGGCGTCTGCAAAACGGCGACTTAGGCGGCGACATCAGTCGGGCGCTTCAAGCCTTCCCGATTCCGAAGCTTGCGCAGCGCGTCTTGGATACGTTTTTTGTCCCTGAAGGCAAATCTCCAAAAGAGCCGTTCAAGCCTGTTGGGATGCATACCCTCAAAAAGAACGCCGTACTCGATGAATTGTGCGTGGTGGCCAATTTTGTGGAGGTCTTTCTTGCTCGCGAGGGGCATGTCAATCCCGTGGGCATCAATTATCTTGAAAAGATACAGCTCCTCCATTTGCCATCGATTTATGGCGCCATGCTGGCGGGGGTCTCGGTTGTCATTATGGGGGCCGGCATTCCGGTAAACGTCCCCCGCGTTTTGGATCTTTTTTGCAAACATGAGGCCGCAAGCTATCCGATTCGAGTGATCGATGCGACCCCGGATATGGATTGCCAACGAACCTTTGATCCGGCCAGCATCTTTACGGAGGGCCTCCCTCCTGAACTGCCTCGGCCTGATTTCCTTCCTATCATCTCATCGGATTCGCTGGCGACGATGCTGCTCCGCCGGGCGGAAGGCAGTGTTGAAGGCTTTGTGATAGAGGGGCCTACCGCAGGCGGTCACAATGCGCCCCCCCGGGGTCAACTGAAATTGGATGAGCTCGGACAACCGATCTATGGTGTGCGCGATGTGGTAAATTTGGAAGCGATGCGGAAACTTGGATTGCCCTTCTGGCTGGGCGGCGGGTTTGGTTCAGCGGAAAAGCTGCAGGAGGCGCTGGTTCAAGGTGCGGCGGGTATTCAAGTTGGGACAGCCTTCGCGCTCTGTGAAGAATCGGGGTTCGACGCCGACTTGAAACAGGCAGCCCTGAACCAGTTGCTGGCAGGGAAAATACAGATTAATACTGATCCGGTGGTCTCTCCCACAGGGTTCCCGTTTAAGGTTGCCTCCCTGGAGGGAACCCTGCAAGACCCCGAGGTTGTCCGTAACAGGTGTAAAGTGTGCGATACCGGCTATTTGCGCGAACTGTATCGCACCGAGGAGGGTACGGTTGGTTATCGTTGCGCAGCCGAACCCGAGGCTATTTATCTGGCAAAGGGAGGAACCCCGGAGTCCATCGTCGGACGTAAATGCATTTGCAATGGCCTTTTTGCGGCGGCTGGGCTCGCGCAGACGCGGTTGGATGGATACCGGGAACCACCTATTATGACGCTGGGCGACGATGCCATTAATATCGCGCGCTTCTGCACGGCAGGGATCTCTCATTATCGTGCGGCAGATGTGATCCGAACAATCTTGGGCGCTTAAACAAGCCCCATTCTCGCAGGCGCAGTTATGCAGGCCGATTCACATAAACCGCTGTTAAAAGTGTGCGGTATCACGCGCCAGGAAGATGCAACGGCCTGTGCGCAGATGGATGTTGATTTTTGCGGCTTCGTTTTTCATCCAGCCAGTCTGCGTTATGTGACCCCCGAACACGTTTCAACCCTTCAGACGCTGGGATGCAAACGGGTCGGAGTCTTTACGACACAGGATCCGCACGAAATTGAGAGGATTATGGACCTTGCCCGGCTGGACTATGCGCAACTTCATGCGCGTCAAAGCGATACCGTGGTTCAAGCGATTGGCGGCGAACGGGTTATACGGGTTCAGTTCCCGGAAACGAAGAACGCCTCTGGCCAGACCCCCTCAGCGAATACCGCAAGCCAGCCGCATGTCGCGTATACTCTTTTTGATTCAGGCTATGGGACAGGGAAGGTTTTTGACTGGGGATTGCTTTCGCAAGCGCCCCGCCCCTTCTTTGTGGCGGGCGGCTTGAGTGCGAAGAACATCCCCGAGTTGCTGTCTCTTTGCCAGCCTGACGGACTGGATGTGAACTCAGGCGTGGAGCTCTCCCCGGGCATGAAGAGTGCAACGTTGATTCGAGAAATAAAGGAATTATTATGCGAAAAGGATACTTTGGTGATTTCGGAGGCTGTTTCGTCCCCGAGTCGTTGATTCCCCCTCTCCACGAGCTTGAAGCAGCCATGGAGACCTTCTTGCCGGATCCTCGC
>Ga0268284_1000948_pt1 | contig 16597 bp, 13 predicted proteins | sample saktaG_14_FD_190137 | JGI IMG/M metagenome (GOLD analysis project Ga0268284, IMG submission 190137) | Saline water microbial communities from Sakinaw Lake, British Columbia, Canada - sak_2013_06_06_40m | ecosystem: Environmental > Aquatic > Non-marine Saline and Alkaline > Saline ...
AAAAAGGAAAAGTCGCTTACCTCTTTCTTGACCTCATTGAATGTATTGATCATTTTAGTAATCTCCTATTTTGCCGGTAAATATGTATTGTTTTTATTTGGCATCAGCCTTGATTCGCTAAAGATTGCAGGAGGATTAATCATCGCCTCATCAGGTTTTGCTTTACTTACCGGAAAGTTTGCCGAACATAAAGGGATGGGAAAGGTTGGTGTGAGAAAAGATTTAGAAACGCGCTCGGATATTTCACTAACACCTCTTGCAATTCCAATGCTTGCAGGGCCGGGTACCATTTCATTGCTTATTACTTATAATCAGGAGTACCATGCAAGTAGTGAAATTTTAATTATTATGGGTGCAATGTTAGCTTCTGCCGCTAGTATTTATTTAATTTTAAGGAGTTCACAGTATATTGCCAAAGTACTTGGTGCCTCAGGAATTAATGCACTATCACGAATTATTGGGTTTATTGTAATTGCAATCGGGATTGAATATATCACCTCAGCAATTATCAACATTGTGAATGCACTTAAAGTTTAAAGTATTCTAAATAATCAGCTTCAGCAGCAATGTATCCAAAGGATGCCCATTGTTTACCACTTAGGATTTTTTCAAGCATTGTTTTTGCCTTATCTGTCTGACCATTATAAAAATACCAGTTTGCAATACCATAAGCCATGCCTTCACTAACGTTTACTGTATAATCTTCACCCAGTAAATCAGTGTCGATTAATTCACCTTTATATAACAATAGCAATTGATGATAATCGAAGTTTTCAAAAATATTCAACTCACGGGTAATGGGTTCAAGCACTTTTTCAGCTTCTTCATTATGTCCCAGTAGGCGGAGTGTCATATACAACCAATGACTTGTTGATACTATTTGATCATCGTTTGTAGCCAGATTTATATCCGTTTTATAAACTTCCAGAGCCTTATCCAACTGATGAGTTAAATAATATGCCAAACCAAGATGATAACGGATATTTGAATGCAGTGAACTGATGGGTTGGTTCATGGCATTTGGCATGCCATCGGGTTCAACTACATCCGGTTGATCCTCGATAAGTTTCATTGCGTATTCTAAATCGACAATTGCATCATTAAATTTTCGAATGCTGATATATCGATGTCCTCTGTGGCGATAAAAACGTGCATCATTTGGGAACTGCTCAATACCTTTGGTGAAAATTTTGATTGCTCCCAAATAATCGCCGGTATAAGCGGTCCATCTACCCAGCCATATTAAATTGTCCGGATTCTTGGTGTTGGCATCATAAATCGTTTTTGCCAGCTTATAATTTTTAATAACCTTTTCGGAAGGAGAAGCAGAGAATAAGGAATCTCCACTCAGTGAAAGGGCTTGTAGTTTTGGGCTGAAATCATTTTGCTCTTTCTTCTGGTTAGGTGTACAGGCGGTTAATGCAATAATTACCAGAATAACAAGGGGCATAAATTTAAATAATTGTGTTTTCATATTATTTAGATTTAAATGATTTCAGATGCTAGAAATTAGACACAAGAATTAAGACATAAGTCATAAACCAAAAGATGCAAAATACAAGATAAAAGAATGATTAATGAATAATGACATATATTAAATTAACATCTGTATTCATCATTCATTAATCATTCATTGTCAATCATCAATTATAATTTATCATTCTTTTTAAATCCTACCGGACGTCTTGAGCGAATTGGTGCTGCAGGTTCAGGCATTAATTGAAATTCATTCTTTTTCAATAATTCCATTGCTACTTCAACGGCTTTTACCAATTGTGGGTCGATCCCTTGTAAAACCAATTTCGGTTCCTGAATTACTTCATAATCGGGAGTAACGCCAACCCCTTCAACGGCCCAGTTGCCATCAGTATCATAAAATCCACCTCTTGGTGCAACCATTCTGCCACCATCTATAAACGGAGGTGTGTCCCAGGTGCCAACTAATCCACCCCAGGTACGTGTGCCAACCATTGGGCCTAATTTCGCCTTTTGAAACATATATGGGAAGAGATCGCCTCCAGAACCAGACCTTTCATTTATCACCAACACTTTAGGTCCCCATATGCCTGCCATGGGTGTCGTCCAAGGACGATGGTCGTTGGCTTTACTATTGAAATAACCATAAAGCGGTCTGGACATAATGTCCATAAAATAATCGGCTGCCGATCCTCCACCATTGTTTCTTTCATCTATAATTGCACCTTTTTTGTCCTGTTGTGCAAAATAGTAACGATTAAATGATGTGAAGCCCGGTTCGCTGGTATTTGGTACATAAACATAAGCCAGTTTACCACCCGATAATTTATCAACCGTTCTGCGATTATTTTCAACCCATGCAATGTTTCTTAGTTGTCCTTCGCTTCTAATAGGTTCAACCACAACATTTTTAGCGGTTGAAAGATCGGTGGTCGAATTAACGCTGATAGTTACCTGCATTTCAGCTGTTTGCTCAAATAAGCTATAAGGATTTGTTGGCGCTTTTAACTCATGACCATTTACTGCAAGCAAATAATCACCTTCTTTTACCTTTATGCCGGGGATGGCAAGAGGTGCTTTTAAACCAGGATTCCAACTTTCGCTGGTATAAATTTTGGCAATTTTATAATAACCATTTTCTTCAATAAAATCGCATCCAAGCAATCCAACAGGTACCATGTCTAAATCGGGCATGTCGCCGCCGGAAACATAGGAGTGACCAATAGAAACTTCACCACTCAAAATATCTACTACATAATTTAAGTCAGTGCGATGACGAACATGGTCGATCCAGGGAGAGTACCATTCGTAGATGTCATTCCAAGGTGCGCCATGAACATTATTTACATAAAGAAAATCGCGCATATAACGCCATCCTTCTTTAAATATTTGGTGATATTCTGCCTGCGGATCAATCTTGATTTTAAGATCAAGTTTCAAAGCTCCGTCGCCCTTTTTAGGTGTGGTCTTCGTACTTACAATGCTCCACGATTGACCTGATTTAAACAGTAGATTATTCCCGTCAGAAGAAGATACCGCATCAGTTACACTGGTCAGAAATTTTTTCGATTCGTCTTCTTTCAGATCGTATTTCAACATGGTTAATCCACGTTGATTTTCTATGGCTTCTAAAACAAAAACAGTATTTTCAGGGCCTGAAACAAGTGAAAGATAATTTCGGTCTGGCATATTTAAAGCGATAATTCGCTCAGCAATATTTGTTTTAGTGATTTTTATGTCTGCAACTTTCTTCTCTTCTTTTGTGGCTTCAGGCTTTTTGGTTTCTTTGCCTTTTTTTGCATCTGTTTCCTTTGACTCTTCTTTTGCTTTTGCTACCTCTTCATCGTCGCTTTTAGCCAAAGTGGGGGATGCGACACCTTCTTCTAAAATCAGACAATATAAACTATAGGTAGCTCTTGGATCATAGGAACTCATATCCAACCAGCCCGTTTTTAAACCATAATTGGTACTTGAAAGAAAATAAAGATATTTACCGCTTTTATCCCAAACAGGAGTTTTTACATCGGCCATACCATCAGTAAGTTGAATGTGCTCTCCGGTTTCAACATTATAAACGAAGGCAGCTTTAAAACTATTATCCAGTTGTCTGGCATAAGTGATCCATTTGCTATCGGGCGACCAAACAGGGTTCATGTCACGGTTAGGATGAGCAAAGCGATCGGTATCGGCTTTTTTTACAATACCGGTTTTTAGGTCAATAATCCAGATATTGTAATCCGTGTCCGTATAAGCGATGTATTTTCCATCGGGTGACCAATCGGGTACAAAATAAAAAGTAGGATTGGGTAACGGAAATTGTTTGATGTTAAGTCCATACTGATCGGCAAGCATGAGTTGATATTCGCCGCTATTGTCTGAAAACCATGCAACCTGATCCCCTTTTGGCGACCAGATGGGTGAACGATCTGCTACTCCGGGACTATTGGTTATATTACGCCAACTCCCATCTTCTTTAGGTACTGTAAATATTTCGCCTCTATGTTCAAATATTGCTCGTTTTCCGTTAGGTGAAATATTGGCATTTGTTAACCCTGAGGAAGGTACATTTTCCCAACGGATAATGGCAAAATTCATATCACCTTTCACTTCAATATTAAGCTGTTTGTCTTCTTTTGAGTTATCGGTAATTAAATGAAGATATCCACCTTGTTCATAAACAATGGCATCATTGCAGGCATCCAAACTTTTTACATCAAATTTCATGTGATGGGTAATTTGTTCTTCTGCTTTGGTAATTGGGTCGAACGACCAGATATTACTTGCATAGTCACGCTCTGATAAATAATAGACCTTATTGTGAAACCAAACAGGATCTAGGTGCCGCTCTTTGGTAGGTTGTGGTGTGCGAATTAACTCTTTGGTTGCCATGTTGACAATCCAAATAGGCATAGCCTGTCCGCCACGATAATTTCTCCATTCAGGATCCCAGCCTGTGATTGGAACATACGCGATAAATTTACCGTCAGGAGAAATCTCGCCGTAGGCTGCTCTGGGAATGTCAATTTCTTTAGGAAGCCCGCCATTTAATCCAACTTTGTAAAATTTACTTGTTTGGGTTGGTTCTCCAATTCGCGATGAACGGAACATGACTTCTCCTTCAGGGGTCCATCCTGTAACAAAATCTGCTCCCGGATGCCAGGTTAGTCGTTTTGGATTTCCTCCTTCTGCAGGAATCACATAAACATCTGTATTGCCGCCATATTGAGCAGTAAATGCAATCCATTTTTCATCAGGTGAAAAATGAGGGAGAGATTCTTCACCTTCGTTGGTGGTTAAACGCATTGCTTCACCTCCGTTTCGGTCAACTTTCCAAATATCATTTGCATAAACAAAAACAATGCTTTTTGCAGAAATGGTGGGTTGCCTTAATAATTGTGTTCCCTGACTAAATACCTGAGTATTCAGGAACAATAATAAAATGCTGATTTTTAGTAGTGTCTTCATCTGGAAATAATTTTATTTTAATTGGTCAGATAGATTGTCCCGCTTTTGGCGGGAAAACTCACATGATAGATTTTCACTCTTGTATGAATTAGAATGACAGGCTCTTTTCATATAAATTGCTTGATTATTTAAAATTTCTAATACACCTGATCAAGGTGTATGAATAAACCTTGAAATAGGAAAATAATAAAGCAAGATATAAAATATTTTTTAGTAAGCGATCATTAGAAATAACTAGTTCCATCCCAACAATGGGTACAAAGTTTTTCTTTAGGAAGACCAATCGCCTTAACCAAATCATCAATTCGTTGAAATTGGAGTGAGGTAACATCCATTTTCTCTCTTATTTTTTCAACCATTGCAGCACATTTTGGGGAATCCGGATCTGCATATTCTTTCAGATTGGCATCTTCAACTCCTTCAAGTTCTTTAATGGCTTTTCTTCCAGCTAAATCAAGTGTCGATCGTGAGGTTGAAAAGTTCAGAAATTCGCAAGGAAAGATCAAAGTTGGGCATGCCGGACGAACATGAACTTCTTTCGCACCTGATTTCATCAGTACCTGAACATTATCCTGAAGTTGCGTTCCTCTTACAATTGAATCATCAAGTAAGGCTATTTTTTTCCCATCTGTTAAAGCTGCATTCGGGATCAATTTCATTTTGGCAACCAAATTTCTCATTTCCTGATTTTGCGGCATAAAGCTACGTGGCCAAGTAGGAGTATATTTTACATAAGCCCTTTTATAAGGAATTTGCTTTTCGTTAGAATAACCAATGGCATGTGCTATACCCGAATCTGGTACTCCCGAAACAAAATCAACTTCTTTATCATCATTTCTGGCTAATGCTGCACCGCAGCGATATCTCGACTCTTCAACATTGATACCTTCGTAGTATGAGCTGGGATAACCATAGTAAACCCATAAAAAAGAACACACCTGCATTTTGTCGTTTGGCTTACGTTTTTGTACCCACCTATCTGGCGTCATGAAAATAATTTCGCCCGGGCCAACATAATGTTCAATTTCAAAATCCAGATTTGAAAGAGAACTTGATTCGGAGCAGGCTGCTAATGCTCCAGCTTTTTTGCCTAAAATAATAGGAGTTCTGCCTAATTTATCACGAGCTGCATAAATTCCTTCATTAGTCAACAATAATAATGAGCAGGATCCTTTAATTAAATTTTGTACATTTTCAATCCCCTCTACAATACTATCCTTTTCATTAATTAACATAGCGATTAACTCACTTGGGCTTGTTTTGCCGCTGCCTGCTTCGGCAAAATGACTTTTTTGTTCAAGTGCACGTTCTGTTAGCTCCTCAATGTTTGCTATTTTACAAACAGTGACGATGGCAAATTTTCCCAGATGTGAATTGATGACGATCGGTTGAGATTCATTATCGCTAATCACACCAATACCACTGTTCCCAATAAACTTGGAAAGCTCCGGTTCAAATTTGGTTCTGAAATAAGAATTTTCAAGACTGTGAATAGCTTTAGTGAAAATATTGTCTTTAACAACAGCAAGCCCACCTCTTTTAGTTCCTAAATGTGAATGATAATCTGTTCCATAATATAAATCGTTAACGCAATCTGAATTTGAAATAGTGCCAAAAAAACCGCCCATAATATTTTTTTTAATGAGGGGTAAAACTAGTTCATTTAATACTGAAAAATATGGCTTGTTGAAAAGTTGTTAATATTGACTTAGAAAGATTTTTTAAAAATAATTCAAAAAAAATTTGGAAAATGGAAATTCTCATTATACATTTGCAGTGTACTAATAAAGTAATACACTAATACAATAAATATGTTGACAATTAAAAATCTTGATTTTGCATATCCTAAAAGTAGTTTATTGTTTGATAAGCTCGATCTGGATATCACTAAGGGCAGTATTTATGGACTGCTTGGGAAAAACGGGGCGGGTAAATCTACCTTGTTAAAGCTAATGTGTGGATTGCTTTACACACAAAAGGGCAAATTAGAAATAAATGGGGAAGATGTTTCGAAAAGAACACCCAATATGTTACAGGATATTTATCTGATTCCTGAGGAATTTTATTTGCCTGATTTCACTTTGGATACCTATGTTGCTAATGTTTCACCTTTTTATCCAAAATTCGATCTTAAATTATTTCAAGAATTAGTGACTGAATTTGAAATCACAAGAGGTAAAAAACTCGACAAACTTTCGCATGGACAAAAGAAAAAATTTATCATTGCCTTTGCAATTGCAACTAATTGTTCAATTGTTTTTATGGACGAGCCTACCAATGGTTTGGATATTCCCTCAAAAAGCAAGTTTAGAAAGATTATTGCTTCAACTGCCAACGAAGAAAGAACTTTTGTAATCTCCACACATCAGGTAAGAGATCTTGAAAATTTGATCGATCCACTGGTAATTATCGAGAATGGCAAAATCGTTTTCAAAGAAACAATTGAGAATATTTCGAATAAGCTAAGTTTTATGAAAGTTCATGATAAAGCTCCGGAAGGAGTGAATGTTTTGTACAGTGAGCCAATTTTTGGCGGGAATTATCTATTGACTGAACGAAATGATGATCACGAATCACGAGTTGATTTCGAACTGCTCTTTAATGCGGTTTTGAGTAAGCAAAATGAAATTGTTAAACACTTAAAAAATTAAATTATGAACCAGGTATATGATTTTAAGAGAATAATTTTATTGGCCAGGTTAAAATTTAATCTGAATAAAAAAATGCTTTTGTTGAGTGTTTTAGGGTATTTTGCATTATTGTTCATTATTGGTTTTTTTATAGCATATTCGCTCAGAAATGCAACTGATTCAACTCCGTTTTTTACAGTTTTTCATTATATTGGACTACCTGTAATGATGGTTCTTGGCAGTGTTTTGTTTGCCGCCAAATCATTTCAGGACATGAATACTCCTGAAAAATCAATCGGGCAAATCCTCATTCCAGCCTCAACTTTTGAGAAGCTTATTTTGCCACTTGTATCAACGTCACTAATATGGTTGGTGTTCAGTTTTGTAAGCTATCATGTCTTCAGCTTATTATTCAATAGTGCATGGGTTGCTGCATTTGGATTTAACTTTGAAATATTTAATGGGCTTAAAATATTCAATATTCCAATGATGTTTGAAATTATAATGGGCTATTTTCTACTTCATTCTATGTTTTTACTTGGAGCTACAGCATTCAAAAAATATCCGATTGTTAAAACAATATTAGTTGGCAATATATTGCAATGGGCCTACTCTTTATTTGCTTTGTTAGTCATTGTTATTCTTTTCGGATCAATGGAGAGTTTTGGCCAGGCCATGGAATCTTTAGGAGATATATTGAAAAATAAAGAGTGGTTTATAGATAGGTATGTATATAACGGTGTTGAAATTGAAATGATGGGATACAAAATGAGATATTTTTGGCGCTTTATGATGCTTCTCTTAACAGTAGTGTTATATGTGACTGCTTATTTTAAACTAAAAGAACGGGAGGTATAAGATGGAATTTAGAGACAAGCAAGCAATTTATATGCAGATAGCCGAATACTTTGGCAATAACATCATGCAAGAGCTGTGGCAAACCGATGAAAAAGTTCCTTCTGTAAGGCAGCTGGCAATAGATTTAGAGGTCAACCCAAATACTGTGATGAGAACTTATACGCATCTCCAGGAAACTGGTGTGATTTATAACAAGAGAGGAATTGGTTATTTTGTTTCACCTAATGCAAAAACAATTTTAATTGATATGATAAAACAGCAATTTATTGAAATTGAGTTACCTGAATTTTATAGAAAAATGGAACTCATTGGTCTTACGTTTAAGGATCTGGAAGAAATGTTTAAGAAATGGAAATTAAATACACAAAACAATGAAAATATTAACAAAAACAAGTAATAAAATATTTGCCGGCATCTTGATATTTGGTGCGGTAATGTTGATAGCGGCTCTAATTACGCTTAAAATGATTATATAATTCAATGATTAGCCCGGGGAAATTCCCGGGTTTAATCTTTTATTCATGTTTGTATCGTTAATGTTAAATGTTGTTATTTCTGATCTTTGTAATAGGTTAATGGTCTAAATTATTTCTGCGGGACCATGATTAATTTATCGGTTTGATAACCCCTGTTCTTAGCATTAGTTATTAGTTGATTGAGAACCTCTTGGTCCAGTTGAGTTGACCTGCTTAAGATCCAAAGATATTTATCTGTTGAACTCCCTATTAATACCCAATTATAATCAGGGTCGAGTTCCATTACATAATAATCGCCATAGAAAAATAGAAAAAAGGAGACTTTCAGTTTAGCCGGATCATCCAAATTGGGAGTATAAGCTTTTCCAACAGCCGTTTTTAGTTTCCCGTGAAGTGAGTTTTTATAACCTTGGTTTACAACCTTTATTTTTCCATCGTGACGGATCGAATAGGTGGCAGTAACACCTACCAATCCTTTCTCAAATGAATGCGGAAAACGTGCAATTTCATACCATTTACCTAAATATTTTTCCAATTCAAAATTCTGTACAGTTCGGTTATCCATTTCATTGTTTTTAGTTTGACAAGAAACAATCGTACTAATTAAAAGTAATGAAATAATTAACGCAAAATTTTTCATTCGTTCTTTTTTAGTAATACAATAAGCGCATCCTCAATTTTCTCGAATTTAAATTTGAATCCTGTTTTTGTTATTTTATCAGACGAAATCCTACTTCCTTTTAAAAGAATACCTGACATTTCACCATACAATGCTTTAAGCAGGATTCCGGGTAAATTAGGAAGTTTTATTTTTCGAGTTATGATTTTTATTTTTTTAGTCAATTCATTTTGAGTGCAATGCTCAGCTGAAACGGCATTATAAATTCCACTTATTTTTTCATTCTCAATAGAATTAAGATACAAGCTGATCAAATCATCAATATGTATCCATGGAATATATTGTTTGCCGAAACCGACTCCAGCAACAAACCCATATTTAAGACTTTGTGTCATTTTTGGGAATGCGCCTTGAGTTTTATCAAAAACTACTCCGGTGCGCAAAACAACTGTTCTTATGCCTAATCTTTCAAATTTAAATGAGGCATCTTCCCATTTTTTACAGACATCGGAAAGAAAATCATCTCCAGCTTGATCTGTTTCATTGAAAATATGCTCAGAAGTGATTGTTCCATAATATCCAACAGCCGATGCCGAAATGTACACCTTTGGTTTTTTCTTCAGATTTTTAATAGCATCAAAAAGCAAGTTTGTTGATTTTATCCTGCTTTCTTCAATTTTCTTTTTTTGTTTTTTCGACCATCTTCGCTCTGCAATACCAGTCCCGGCCAGATTTATTACGTAGTTAGTATCTTCAAACGCTTTGTTATCAATGATGCCTTTTTCAACATCCCAAATAAATTCCTTAAATCCTGATTTGTTCTTTGATTTTCGAGTTAGTATTGTAACCTCATATCCGTTAAAGCTTAGTAATCTTATTATATTCTGACCAATAAAACCGCTTCCTCCTGCAATTAGAACTTTGTTTTTTATATTCATGAACTCCCTTAACTTGAAATGTTTAAAGTAAATATTATCTTAAATTTAACAAAATATTTTGATTAAGAGAAAGAATGTTTGAGATTTAACAAGCATCAAATTTATTTATCAGTAATTTGGTATTTTGGATTATTCGTATATTTATAGCAACGTCGATATTGACAAAAAATTTGAATAAAAGTTAATGGAACATAAGACATTTGAAAGTAAAAAAACGAGTTTTTTTATTTTAGGGTTATTTATTTTATTGGGATTGTCGGCTCTTGGATATCTTTTAGGTCATGCCGCCATAAAATACAGGGAGTATGAACGCACAGTTACTGTAAAGGGACTATCAGAAAGAGATTATGAGGCAGATGTTTTGATATGGCCAATACAATTCAGTGAGGCAAGTAATAATTTAGAAAGTCTTTATACCTCAATCGAATCGGGGAGCTCGAAGATCAGGAAATTTTTGGAAGAGAACGGAATCCAGTCAAATGAAATAACCTATTCGTCACCATCCATTACGGATAAATCAGCACAACAATGGGGAAGTAATGAAAGGGCTGAATTTCGATATACAGCTATTCAAACAGTAACGGTCTATTCGAAAAATATTAAGATAACCAGAATGGTGATGGGTTCCTTATCCGAATTAGGGAAAAAAGGGATTGCATTCATTGGTAGTAATTATGAAAATGAACCTGAATATATTTTTTCAAGGTTAAATGAAGTAAAACCGGAAATGATTGAGGAAGCTACCAAAAATGCACGTGAAGTTGCCGAGAAATTTGCTGCGGATTCAAAAAGTTCATTGGGTAAAATAAAAAATGCAATTCAGGGTCAGTTTACCATCGAATCGAGAGATAAAAATAATCCGCATATTAAAAAGATAAGAGTAGTTTCAACAGTTGTGTATTATCTTTCTGATTAAAACCATGTTCTATCTTATACTTGACTAGGAAAAGAATTTGATAGCTATTAACTTCAAATTAATAATTCAATTAAGGCAATAAAAAAGCCTGTCGGATTCCGGCAGGCTTTTTTAATGATAAAAAATTTTCAATAAATATTATACTACGCGTACATCTACTGCATTTAATCCTTTTTTACCTTCTTTTAATTCGAAGTTAACTGAGTCACCTTCATGGATTTCATTAATTAATCCAGATACATGAACAAAGTATTCACTTTTTGAATTTTCTTCGATGATGAATCCAAATCCTTTGGACTCGTTGAAGAATTTTACTGTTCCGTTTTTCATTGTTAAAATAAATTGTTAAAATAAAATTAGGCGGCAAAGATAAAAGTATTTTCTTATAATTTGTAAGTTTTATTAAAAATATGTCTTCTTATAATAACAAAAGCGTAGCTTATTTGAATGGATTTAATTTTTTTCAATAAAAAAACAATCAACTAGTTCAAAATTGTCAATGTTCTCATAAAGGATTTGAATTAAAATGGTACTGTAATAATGGATCTCAATTACTTATGTTCTTGTTGAGGTAAGATAATGGTAAAAGTACTTCCTTCACCCTTTTTGCTTTTAACTTTGATTTCGCCTCCATTTTTTGTAACAAAGTTTTTACAGATAATTAAACCCAATCCGGTTCCTTTTTCATTGTTAGTTCCGGTTGTAGATTTATTTTTAGCAATTTGAAAAATATCCTCTAAACGTTCGGGGGCTATACCAACACCGGTATCCGAAATATTAATTTCTAAATTGTTGTTTTGTGTTTTATTCCAAATTGTTATTTGACCGCCGTTATTGGTGAATTTTACGGCATTCATGAATAGATTTCCAATAACACTTGACATGGTGTATTTATCAGTAAAGAATTCAAGTTCATCTGGTAATTTATTTAATACAGAAATTTCTTTCTTTTCGGCATATGATAAATAGGGTTCAATACTTTTGTTTGCAAAATCTTTTATATAGAATACTTCTCTTTCGATCTCAATAATTCCTGTTTGTGAATGTGTCCAAGTCAGAAGGTTTTTGAGTAATCTATAAGTTTGAGTAGATGATCGATTTATTTCCTCAATTAAATGTTTCCGCTTTTTTTCATCCAAAATATCATAATTCAATTCTAATTGTTCACTAAATCCCAATATAATGTTAAATGGACTTGAAAGGTCGTGAGCAATAATTGAAAACAGTTTATCCTTTGTTTCATTTAATAAATTTAAATCATTGTTTTTATTTTCAATTATCTTTTTTTGAGCATTTATTCTATTGTAATTTTCTTCTAACTTACGGTTGAGTTTTTGTTTGTGTCGACTACTTCTATTAATAACTACAACCAGAATAGAAATAAGAATAAATCCGGAAATAAATATAAATAGGAAAAAGTTTTTTCTTTCAATTTTACGCAGGTTTTCAAGATTAATCTTTTGCTGAGCTAAGTCGAGTTCGTATTGTTTTTTATCAAAATCGTACTGCATTTCCATCTGCGTAAATTGCTTCACTATTTTCGATTTTGAAAGACTGTCGGCCATTTCATTACTCAGTTTCATGAAATCATATGCTCTGATTGGATCAGATTGAATTGCGTAAATTTCGCCCAAAAGTTTACTTGCATCTTTTGTATTTTCTTTATCATCAATTTCTATTGCCTTTTTAAGTGCAATCTTTAGTTGGATTAATGCATTTGGGTAATCTTTGAGTTTAATATAGGTTTTGCCAAGTCCTACTAAGGTTTTTAACTCATTATCTACTACCCCAGTTTCAGCAATCAAATTAAGTGATTTTTTATAATAAAATAGTGCAGTATCATACTGGTGGAGATTTAGAAAGGCTTTCCCTTTATTTGCCAGAAGAAAAATAGTTGTTCTTTTATCACCTGATTTGTTGGTAATTCCAAGACCTTCTTCAATATTTAATAATGCATCTACATAATTTTTATTATCAATGTAAATGTTTGCTATATTGTTTAAATACAAAGCTATTGTATTACTATTGTTTGTTTCTTTAACTATTTCATATGCCTGTTTAAAATAATCAAGTGAAATTTGGTTCATCCCAAGTTTCTGATTAATTACTCCAAGGTTGTTAAGGATGAGAGATTTGTTAAGTTCATTCTTAGTTTCTTCACTTAATTTCAATGCCTTTTGGAAATATGAAAGTGCTTGAAGAAAGTTTTCTTTTTTGCTTTCAATTAATCCATAATTGATATAAGCTAAAGCCAGTCCGCTTTTATCGTCAATTTCAGTTAAGAGTGCAATGGCTTCATTCAAATAACTTTTAGCATCCTCAATTTTGTTAAGATAAATTAATGATAAGCTGATGTCTCTTAACGAAGTTGCTTTCCAAAATTTACTTTCGGTTAATTCAACAGTTTTCGTTTGTTCAATAATGGCAGTTTCGTAATTACCCTTTCCCCATTCTCCCATGCCTTTCATATAATGACTTAATGCGATCCCTCTATTAAATTTTAATTTTTCTGATAGTATCATCGCCGAATCGGCATAAAATAAAATAGAGTCAGGTGAGATATCATTAAAAGATTCAGATTGCCTTAATAGCGAAATAACGAGCGCAGTGTCGGTAAGGTTATCGAGTGATGAACTAGGATTAGAATAGCTATTGGGTGATTCATCATGTTTACAGCTCCAAATATTAGCTATAAAAATAAAAAATAGTATTTGTATGATTTTGTGATTCAAATTCCCCATTGAGTTATCAGATATTTTTATTCATTAATTTAGTCTATGATTTATTAATTCAATGATTAATTATTTGTATCCGTATTATTATCTAGAATTTGGTTTTCTCAATGGATAAAAATATAGATTTATTTGTTTTCTTTTACATCTAATTATGTAATTAGATAACTTGGCAGGTGTGGCATACGAATACTTAAATACTCCAGATGAAATGAATGATTGAAACAAATAATGATTTGACTTAATACGCTCAATTTTTAAATTCATATTTGATCATTCTTATGCAGTTCAGTATAAGAAATACAAAATGAAATAATCAATCAGAAAAAAGATAGATTTTATTCGTGTGGTTCTTTATAAAACATTAAGCGTATAAATGTCTTTTAATTTTTAGAGTAGCCGTTTTTTGAAATGGATCACGATGAACAACAATAATTTGGATTCGTGAGAATTTATTTACCCGGCTGTTAATGTATTGCTGAAGTTCTGCTGCCAGTTCATCCATGGCGTCATCAACTTTTTTGGTCATTTCGTCAATTTTTTCATCAACTTTAAACGAAAGTTCAGCTTTCATTTCCTGAAATTTTAATTCAAGTTCTTCTCGATTGAAATGAACAAGTGCAGTCAGTTTCCCTTTCTTTTCAATTACGATTGATTCGATCACATGCCTAAAATTATTGATTAGAGTTTCAACTTCTTCAGGATAAATATTTTCTCCGTTTGCACCGACAATTAAGTTTTTTAAGCGTCCTTTATGACTTAACCAGCCAGCGTTATCAAAAACTCCTAAATCACCTGTTTTAAACCATCCATCTTTGGTCATTACTTCTTGAGTTTTGGCTTCGTTTTTATAATATCCAAGCATGATATTCGGTCCTTTGCCCCAGATTTCACCTTCGCCAGTTAATGGATCGGGATTATTGATTTTTAATTCACAATCAATAACTTTTGGGCCAATAGCTTGAAGTCTGGTCATGGATGGGTTAGAACCGGCTAGTATCGGAGCGCATTCAGTAAGCCCATATCCGATTGCGTATGGGAACTTGGCATCGCGCAGAAATTGTTCAACGATTGGGTCTAGTTTTGCTCCTCCAATTCCAAAAAATTTCAGATTACCACCAAAAGTTTCGTACAATTTTTTACCGGCAATGCGATGCAGAAATTTACGAGTTGGTTTATATTTTAATAAGGTTCGTGTAATTGCTTTACTTTGAAGTTTTGGAAGAACGCTGTTCCGGTAAACTTTTTCGATGATCATCGGAACGGTCAGCATCAATTGGGGTTTCACCTTTTGCATGGCTGGTATTAGTACCGCAGCTGTTGGTGGTTTACGTAAATAAGTAACATTTGCACCTTTTAAAATTGGTAATATTAATCCAAGGGTATTTTCGTAAGTATGAGATAGTGGCAGGACGGACAGAAATCGGTCATGTTCATCAATTCTCTGGATATTATTAGCCTGAAGTGCATTGTAGATTACATTTTTTTGGGATAACATGACTCCTTTTGAATCACCTGTTGTTCCGGAAGTATAAAGCAAGATCGCTAATTCATCTTCTTTTGGGCTGTAGGATGAGGTGCATTGTGCATTTTCGTCAAAAATGATTTTCTGCATTTTCCCTTCTATAACCTCAAGCGTATCAATTCGCACAATTAATTCAACAAAATCTTTCTTTAACCCTTCAAGTTTGTATTCCAGGTTTTGGGATACGAAAATGGCTTTGGCTTCTGAATGTTGTAAAACATTTTGAAATTCATGCGCATTAAAGTCGGGGAGGACTGGAACAGCCACAACACCCATACATTGAAGAGCGAAATATACAACACCCCAGTTGGGCATATTCTGGCTATATATAATTACCCTATCACCTGGTTTAATTTCCAATACTTCAAGAAATGCTTTGACTGCCATGATCTGTTTGCCCATTTGAGCGTAAGTTATTGGCTCTTCATCCACAAAGCCTAAAGCCACATTATTGGCATATTTAGCAACCACATCTGGGATGACTGTCGCGAAATTTAATTGTTCGTAGGTGTGCATAAAATTAGGTTAAGACAACAAAGGTAGTTAAAATGCGAACATTAGTAAACAACTATACCTAAAATCAAATGGATAAGAGAACAAAATTTATTCAAGAAGAAGAGTTGAACTATCAAGTTCGTTTGTTATAATTTATCACAATGTATTAGTATATAGAATGATTTACTGTTAAATAATATATATTATCGAACATCTTGAGTTTAGTTCATATAATGAAGTAGTTTTGCCAATTGTTTAAAACAGGGAAATCAGAAATGAATAAATTGCAAATAGGAGACCTCACCATTAACCTTCCAATCATACAGGGTGGAATGGGGATAGGTGTTTCAATGTCGGGATTAGCAAGTGCTGTGGCGAATGCAGGTGGTATTGGAGTAATTGCAGTAGCCGGACTGGGACTTTTCGAACCCGATTATACTACCCATTTTATTGAATCGAATAATAGG
>Ga0268284_1000949_pt1 | contig 16590 bp, 13 predicted proteins | sample saktaG_14_FD_190137 | JGI IMG/M metagenome (GOLD analysis project Ga0268284, IMG submission 190137) | Saline water microbial communities from Sakinaw Lake, British Columbia, Canada - sak_2013_06_06_40m | ecosystem: Environmental > Aquatic > Non-marine Saline and Alkaline > Saline ...
TGAGCAGGCCGGCACCCGCCCAGGCGATGAGGCTGATGGCGAAGCTCTCCTTGGTGGCGAACATCAAACCGATTAGAAATCCCGTGATTCCCCACCGGGGTTTGCGGGTCAGCGCGAACAGCGCCAGCATCCCGCAGAGCGCCAGCAGCGATTCATGGATGAACATCCTGCTGTAGTAAACCAGCAGCGGCGAACTCGCCAGCAGCGCCGCGGCTAACAACATCGGAGCATCACCGAAGCGCCTGCGCCACAGCAACGGCAGCAACACCAGCAAGCTGCCGGCGATGGCCGGAAGCATGCGCAGCGTGAATTTCGTCAGCTCCTGCCAGCGGGTTTCACCGCGCAGCTTGCAGAGCGGAATGGCCAGATCGGCGAGCAACGGGCCATGGTAGTGCTTCGGATCAAAGTGGCCGCCGGCGGATTCCATGCGCCGCGCCGTGAGGCGCGCGCCGGTGGCTTCATCGGCGTGAAACGGGCGCTTGGCGAGATCGTCGAAGCGGAGGCAGGCTCCGGTGACGATCACGCTGATCCAAAGGACGATAAGGGCGACATGTTTCATTAAGCGGGCGGATACGATGAAAGAATCCATCCTCTCGCAATGTTAATGTGGGCGCCAGCCCATGCCCGGACCACCGCCTCAAATCCTGCTTGTCACTCCGGTCTGGAACGACTCGGCGCGTCTAGCGGTATTCGGCGAGACTCTGGCATCAGCGCTGGCGGCGTCCCCGTTGCCCATCCGCTGGGTGATCGCCGACGATGGTTCCTCCGGCGACGAACACGCGCGCCTGACCGAACTCAAGAACGCCTTTGGCCGGGTTTTCCCCCGGGTGGATCTCCATTTCGCCGCGCAACACCACGGCAAGGGCGCCGTGGTCCGGGAGGCTTGGGCGCTGGCACCCGACGCGGATTGGCTCGCCTTCGTGGACGCCGACGGCAGCGTCACCGCGGAGGGCATGTTGGAACTTGTGGCAATCGCCCTGGCTTCCGGCACTTCGGTGCTGGGAATCCGCAAACGCACCGCCACGACCCAGGTGGTCGAAAGCCCATGGCGGGGACTGGCGCACCGGGGATTTCTGCTCGCGGCGCACCTGCTGCTAGATCTTCAATGCGAGGACCCCCAATGCGGCGCGAAAATCCTCAACGGCGCGGACTACCGCCGGGTCGCCCACCAGCTCGTCGAAAACGGCCTGGCCTTCGATTCCGAACTCTTGTCCTCCCTCAAGCGTGCCGGCGCGTCATGGTCGGAAATTCCGGTGAACTGGATCCAGAAAAAAGGCGGCAAGGTCCACCCCCTGCGCGATGGCTGGGGTATGCTCGCCGCCCTGCTGCGCATCCGCCACCGCATGCGCTGAGGTGCGCCGGCGGCACTATCAATCCAGCGCCCCCCGCCCTGACGTAACGCGCAGGCGCGACAAATTTTGTGACGATCGTCCATGAATTTGTCGCGGTGCAGGGGGGTGGGACGCAAACTGGAGGGGAGTTTGACTTTTGGTGGCAGAAGTTGCCGGGCATGCCTGACGGGCATGGCGTTGGTCAGGGTTTCCCCAAGAGCGGACGGGCGTGTTGGCGTTTGGCCAACGGTTCCTCACAAGCTGTGCCATGCGTTGCCGTCCTGGCGCAGCAGATCGTCGGCTTCCTTGGGCCCCCAACTGCCGGCGACGAACTCCGCCATCGGCGGCGGCGTGTCCGCGTGGTGCCAGGCGCGTTCGATGTGGTCGATGAAACGCCAGGCTTCCTCGACCTCGTCGCGGCGGGCAAACAAGGTGGCGTCGCCGGCGAGCGCGTCTAACAACAATCGCTCATAGGCTTCCGGGCTGGTGGTGCCGAAACCCGAGGCGTAGTGGAAATCCATTTTCACCGGTTCGAGGCGCAGGTTGTTGCCGGGGATTTTGGACACCAGGCGCAAGGAGAAGCCTTCGTCGGGCTGGATGCGGATGACGAGCACGTTGCCGCCGGGGACACCGCCGCAAGGGGCGTTGAACAGCACGCAGGGCGCGTCCTTGAAATGGATGGAAATCTCGGTGGATTTTCCGGGCAGGCGTTTGCCCATGCGAATGTAGAACGGCACGCCGCTCCAGCGCCAGGTGTCGACGAGCAGTCTAACAGCAACGTAGGCCTCGGTGACGGACGCCGGGTTGATGCGGTCTTCCTCGCGATAACCGGGCACCGGGACGCCGGCAATGTGGCCGGCGGTGTATTGGGCGCGCACGACATTGGCGGCAACTTTTTCCGGGGTGTCCCACGGGCGCAGCGAGCGGATGACTTTCACTTTTTCGTCGCGCACGCCATCGGCGGTTAGATCGGTGGGGGGTTCCATGGCCACCAGGCTGAGGAGTTGCAGCAGGTGGTTCTGGACCATGTCGCGCAAGGCGCCGGCGCCATCATAGTAAGCGCCACGGCCGCCTTCCATGCCGAGGGTTTCGGCGCAGGTGATTTGGACGTGACAGACGTGTTTGCGGTTCCAGAGGGGTTCGAAGATGGCGTTGGCGAAGCGCAGCACCATGAGGTTTTGCGCGGTCTCCTTGCCGAGGTAATGGTCGATCCGATAGGTATCGCATTCGTGGAAGGTGGCGTTGACGACTTGGTTGAGGTGTTTGGCGCTGGCGAGGTCGGTACCGAAGGGTTTTTCGACAATCACGCGGGCCCAACAACCAGCGGCGGCATGGTTGAGGCCGGCGTTTTTCAACTGGGTGAGGATGTCGTCGAAGAACTCCGGGGCGGAGGCGAGGTAGAAGAGGCGGTTGCCCTTGCCGCCGCGCGCGGTGTCGATGGCGGCGAGTTGGTCCGCGAGGCTGCGGAAGCCCGCGGCGTCGGTGAACTCGGACTGATGATAGTGAACGCAGGCGATGAATGGGTTCCAGACGCGTTCGTCGTGACCGGAACGGGAAACCTCGCGGTTGATTTCAGCGAGGCCGTCGCGGAATTCCGCGACGGATTTCTGCCGGCGGGCGAAGCCGACGATTTGCAGGCCCGGCGGCAGTTCGCCCGCCACCGCCAGGTTGTAAAGCGCGGGGATGAGTTTGCGGTGGGTGAGGTCACCGGTGGCCCCGAAGATGACGAGGGTGCAGGGCTCGGCGGGCGAGCGGGCGACCAAGTCTTCGCGGGAAGGGTTCATGGAGGGATTTTGAATTATGAATTATGAATTTTTGATGGATGAAAAGATACGCGGAAAGTGCCGGATTTTATCCCTAATCCATAATCCCTAATTCAAAATTCAAAATTCAAAACAAAATCCCTCCCCCTCACCACGGCAACGGGAATTCGCGGTTGAAGGCGAAGACCCGTTCGCGGATGGCATGAAGCTGCGTGAGGTTGGTGTGATCCGACAACGCCTCATGGATGAAATCGGCGACCTGTTCGACATCGGGTTCCTGCATGCCGCGGGTGGTCACCGCCGGGGTGCCGATGCGGATGCCGCTGGGTTTCATCGGACTGCCGGTGTCGAAAGGGATGCCGTTTTTGTTGACCGTGATGCCGGCATGGTCGAGGGCGAGCGAGGCGTCGGCGCCGTTGAGGCCTTTCGGCCGGAGATCTACTAACATGAGGTGGTTGTCCGTGCCGCCGGAAACGATGCGCAATCCATGGTGGGCGAGCCGGGCGGCGATGGCCTGCGCGTTCTTGACGATTTGCTTCTGATAGTCCTTGAACGCGGGTTGGAGCGCCTCGCCGAAGCACACGGCCTTGGCGGCGATGACGTGCATCAGCGGTCCGCCCTGGATGCCGGGAAACACCTGCGCGTCGATTTTTTTCGCGAACTCCGCCTTGCAAAGGATGATGCCGCCGCGCGGGCCGCGCAGCGACTTGTGGGTGGTGGAGGAGACGAAATCGGCATGCGGCACCGGGCTCGGGTGCACACCCGCGGCGACCAGACCGGCGATGTGCGCCATGTCCACAAACAGATAGGCGCCGATCTCGCGGGCGAGTTTTCCCAAGCGTTCGAAATCAAAGACGCGCGAGTAGGCGGAGGCCCCGACGGTGATGAGCGCCGGCTTGAGCTCGCGGGCGGTTTGTTCCAGTTCAGCGTAGTCGATGCGCTCGTCGTCAGGACTGACGCCGTAGGAGGTGACGGCAAAGAAGCGGCCGGAGAAATTCGCCTTGTGGCCGTGGGTGAGGTGGCCGCCATGGGCGAGATCCATGGCCAGGATCTTGTCGCCGGGCTGGAGCACGGAGAAATAAACGGCCATGTTCGCCTGTGACCCGGAGTGCGGCTGGACGTTGGCGTGCTCGGCGCCGAAGATTTCCTTCGCGCGATCGATCGCGAGTTGTTCGACAACATCGACGCATTCGCAGCCGCCGTACCAGCGTTTGCCGGGGTAGCCTTCGGCATATTTGTTAGTGAGCAGCGATCCCTGCGCCTCCATCACGGCGGGCGAGGCGAAGTTTTCCGAAGCGATCAACTCGATGTGGTTGCGCTGGCGGTGTTGCTCGGCGGTGATGGCGGCGAAAACCTCGGGATCCACCTGTTCGATGCGGCTGCCGGAGGATTTGCACACGCGGGCCTGGTGGCGGCCGCCCTCGAAGGCGGTGGTGAGGAACGCGTCCGTCATGGCGATGGCGGTGGCGGTATCGGTGTATTTGCCGCTCAGGCAGAGCACGTTTGCGTCGTTATGCTGGCGGGTGATGAGGGTTTCCTCCACCGAGCGGACGTTGGCGGCACGGACATTGCGGTGGCGGTTGGCGGCGATGCACATGCCGACGCCCGAGGTGCAAGCCAGAATGCCGAAATCATAGGTGCCATCCGCGACGTTGCGGGCGACGAGGTTTGCGAAGTCGGGATAATCGACCGCTTCGCGGGTGTGGGTTCCGAAGTCATGGATTTCGTGACCGCGGGCCTTCAAATGCGCGGCGACGGCGTATTTGAGATCGACGGCACCGTGATCGGCTGCGAGGGCGACGCGAAAGGTGGGATGGCTCATGAGTGGACGGGGATTGAAACCCGGATGAACCGACTTGCAAACCGGATTTTCACCGCGGTGCCGAAAAGCCAGGGTGCCTGGCCATGAAGTTGCCGTGCAGGGCACCCGGCATGCCGTCACAACTTCGAGAGCACGTCGATGGCGGGCTGGTTCTGGTATTTGTTGGCGATGTCGAGCGCGGTGACACCTTCCTTGGATTTCACCTTTGGATCAACCTTGTGGTCGAGCAGCAGGCGGACGATTTCCGCGCCGCCGCTGGCGGCGGCCTCATGCAGGGGCGTGCCGCCGAGTTCACTCAAGGTCATCGGATCCGCACCCCCCGCGAGGATCGCCTTGGCGGTCGCGAGTTGATTCTTGGCGGCGGCGTGGTGCAGCGGTGTCCAGCCGTCCTTGTCGCGTTGGTTCGGTTTGGCGCCGGCCTTGAGCAGGGCCGCGGCCACGGCCGGGTTGTTGCGTTCCACCGCGAGGTGCAGGGGGGTGCGCTGCGAGGCGTCTACGCTGTTAGGATCGGCCCCGGATTCCAAGAGCAGGAGGGCGATTTCCGTCTTGTTGCGCAGCACGGCCTGTTCCAGCGGCCGCCGCGAGTTGTCACGGGCTCCCTTGTTAGCGCTTTGCGGGTTGAGACCGAGGTGGACACGCACGTCATTGAGGTCGCCCTTGGCGATGGCCTCGTCGATGGTCTGATAGGCCGGGGTGGCGGCTACTTTGCCGGTGACACCGCCCTCCGGCACCTCGACCCCGGCGGTCCAGACGATGGCGTTGAGCACGAGTTTCCGGAAATCACTCTGGGCCCAGTGGCTGTGGAAATGGCCGCCGGTGAAGCCGAAACCGCGTGATTTGTTAGGATTGGCGACGATCCAGGCCAGAGTCTGCGGGATGTTGTCGGCGAGGTCCTTGCGGACTGCCGGATTGCCCGAGCGGGGGCCATCATCGCCCAAGGAATTCACGGGAGGCAGCGCCTGGAGGAGCGGCGTGACGTCCTCGCGCAAGCGGATGTGATAGTAGAACTCCTCCTCCAGTTCGAAGGGTTCGACGCCGCGTGTGGCCGGATGTTTGGCGATGATAGGCCGGGTCATCTTCCAGATGGGATTGACCGACCAGTTGACTTCGAAATGGCCGCCAATGGCGTCGTCGAGCAGCTTGGCCATTTCCTCGTTCTGGGGTTCGATCGCCCAGTGCAGGACCGCGAGGCCCTTGCCCGCTTCGAAGCGCTGGCGCAGTTCGGCCACATGGCCGGCGGCGGGGTGGGCGTCGAGGCCATCGCCGTAGATCACGAGGGTATCTGCGGCGGCGACCTTGGCAGCATCCTGCGGCCAGCCCTGGCTGACCTCCACGGAGATTGGGAGGCCGCTGCTTTGGAGGTGTTTGGCGAGCAACTCACAGCCGGCCGGGTGTTCATGCTGGCCCGGGGCGTGGCTTTTAGGCCCGGCAATCAGCAGGATGCTGGTGCCGGCCATCGCGCCCGGAGCAAGGAACACCGGGAAAAGGAGCAAGATTTTCAGAAAGTGCATGGTCGGGGGAGTCATCTACCGGATCATACGCCGGAAAATTTCGCGCTGCGCGAATTATTTGGGGATTCCCTGAAAGGCGGGCGCTGGACCGGCGTATTGGCAGTGTTCTTGCGCCGTTTTTCCCGGACGCAACGGCAGCCCCTGTTGCAAACCATCTAACATCATACCCGCCATCACCATGCATCCCACCATGAATCGCCGCTCATTCCTCGGAAACACCACGCTTTTGGGCGCCAGCCTGGCGGCCGGTTCCGTGTTTGCCGCCACCACCTCCGGAACTGCCAAAAAAGTCAAGGTCGGCCTGATCGGCTGCGGCGGGCGCGGCAATGGCGCGCTGGAAAATTTCCTCGAGGCCTGCAAGATCCTCGGGATCGAGGCCGAAGTGGTTGCCACGGGCGACGCCTTCAAGGACCGGGCCGAGGGGGCCGGCAAAAAGTTCGGCCTCGGCGCGGACCGTTGTTTCAGCGGCTATGACGCCTATCAGAAAGTGATTGCCACTCCCTGCGCCTTCGTCATTATGGCCACGCCGCCGGCATTCCGTCCGCTGCATCTGGCCGCCGCCGTGGAAGCCGGCAAACATTGTTTCATCGAAAAACCGGTGGCCGTGGATCCGGCCGGCGTCCGTTCGATGCTTGCCACCGGCGAAAAGGCCAAGGCCAAGGGCTTGGGCATCGTCGCCGGCACCCAACGCCGCCATCAGGCCGCCTATCTGCGCAACAAGGCCATGATCGACGCCGGCGCCATCGGCAACATCAAGGGTGGCGTGGTGCAATGGAACGGCACCGTGCCATGGACCCAGCGCCGCAACGCCGGCGAATCCGACGCCTCTTATATCACCCGCAACTGGGTCAATTTCACCGAACTATCAGGCGACCACATCGTCGAACAACACGTCCACAATCTCGATGTGGCGGTCTGGTTCCTCGGCCGCGTGCCGGAGTCCGCCCTCGGCTTCGGCGGCCGGGCCCGCCGCGAAACGGGCAACATGTTCGATTTCTTCAGCGTTGATTACGACTTCGGCGACAACGTCCACATCCACAGCCAGTGCCGCCAAATCTCCGGGACCCATCAAAATGTTGGAGAAATGTTCGTCGGCACCGAAGGGGTTTGTTACGGCGGTGGCAAGCTGACCGGCAAGCAGGTGACGATTCCGGAAATCAAACTCGAATCGGGGGACGCATACGTCCAGGAGCATGTGGCACTGATCCGCAGCGTGATGGCAGGCAAGCCGCTCAACGAGACGAAAAACGTCGCGGAGTCCACCTTGGTGGCCATCATGGGGCGCATATCCGCCTACACCGGGCAGTTTGTCCGCTGGGATGACCTCGTGAAGAATGACAAATCGCCATTCTACAACATGGCTTGCGTGCCTGCGGCCATCGACTTCGAAAAGGGTCCGATCAAACTGCCCGCAGAAGTTCCGGCGGTGCCCGGCACGGCCTGAGAGCCTGTCTGAATAAGGTAGGGCGGACCGGCCTCGGTCCGCCTCGGTCCGCCGTGGCTGCCCGCCTTCGACGGGGAAAGTTGGCGCTGCGGGCCGCGTCGCCCTAACGTTCCAACGGGATTTCGAATTTTCAGACAGGCTCAGGGCCATACCCGGAGAGCGTGGGCGTTTCCGGCCTGCGTGACCATGGCGAAACAGGCACGCCCGCGTTGAAAAAAAACCCCCTGCTTCGTCCTCACCCCAGGCGGACCCCTTCGAGGCATCGGCGGACCATGGAAGCATAGCCGGAGCCGAAGAGGTTGAGGTGATTGAGGGCATGATAGAGATCGTAGAGCGGGCGGCGGCGGGTGCGGTTAGGGACGAGGGGACCGTAGCCGCGGAGGAAAGCCGCGGGGAGAGGTCCGCCGAAGAGTTCGAGCATCGCGAGGTCGGTTTCCGGGTCGCCATAATAGGGCGCGGGATCGAAAACGACGGCAGTGCCACCGGGCAGGGCGGCGGTGTTGCCAGACCAAAGATCGCCGTGAAGCAGGGCGGGTAACGGCTCGTGGTCTGTTAGAATTTTTCCGGCGGAATCCAGAATCCCGGCTTCCGGCAGATCGTGGCCGCGCGAACGGGCGAGTTGGATCTGCGGGCGCAAGCGGCGTTCGAGATAGAACTCGCGCCAGCCGATTGTTGCTAGATTGGGTTGCGGGGTTGTGCCGATGAAGTTGTCGTGATCGAGGCCGTGGCATGGCGCGGTGACGGCGTGGAGGGTGGCGAGTTGGCGGCTGAGGTCGGTCCAGGCTGGAGCATCGAGGGGCTGCAGATCGAGCCATTCGAGAGCGAGCCAGCGAGTGCCATCCCCGGCGCAGCCTTCGCCGAGGATCCGCGGCACGCGGATGTGGGGCGCCAGCAAAGCAAGGCCGCGGGCCTCGGCAACAAGCAGCGCGGATTTGTCGCCGCGAGCGGATTTGACGAAAACCCGGCGGCCATCTGCGAGATCCAAGCGCCGCGCATCGTGAATGCAACCGCCACCAAGCGGCCGCGATGCATCAGGAATGGTGCCGAGCGTAGCGGCGATGGAACCATCGAGAGTATTCATGAACCGTGGAGTTGAGTGGGAAACCACTGATGATAGGATTCAACGGCTTGCCTGCGATTTGGAAGGACTCATTCATTCACCCTGTCGGGGATTTGGCAAGCTGATAGGAATATCCCAAGTCTTCCTGTAATTCATTAATAATCAGTGGCTCGGTGGTTCATTATAAGGGGCCTATGAGTATCCGTCTCGGCGATTTTCAGGGTGAGACTTGCCGTTTTTAGGGTTGTCGGCTTGACGGAAGTTATTTTTTTGTGAAAGACCCGCCGCGCCCGCCGCCGTAACCTCACCACTGCGATGAATCTAGCCGAGAATCCCATCCCACGTCATCCATTCCTTCTTGCCTGCTGTGCCGCCGCCCCGGAGTTGGCTGCGGCGGGCAGGGCTCCCCGGTTCCGGGGGTAATGTTCCGGCATCAAAGATTGAATAACCCGCACCACACGGAAACCAACCATTCTCACCCACCTAACACCATCGACCATGTCCACTGAAACTGAAACTGAAGCCTGTTGTTCAACCCCATGTTGTGTACCCCGCAACCTCGCCCTCACCTACGGGGCGCTGCTCCTGCGCTTCTGGCTTGCCGTGCGCGCCATCCAGACCGGCATTGAAAAATACGCGGGATCCGTCGGCTCCGACCAATTGGTCAAAATCGACGGTGTCGCCAACACCCAAGGCCTGACCTCAACGGATTCGGCCAAGGAATACGCGCTCAGCCACTACCACGGCGTGCCGGCTGCGCTGCTCAAGAAATTCGAAGCCGAGCCGCTGATGAGCAGTCATACGGTCTTGGGAATCCACATTGATCCGCTCAAGATCTATGACGTGATTCTCGGCCCCACGCTCTTGGTGTTAGGCCTGACGATCCTGCTGGGCATCGCCAACCGCACCTCGCTCTTCCTGCTGGGCCTGCTCTACATCAGCCTCACCTGGGGCCTGATCCTCATCAAACAGGATGACGGCGTGGCATGGCTCGGGGTCCACATGATCCTCATCGTCATGGCCCTCATGCTCGCCGACCACAACCGCTTCGCCATCTGCAAGAAATGGTAATCCCATGAATCAACCACCTTCCTCTATCAGCCGCCGGGATTTCCTCTCGAAGACCGTCGCCGGTGCCGGCGCGGGCCTCGTGCTGGGCGCTCCCAACATCCTCCGCGCCGCCAATGCGGATGGAGCGGATACCATTAAAGTCGCCTTGGTCGGCATGGGCAAACAGGGCCGGGTCCTGTTCGAGGCCATGTCAAACATCCCCGGCCTGTACTTCCAAGCCGTTTGCGACATCTGGGAATACAACCGGCAAGGTGGCGTGGCCAAGGTCCGCGCCCTCCAGGATCACACGCCCAAAGGTTATACGGACATCGACGAAATGCTCGCCACCGAAAAAGGCCTCGACGCCGTGATCGTCGCCACCCCGGATTTCTGGCATTCCCCGCACACCGTGAAATGCCTCGAAGCCGGCCTCAACGTCTATTGCGAGAAGATGATGTCCAACAGCATCGACGGAGCCCGCGCCATGGTCAAAGCCATGGAAAAATCCGGCAAACTCTGCCAGATAGGCCACCAGCGCCGGAGCAACCCGCGCTACCGCTTCGTGCTCGACCACCTGATCAACGGCGAAAAAATCTGCGGTCAGATCGTCAATATCAACGGTCAGTGGAACCGCGCCGTTTCCTCGTCGCAGGACATCGCCTTCAACCCGAAACTCACGATCAAACCCGAGATCCTCGAAAAATACGGCTTCAAGGACATGAAGCAGTTCATGAACTGGCGCACCTACCGCGATCTGTCCGGTGGCCCGATCTCCGATCTCGGCGCCCACCAAATCGATATCTTCAATTGGTTCCTCGGCGCGAAACCCAAGTCGGTCTTTGCTTCCGGCGGGCGCGATTTTTTCAAGGAGCGCGAGCACTTTGACAACGTCATGGCCATCTTCGACTATGACACGGCCCAAGGCGGGGTGCGCGCGTTCTATCAGGTGCTGACCACCACCAGCGCCGGTGGCGGCTACTGGGAGAGTTTCATGGGCACCGAGGGCAACATCAAAATGTCCGAACAGTCCGCCTACACCAGCCTGTTCCGGGAAGACAGCGCCAAGTCATGGGACAGCCTCGTGGAGCGCGGGTTCCTCAAGAAAAAGGCCGCCCCGCCCAGACCCGAAGCCACTTCGGGGGCCATCGCTTCCTATGAGTCCAAACCGCCCGAAGGCTTCGAGTTGCCAGGTGACTTGCCGCCCATCCGTCTGCGCAGCGGGGGGACCGCGCCCAAGCCACCCCACCAACCGCACTTGGAGAACTTCTTCGCCGCCGTGCGTGGCAAGGCAAAACTCAATTGCGACGCCCGCGAAGCCTTTGAAAGCGAAGCGCCAATTTACTATGTGAATCCATCCGCCCTCAGCCACCAACCTATCGTCTTCACCCCAGAACAACTCGCCGTATGAAAACCAAACTAATCGTTCCCACTCTCTGCGCCTTCTCCGCTCTCGTCTTCTCCGGATGCGGGAAAAAATCCGACACCGCCGCCGACTCTAACAATACCGCGGCAGCAACCGGGGGCACTGTCGGCGGCGTGAAACTCGAAACCGCGCTGCCGCCGGAACTCATCGAAGGCACGCCCAAGCCGATGAAAGTACCCAACCTGGTGCAGGCCCCGACCAAGGCCCCCGAGTTTCTCGTGCCGGAAGGCACCGTGCTTCTATCCAAGGGCAAGAAGGTCACCGGCAGCGATGACAACCCGATCATCGGCACCCTGGATCTCATCACCGATGGCGACAAGGACGCCGGCGAAGGATACTTCGTCGAACTCCTCGACGGCTTGCAGTGGGTGCAGATCGACCTGGAGAAAAGCGCCGACCTTGCCGCCATCTGGCTGTGGCATTTCCACTCGCAAAAACGCGCCTACCATGACGTGATCGTGCAGATTTCCGACGATCCCACCTTCAAGACCGGCGTCACCACCGTCTATAACAACGACTACGACGACTCCGCCAAGATGGGCAAGGCCACCGACAATCCCTACGTCGAATCCCGCTTTGGCATCATCATCGATGCCAAGGGCACCAAGGGCCGCTATGTCCGCCTCTACAGCAACGGCAACACATCTAACGAGATGAACCATTACGTCGAGGCGGAAGTCTTCGGCAAAGCATCCTAACCACCAATCCCATGGAACGCCGAGGGTTTCTAAGCACCACCGCCCTGACCGGGGCCGGATTGTTGATTCTGCCCAGCGGCGTGCTGGCCGGGAAAAACTCGCCGGGCAACAAACTCAACATCGCTTTGATCGGGGTGTGGGGGCGCGGCCTGGCGCACTATGACTCGCTTTCTAACGAGAACGTGGTCGCGCTCTGTGACATCAACGAAGCGCGTTTTCCCGAGGCGCTCCAGCGTTTTCCCAACGCCAAGACCTACGTGGACTGGCGGAAATGCCTCGAGCAAAAAGACCTTGATGCCGTGGTGATCTGCACCGCCGACCATACCCACGCGTTCATCGCCAACTGGGCCTTGAACCGCGGCCTGCACGTCTATTGTGAAAAACCGCTGGCCATCTCCGTGGAGGAGGCCCGCGTGGTGCGCGCCAACTGGCTGGCTAACAAAACAAAGCTCGCCACCCAGGTCGGCATGCAGCGCCACGCGGATCCTAACTTCAACCGCATTCGTGAGTTGATCCGTGACGGCGCCGTCGGGGAGTTGCAGATGGCCGCCGCCTGGGGCAACCGCCAGATCCGCCGCAAGGGATACCTGCCCGCCGAGGGCCAGCCGCCCGCAGGCCTCAATTTCGATCTCTGGTTAGGCCCGTCCCCGGTTCACCCGTACAACCCGGGCTATTTCTCCGGTGGCCCCGGCGCGAACTGCCTGCAATGGAACATGTTTTGGGATTTCGGCGCGGGCCAAATCGGTGACATGGGCAGCCACACCATGGACCTGCTCTGGAACGCGGTGGACGCCAGCCTGCCGACCACGGCGGAAGCCAAGGGCGAGGCCTTCAATCCCGAGGTCACCCCGGTCGAGTGCGAGTCGCACTTCGATCATCCCGCCAATGACTGGCGCGGCCCGATCCGCGTGAGCTGGTATCAGGGCGGAGTGATGCCACGCTCGCCCAAGCCCTATATCGATCTCAATACCATCGGCCACGGTGCCCTGTTCAAGGGCTCGAAAGGATTTCTCATCGCGGATTTTGAATCGCGGCTGTTGTTGCCCTTTGGCGGCGACTCCGACATCACCTACTACAAGCCTCGTACCAAGGACAAGTTGTTGCCGCCGGTGGGCAACTTCCAGCAACAATGGCTCGACGCCTGCAAGAATCCCGAACTCAAGACCGCCTGCGATTTCGAATACAGCGCCAACATGATCGAGCAAATGCTGCTCGGCCTGGTCGCCTACCGCGTCGGCAAGAAACTCGACTACGACGCCAAGGCCGGCCAAGTCACCAATTGCCCGGAGGCCAACGCATTGCTGAGCCGCAAGTACCGCGACGGCTGGGTGCTCAACGGATAGATCTTTTTGGCTGACGGTTTCACCCCAATGAAACCCGCATCCTGCTTGCCAATCCCACCAGCAGCAGGTTCTCCTATCAATGCGTCGTCAGCCCGCCGCAGGATTTTTTACATACTACCGGGAAAATTAATTTTCCCTTTGCCACTATGCCAAACCCATTGAAACTGGCTTGCATCGGTTGCGGTGCCCGTGCGCAGACCTACACTTCGTTGGCCGCCAAGAGACCCGATCTGTTCCAGATCGTCGCTGGCGCGGACCCCGTGCCCGAGCGCGTGGAGAAGATCCGCCGCATCTCGGAACGGGCGGACTTTCAGGGCTTCTCCAGTGCCGAGGCGCTGCTGGCCATGGGCAGAATCGCTGATGTGATGATCGTGGCCACGCAGGACAACTCGCACTACGAATACTGCAAGGACGCATTGCGTCTTGGCTATGACATCTTGCTGGAGAAACCCATCTCCACCACCGCCGCCCAAGTGCTGGAGATCGAGCGACTGGCGAGGCAGGCGAACAAGCGCGTCATGGTGTGCTTTGTGCTGCGCTTCGCCGCATTTTACCGCAAGGTCAAAGAGATCATCCAGTCCGGCGCGCTTGGCGACATCGTTTCCATCCAAGCCAACGAAGGCGTCGATCCGTGGCATCAGGCCCATTCCTTCGTGCGCGGACACTGGTCGGTCGTGGGCACGAGTTCGCCGATGATCCTTTCCAAGTGCTGCCACGACACGGACATTGTCCACTGGCTAGTGGGGCGGCGCTGCACACGGATCGCCAGCTTCGGCTCGCTGGAGTTCTTCCGCTTGGAGCGGGCTCCCGAGGGCGTGCCCGCGCGTTGCACGGAGGGTTGTCCCGTGGGCGAGTCATGCGCCTACAATGCTCTCCGCTACACCACAGTCATGCGGTTTCCCTGGCTGACGATGGTTTACGACCGGGCACAGGAAGCCAGCGTCGAGGAGATCACCACTTGGCTGCGCACCAGCCCGTGGGGCCGCTGTGTCTATCGCTGCGACAACGACGCGGTGGATCGCCAGGTTCTGGCGCTGGAGTTCGAGGGCGGTGTGGCTGGCACTTTTACGATGACGGCGTTCGCCACCGGGCGACACCTTGAGATTTGCGGGACGAAAGGGGTGTTGAAAGGCGGCGAGAGCTACCGGCAGCATTTCGGCACTCACCTCATTCTCCTGCCCCATGAAGGTGAACCGGTGCGCTACACCGTTCAGGCCGATGACGGCGGTTACGAGCTGCACGGCGGCGGCGATGCCGGTCTCGTGAACGCACTCTACGACGAGATGACCAAGCCGCCGGAATCGCCACTGGAAGCTGGCATTGAATCCACCGTCCACAGTCATCTGATCGGTTTTGCCGCCGAAGAAGCGCGCTTGTCCGGACGCACCATCAACCTCGCGGAGTGGCAGCAAGCCTTGAAAGATCGGCCTTAACCCGGATACCGCTAATGGCAAATCTTAGGATCATTCGGCGGACGTGGCATCCGACACCTTGATGCGGGCCGGGACATCCTTGATTTTGATCCCGGCCTTGGTGAGGGCGTCCCAGACTTGCAGCAGGCGTTCGAGCGGGAGTTTTTTATCGGCTTCGAGTTCGAGTTTGCGGCCCGGATTTTGTTTCTGATAGACCGCGAGGTAGGATTCCAGCAACCCTTCGGGCACCGCCAGCGAGTCGAGCGTGATATTGCCCAAGGCATCCAAGGCGATGATCGAGCGCTCCTCCACGACCTGATCGGTCGGGATTTCGCGCACGGTCGGCAGTTCGATGCGCAGAATGTCGCGCGGTTTCTTGAAGGTTGTGGAAACAATGAAAAACACCAACAGGATGAACAGGATGTCGATCATCGGGACGATCGGCACCTCGGCGCGTTTGCGGGGATGGCGGTGAAAATGCATGAGCGTGATCAGCCTTTGACAGCGGCTTTTTGGCAGGCGTGCGCCAAGTCGGCCAGCAGCGACTCCAAGCGTGCGGTGAGCACTTCAATCCGGCGGGTGAAAAACCCGTGGGCGACCACACAGGGTACCGCGATGGCAAGGCCGAAGATGGTGGTGTTGAGGGCCTCGGCGATTCCGCGGGCGATGGCGAGGTGGTCGGCGGCAGCGCTCAAGCCTTGGAAGATGGTGACCAAACCGGAGGCGGTGCCCAGCAAACCTAGCAGAGGAGCCACGGTGATGACGATGTCGAGCACGCCGATGCCGGCATGGAGGCGGGAGGTTTCCTCGCGGGCGGAAGCCTCCACCGCCAGGATGATGTCGCGCTGGGGTTTGCCGCGGTGTCTAACAGCCACGGCGGAGAGGCGGGCAAGCGTGCTGTTGCCTTGTGCAAACTCCTTGAGAACGGGGTCGATTTTGCCGGCCGCAGCCAGTTCCTGAAAGTTCTCCACCTGTTGGGTGAGCGGGTCTGGAATGACGCGCTTGCGGGAAAGCGAGAGGAATTTGTAGAGGATGGCAGTCATCCCGATGATCGAGGTGATACCCAGGGGAACCATGAAGATCCCGCCTTGTTGCAGGAAATCCCATGAGGTTCGGAGGGCACCTGATGCGGCAATGGCGGCTAATGGACTGATGGATTCAATCATGATGATGGCTTAGAAGTAGAATCTGAAGACGAGTTCGAGCGGTTCCCGGTTGTATTCCTTGCGCAGGGCGGGGGGCATTGGGGGAATTGCGGCGTCGCGGATGGAGTTCAAGGTGAAACCCTTCTGCACTTCGCCGGTTTCCATGTCACCCACGAATTGGACCGAGCGCACCTTGCCGCCGGGTTCGACGAAGAATCTCACGGTTAGAAACCCCGGCGTGATGAAATCGCGGTGGCGCACGCAATTGCGCTGCCATTCCTGTTCGACGGCGCGGCTGAGGGCGGCCTGATAGCGGCCGAGCGCGGAATCCTCGACATCCAGAGCGCTGCGACCGTTGCGGGAGATCGAGCCGGTGAAGGCCGTTTTGCGTTGGAAGCCCTTGAATCCTGGCTCGCGGGAAGCTTTGGGTTTGGGAAGGTCTGCCGCTTTCGGGGGCCTTGTGGGCTCGGAGCGGTTTTCGGGAGTCGGTTTGATTTCATCGTCCTTGGCGTGCTCGCGGGAGACTGGCACCTCCACCGGATGCGGGCCTTCCAGCAACGCTTCTGTGGGCGGCGGGGCGGCGGGGAC
>Ga0268284_1000951_pt1 | contig 16566 bp, 6 predicted proteins | sample saktaG_14_FD_190137 | JGI IMG/M metagenome (GOLD analysis project Ga0268284, IMG submission 190137) | Saline water microbial communities from Sakinaw Lake, British Columbia, Canada - sak_2013_06_06_40m | ecosystem: Environmental > Aquatic > Non-marine Saline and Alkaline > Saline ...
AGTCGTATAACTAGAGCTGTGTCAAGCAAAATATGGGACTTTTTTTTGCGCACGCGTTTATCCGTGGATTTATCTAGTCAAGGGCCAAACTCCAGGCGCAAGGTCGAAGACCTTACGATAGACAGCGGTGCCGCTGAAATTGCGCACCGCCGGTTCCGGTCGCGTGCGCCAGTCCGCCAGCTTGTCAAACACCAACAGGCCCTTGGCGGGATCGCCGGTCAGGTTATCGATCGGATAAAACCATTTCGGATCGAACTGGACGGTCCACGGGCCGGTGAGTTCCTGGACAGGTTTGATTGGGGGAAAGTTCACTGACAAGCCGGACCCGCCACCCTGATCAAGTCGGACGGCCCGGCGGTCCGTCCCTACCGAGGATTTCCGAAAAACGACAAACAGCCCGCCGTAGGGCTCGAACTGCAGTGGCATGGACGTGCGGCCGTCCTTGGAGTCGAATTGCGGCAGCGCCCGCTGCGTGCCGGTCACCGGATCCCATAACTCCGGTTGCTTGCCATTCACCCGGAACGTGCACTCGGCCGTCAGCGCCGTGGCGTGCCGGTTGGTCACGAAGTAAATCTCGGTATCCCCGCTGCGCCGATGGATGAAATCAACCAGCGCGTTTTCCATGGTGCTTTGGAACGCGAAATCCACCGGCACCGCCAATTTCGTTAGCACCTCGCGGATGGTTAGTCCGCACATCACGCTGCCTTTGCCATAGGGACGGCGGGGCAGGGGAGGGGACGCATCCGTTCCCCACATCTTGTCGGCGATAGCCTTGAGCTGGTGGTCGCTTTGCGGATAGTCCGTGAGACCGGGCGTGCGCTGCGGTTTCGGGCCGATGACCGTGGCTCCGGCAGTCACCAGTTCCTCGATCTTCCTAACGACAGCCAAGGGCATGACCGGTCGATCCGGCAGGACCAGCACCCGGTAACTCATGCCATCCGGCAGCACGATCCGGCCGTCCTTGACCGCCAGGCGCGTGAGCAGCACCTCCGAGTTGCACATGTCATAGTCATAGCCGAAGCCGCGCGCTGGATCGATGTTCTTGGGCGGCACGAAATTGGGCACCTCGTCGCCGCTGTAATAGAGCACGTCGGCCACAAACAACCCCTGCCGCAAGATATAACAACAACGTGACAGATAACGCAGCAGGCCCTCGGCACCTTGGTTCCACCACGTTTGATTGTGGCTGAAATGAATGCCGCCGAAAACCGACTTGCCGGGCAGGCCGGTCTCCGGGCCGGAGGTGGCCGAGCCATGGATGCACAGCGCGTTGATGCCCTCGCAGAAGGCGGTATTCGCGTGCATCAGCAGATCGGCGGGGGCGGTGCCCCAGCGCGCCCTGCGTCCACCGCTGGTGAATGCCTCGGAGGCCACCAGCGGCTTGCCATACAAATGCCCGGCGCTGGCCGCTTGTTTGGCATTGACGTTCTGCGCGGCATCCATCCAGCCCGGTGTGGTGATGGTATGATGATCGGCCGGAGCACCCTGGTTTTCTTTCCATAACTCGATCTCCCAGAACTCCGCGACCGGCACATCCATGCGTCCCTGGTTCATCAGCCCGTCGTTGAAATACAAGCGCGGATGATGCTGACCGCCGGCTTCCGCCCGCACTTTCAGGCCGTCGGCATGCGCCAGCTCCGCCCAGCGGCCGTAGTGCTGGTCCGCCGCGCAATCGGCGATGGTGCGCCGCACGTCGGCCAGGAAACGATCCGTGATCCCGACGCTGCCCACGATCTCACCCGCCAGCGCTGCCAGATAGGGAACCGGCTCGTAACCGCGCCGGGTCTTGAATTCCTCGAGCATCTTCGGCGTCCACGAATACATCAGGTCGGCCTCGAAATTGTCCTCGATGGAATACTGCCAGGTCTTGCCCACCAGCCCGCTCACATCTCCTACCAGCGGCTTGATGCCTTTTTCATAATGCTGCTCCATCGCCGCCGGGTTGAGGTAATCGGTTACCAGTCCGTTGCCAAACGCCAGCTTCTGCCCGGTCGTCATCCGGCCGATCCGCACGACTTTCCAGTTTCCCGTCGGCACGTCCCAGGTCAGCGTGCCATCTTGAGCCACCTTTCCTGTTAGGTCGATTCGTTCGCGCAGCGCCAGCGGTTGCTCATCGGGCAGCGCCACCAGATCCTCCCTGACGAAATTGACTTGGTCGATCTGCCGAGTCGCGGTCACACCTAACGGATTTGTGATCCCCCGTTTGGCCGCCATGCGCGCCACCCGCTCCACCTCGGCCCGGCTTCCCAGCGCGAAGTCGCGCACCGTCGCATCCTTGCCCACCGCGAGGCGGAACCAGCGCGCGGTGGTGGCCGGCACCGCCTGATAGATCGTGTTTCCGCCGGCCCCGACCACGGTGGTCACCGGCTTGAATGCGACGCCATCGTCCGACGCCTCAATGACCACCTGCCCACCCATGTCCAGCCACAGCCAATCCAGCCCATGGGCTTGGCCGAAATCCACAAGGATCCACGGCTTCTCGTCGGTTGTTGCGGGTTTCCAGAGGGTGTTGAAATTGCCATCCAGCAAATTTGGCAGGTCGTCCGGACTGCTGCTGGCGGTGACCATTGGCGGCGGATTGGCGTTTCTATCAGGAATGCGGAATGCCTGGACCGCCACCTCGGCATAGAGCCCGCCCTTGCCTTTCGGCTCCACCAATTTGCCAGCAAACTTCTGCGGCCCCTTGATCACGGTTTCGGAATTGACCATTATCCAGGCCCCATGCTCCGGGGTGATCCACGGCCCGCCGCAGGGCCAACCCGGGCAGGTGTTGACGCCGATTTTCAAGCCCAAGCGGTCGGCCTCGCGCACCGCATGTTGAAAGGCCTTGCGCCAGTTGTCACTCATGTAGGGCGCGTCGGCCAGCGCGTTCAAATCGATCAGATTCGCGCCGCCCGCGCCTTTGGCTTGCAGTTCCTCCAGGTGCTGGGTGATGTCGGCCGGGGTGATCCGGCCGATCCAGAACATGTTGACCCACGGCTTCGCCTCGTCCGGTGGAGTCACGAATTCCTTGGCCAGATCGGTTTCAGCCCGCGCCATTCCTAGCAGTGCACAAAGAGCAAGCAGTGTGTTTTGCAGATTCCTTTGGCATCGTCGCAAACATGCCGCTCTCATCCCACTGAGGGGCGTGCCTGGAGAAACTGAATGCACCTGTTTGGATCCGGGCAGGATGCCCGGACCACGGTGGCGCGGGCATCCTGCCCGCCGCCAAACTGAGTGTGAGATCCATTCCCGTGTAGTCATAATTATTGTTAGCTACATGCGATGTTCCGTCTCTTGGCCTGCGCTCATTTTCCCAGCATATTGATCACATCCGCCGCGCGGGACTCGGGCGTGACCTTGAGTGAGATCACCTTGCCGCCGCGCAGTTCGCCTTCGACGGTGGTGTTATAGAGCGCGTGGAGTTTGAAATTCACATCCCAGTCCTTCGGCCACGCCGGGAACAGGTAGATTTTTTTTCCAACAACCTGCATCAGCATCGCCTGCAAGGCCGTCATCGCCACGCCGCCGTGGCTTTGGTCATTGATGCCGACTTGGGCGGGACCCCAGAACGCCGGAAAGCGGCTGCCGGGATCATGCGCTGCGAAGTTCGAGGTGACCATGCTGGCGGCCTGCCCGGCCTTGCCGACGAAGGCGGCCTGGATGGGACTCAAGCGCCAACCGCCAACCCTTCCTTCCCATGGGTAGGAGCCTCGCGGCTTGGCTGGATTCCATCGTTCAAATGTCCGACGGCCGATATCGGCGTCATTGCTCTCAAAAGCATAGAGCCGGTAGGGAAAGACCGCGTAGAGATCCGGAACCTCATCACCCTGCCAGGTCTTGATCACCTCCGCCGCAATCAGGATCTTCTTGTCCGCTTCCGCGCTCATCCGCACCTCGGGCAGTTCGGTGGGTGGCAGCTTCCAGATGGCGAGCTGAGCAGGCGCGGCGGCGTCCTTGAGCGGCGCCATCGGCATTTCCGGGACATCGGCCAGGGTCTTTTTCCAGGCGGCGCGCTGGGCGGGGGTGGTGACCTTTTCTGACAAGGCTAACAGACGCGGCAGGACATAACGCAAACCCGCAATCTCCGGCAGCGGGTTCACCGCCTCGTGGGCATTTTCCAGCGCACACGCCGGATCCATCCGGATCTTGCCCTTGTCATCGCGCTTCCAATGCTGGTCATAGAATGTGATCACGCCATCCGCGAGCGGCATCACCGACTCGCGCAGGAACGCCTCGTCACCGGTGGCCTCGCAGTAGTCGAGCATCTTCGCGGTCAGCTCCAGACCGCCATGCCAGAGCCAGCGGACATACTCATTTTCCTGATAGGTTCCCCAGGCATAGACCGTCGCGGGGATGTAGATGCCTTCATGCTTGTATTGCAGCTTGGTGCGCTCCCTGGCCATCGGCACCATCGCGCTGTACATCTTGAACAGGGGCATCAGCAAGTCGTAGTCGCCGCTGCGCAGCATCGGCCCGTACATCGTCGTCGCCGCGTCCAGGAACCAGTAGTTGGCGCCGTGAACGCGGTAATCCGCATCTAACAGGCTATCGCGCTTCCGGTTGTTGACCGAAAAGATCGAGCCGTCGTGTTTGACCGGATAAGCGCCGCGGCACGCGGCCGCCAGCATGAAGCGCTGCAAGGCGTAACCTCGCGTCACCAGCTGCCCGGCCGGCTCATCACTGATGGTGGGGCGGATGTGGCCGGAGAGGCCGTGGCTTCCGGTCAGTTGCAGGTCGTCGCGTTCCTGCCGCCGCGCGGCCACCTGCTCCGCAGTGGCCGGCGCGGCATCTTCCGGTGCTTTGACATAGATCCAACTGCGGTTCCAGAACTCCTGCCACCACGTGCAATGCGCTTGCCAGGCCTTGTCCAAACCGGTCTTGCGCTCTTCGGCGACGATGCCGTTGAGTTTATCCACCCATTGTTGCGCGGTGTCGGTCTGCGCGCCTAGCAGATGGATGGCAATATCCAGGCGTCGGGTCGGTGCCGCGGTCTTGAGCGCCTGCGTTGCCTCGCCGGCAGCGGCGGGGACCATGCCCTTGCCGCTGATCGCACCGCCGAACGTGTTGTGCAGGATCGGGTCACGCACCAGCGGCAGCAGGCTCTCCATGCCCTGGAGCTTCATCGCCAGCGTGACGATGGTTCCATCATTGCGGTGATACCAGACGATGCGGTTGTCCTTCTGGGGCAGCACCGTGTCGGCCTTTTCCATGACCGGTCCGGTGTTCATCTCACTGAGATACCCGATGCTCGACTCCTTCTGCATGTCGAGATCCTTCGTGCGCCAGACATACAAGCCGACCTGCGCCTGGATGTCCTGCTTGGATTCCCCCTCGATGTGAATCACCGGGCGGTTGGCATCGACCCAAAGACGGATTTTGAATGGTGAATTTTGAATTTTGGATTCTATCAGAAGCGATCCATCACGGATTTTCAATTCCTGACGGAAACTTTTCTTCACCGCCAACGGTGGATCAAACTTGACGCGGACCTGACCCAGTTTCACCAGGCGTCCGCTATCGGTCCACGAATCGGTCTTGGAGATGAAGAACACCAAGTCGCCGTTCTCCTCCACCCAGGCATTGAGGCCGATGTCGCCGTTGCCCAGCGGCATCGAGCCGCCGGAATCCTTGCTCGGCGAATCCCACACCACGTTGCAGGCATCCAGCGGGTTGCCAGGTTTTGCTTCCGGACCCGGGGTCGCCGCGCCCACAAGTGAGCACGTCACCAAAGTCAGCAGTTTTACTCTGGCAACCATCATCAGCCACGGACTGGCCTTTAATAGAATTTGCTTCTGGGGTGTGCGGAGGAAATGACGGCGCTTGAGGTAGGTGGTCATGATGGGAGATTATTCTATTTCAGCAATTCGCGGGTTACGACCATGTCGGCGGCCATCTTTTCCGGCTTGGGCGCGGGCAGCGTGACCTAGCCGGTGGCGGCCCACTGAATCATGGACGGGGTTTGGTTGGAGACGGTTCACCCGGGCGCGCCGTGGCGACCGGGATGGGTGGTGGTTGCGCGTTGGCCGCCCACGCCTCGTTGGGTTTGGGTCCGAGTTCCAACTCGAGGGTGCCGCCGCGCATGACGTCGCGCTGCGGTATCCACCACGAGTCCAACGGCCTGCCGTTGAGTTTGGCGGACTGGATATACCGATTGGTCCGTGAGGCGTTATGAGATATGATGGTGAATGTCTTTCCTCCATAGTAATCCTTGGAGAGGTGCAGCACCACTTTCTGATAGAGAGGGCTGCCCAGTTCATAGATCGGATTCACCCGGCAACCGCCGTCGGTCTGGAACAAGCCCATCGCCGACATCACGAACCACGCACTCATCTGGCCCTGGTCTTCGTCGCCCAGATAGGCATCGGCGGCATTGTGGCCATAATAGGCGTCGAGAATGGCGCGCGCCCACTGCTGGGTGAGCCACGGCTTGCCGGCCCAGTTGAACAGCCACGCCACGTGCATCGTCGGTTGGTTGCCGTGATTCAGGGGGTAAAGATCGAAGCGATCCCCTGCGGCATTGAAGCGCGTGGGCGCGGACTTCTCAAAGGCCTCATTCAGCCGGCTGACAAAGCGCTCGCGGCCCATGGCCTGCACCAACCCCGGAACATCCTGCGGCACGAACCACGTGTATTGCCATGCGTTGCCCTCGACGAAGCTGTCCCTGTTGAAAGGATCGAAGGGCGTCTGCCACTCGCCATTGGCCTTGCGCGGCCGGGCAAAGCCGGTTTCGGCGTCAAATAGGTTACGCCAGTTTTGCGAGCGTTTGAGGAAGGTTTCGGCCAAATCCTTGCGGCCGAGCGCCAATGCCAACTGGGCCACACACCAGTCATCATAGGCATACTCATAGGTGTTAGAGCACCACGGGCCTTTCCAATCGCCAGTCTGTTTGCCATCCAGAGCCACATACCCGTGCTTCAGATAATTGCTGAGGTTTTCGTTACCGGCCCAGCCACCGCCGGGTTGCTTTTGCGGCGTCGCGGTCTGCATTTTGACGATGGCTTCAAGGATCTTCTCCCGATCAAGACCCTTGAGATTGTGTTGGCACGCGGCCACCAGCAGGGCGATCTCGTGTTCGGCCACCATGATGCTGATGTATTCGAGGCCGGCCGGGCCTTTCGCCAGCCAGCCGTTGGTGTCATAGAGCGCCAGTTGTGATTTCACCCAGCGTGCCGACCATTCCGGGGCCACGAGGTTCATCAGTTGGTTGAGGTTCCAAAACGTGGTCCAGAACGCGTCGCAGCCTAACATCACCGCGTCAGAATCCTTGAGCTGTTGCGGATGTTCCTCGGGGTCGGTCCATTCGCCGTTGACGTCGCTGAAGGTATTCCGGCCGGCCATGGCGCGATAGAAGTTCGAGTAGAACCGGGCCTTTTCACGCGCATCCGGCGTTTCGATTTCCACCCTGTCTAACAAATTGTTCCAGGTGTCGCGCTGGTTTTGAACGACCTTGGAGAAATTCCATCCGAACGGCCCGGCCAGCTCTTGTTGCAGGTTGAGCCTGGCGTTTGTCAGGCTGACCAGCGATATGCCGGTGCGCACCGACACCTGCTCGCCGGCAGTCGTCTTGAATTCCACAAACGCGCCGCAATCTCCCGCCTCGTTGAGTTCCTTGGCATCGGCAGTCACCTTGTCGCCCTGCCAGCCCCCCAGCGTGTCAAACGGCCGGCTGAACTGCATCACAAAGTGCAGGTCGAAGCGCTGGCAGCCATCGCCGTAAAGTGCGCCTTCGGGAAACTCGGTTTGAATGGTGCCTTCCAGTTCGGCCGGTCCGGTGCGGCGCACCGTGGCGCCGGGGACTTGCATCTCATATTCGTTAGGCAGGAGGAAATCCAGCATGACCCGCGCCTGATCGCTGGCCGGAAATGTGTAACGTTGCAGCGACGCGCGCGTCGTCGCCGTCAGTTCGGCCTGGATGCCGGTGTCCTTCAGCAACACCTGATAGAAGCCGATCCCGCCGCGTTCACTGGCTTTATCAAACCGTGAACTGTAACCGCTGCCGTCCAGCCCCGGCCGCGTGCGCAGCGGGCCGAGCGTCGGCACCATGCCCAAGCCGCCCATCGTCCACTCGTGAAGGTGGCTGAAACAATCAATATAGTCGTGAGAATACTCATAGCCGGCAGCCCACACCTGCGGCTGGTTGTCCGGTGCCAGCTTCACCATGCCGAAGGGCATCCACGGCCCCGGCGCGATCATCCAGCGGGAATGCGCCGTGCCCCGGAACACATCCACGTAATCGGCGGGCGTGACCGGCGGACATGCGGTCAGAGTCAGCCCCCCACCTAACAGCAACCGGTCCGCGGCATGGAGGCTTACAGCGGTCGTGCGGCCCTTGGGTGCAGCGGGAGCAGGAATCTCCAACACCTGCAATCCCGGCTCGAGCGACCACTCTTGCGCCGCGCCGCCAATGCTGATCGTGAGGGTTGCGGGTTTTTCATGCTGATAGACCTCAACCCGCAGCGTGGCCGTGTTTTTTCCGTCCCGCCCGACGGCGTAAGGCGCGGTGCCAAGGGAACGGACGACCGTCGGAGTCGCGGGCGCCAACCTGGCCCCGGCCGGAGTGTCGAGCCGGACGCTGTCGAACACCAGCCAACTGCCACTCACACTGCGCAGGGAGATCTCATTGTATCCCGGCCGCAGCTCGGAAGATGGAAACTCGAGTACCGTCTCGCTTGCCTGCGCCTTGGTGAAATCTCCGCTCAAGCACGCGTCGTCGCCCCCTTCCGGGATGTTTGCCTCGTGAATGGCACCGTTGACCGCTACCCGCAAATGCGGGCCCTTGGACGCGCACGTTGCCACGGTGAAGCGGCAAGTGCCGGAAGCGGGGGTGGATTCCAACACAAAGCCGATCGGCAGGGTGTTCATTTGATCCCAGCTTCCGTTTTGGGCACCGCCGGCCCAGGGATCGAGCGGTCCGGGCAGGACACAGGGCCAAGCATTCGCCGCTTCGGACAGGCCGACGTAAAACGCGTGGTCGGGACTGCCGAAGCGCCGCAGGAACTCGGTGTAGCCATTCTGTGCGAGAGCGAATTCGGCGGCGCTGTGATCTGTCGTCCCGATCTGCCACAGAAGTTGCGCCTGTACACCCGACCCGCCGTGAATCCCGGCAAGCAGCAGCATGGTTGCCATTGTGATTGGTCGCAGTTCATTCATTTCCAAATACCTTTGCTGATTTTGAGTTCATACCGCCAGCATATTGATCACATCCGCCTCACGTGCTTTCGGCGTCACCTTCAACGACACAACTTTGCCATCGCGGAGTTTCAATTCCTGTCTGAAACTTTCCTTCACCGCCAATAGCGGATCGAACTTGACGCGCACCTGGCCGAGTTGCACCAGGGCCGTCTTGCCAATCATCGTCATTTTGCTCATGCGGCCTTGCCTTTCCTAATTCATTTGTCGCCCAACAGCTCTATCATCGCCAGGCCCATGGATTCGCCGATATGGAAGTAGCTCTCGCCGTTGAAATTCCAATGGTAGCCGTTGGGTGGGGATGGCGAGTTGACGCCGTAGTCGAATGGCCGCGTGTCCACGGTGGCCACGGTGGCGGCAAATTCGGGGTGCTTGGCGGGATCGGACACGGCCGTCTGCGCCGCGATCAGGGCCACCGCAGTGGGGTCGAGATTGGCATCACCCATCCCTGTGGCACCGATGACAAAGCGCATCTTCGGCGCGCCGAACTCGGCGCGCAGGTCCTTGATCAGGTTGGTTAGATTGGTCTCATACTGGGCGGTGAAACCGGCATTGATGCGGTCGTTCCAGCCCTGGTGCCAGCCAAATCCGGTGATCTCATAGCCATTTCCCTGATAGTCAGGGCAATACTTTTTCAGGTTGTTGAGCACCTCATGGACCTTTTCGACCAGAAGTTTATAACTCAACCCAAGCGTCCCGCCGGAGCCGGGAGGACGGAAATCGCCCGCTAACGATCTGCCACCCCACGAAACCTTGATGAGGAGCACCGGATCGGCCATGGCATTGCCAAGGATTTTTCCAAACCCGAATTCCGGCCCGATGTAGCCTTCCGGCATGCCGCACTGACCGCCGAATCCCACCGTGAGCGGGCCATTCTTGCGCTCGACGGTCGGCGCCTTGGGATCGGGATTGCCGCCCTCGCCGCCCCAGTAAGAAACCCAGACATTGTTGCTGGCAACCCAGCCCGGCAGGTTTTCGCCGCCCTTGTAGCCCGCGTAGCTGACGGGATGGGCCGGGTCCACCAGATAGCCGTAACGAGCGGGGTTGTTCACGACCATGGCCCGCAAGCTGCCGAGGCCGCCAATGATGTTAGGTTCCCTGCTCTCCGTGTCCGGATTGCCACCGAGGTCAACCTTGCCGGCGCCTTCCATGTTAGACTGGCCTGACAGGATGAAGACCTTGAGCTTGCCGTTGCCGGTCCGCGGCTTGACGCTCACAACGAGCGGTGCGGCGGAGCTGCCAGGCGCGTTATTGAGATCCCCCTCATACCGGGCCGTGATGCTGTGACTGCCGCATGCCAGATTGCTGATGGTGAAGGTGGCCGTGAACGAGTCGTTCAAGCTGCTCTCGCCAATCGGCGGCAGCGGGTTGCTGCCCACCGCGACCTTGCCATAGCGCGGGTCGTAGTTGCCTATCGGCGTCACCATCCGGCCGTCAAAATCATGGAAGATGACTTTGCCAGTGGGCTTGGCACCGGCCACCGTGGCGATGAACGTCACCGGTTCGCCATGCGTGGACGAGTTGGTGCTGCGGTCAAGCCTGTCGAGCGTCGTGGTCGTTGCCGTCCGCTGGTCCGTGACCGACTGTGAAAGCGGAGCGGATACGCAGGGGGCGTTGGTCGCGTCGCCCTCATATCTGGCTGTTAGATGATGGATTCCGCCCGCGAGCAACCGCGTGGTGATGCTCGCCTTGAAGTCGCGGTTAAGTTCCCCGGTTCCCAGCGGCACGTCGCCAGCGAAAAACGCCACCTTTCCGGCCGGTTTGGCACCGGCCACCGTGGCGGTGAAGGTGAGGGAGTCCCCGAACTTTGCCGGGCTTGTGCCGCTAACCCTTGCCAGGATCGTGGTCGTGGGCGGTCGCGGTTCTATCCTCACGAGTTGGAACCCGTTGAGCGTTGCAGAGCCGCCTGCCGGCCCCGGCTTGACGGTGATGTGGATCGTGCCGACCGCCGCAGGGGTGATGTTCTTGAAAACGACATAGTCCTCCCCCTCGACCCACGTGGCGCCATTGGGGTTCTTGCCGGTGCTAACAAATGTTTTGTCTCCCGCGTCCGAGGTGTTGGATGTGGTGAACGATCCTCCGCAGTTCCTGCCAAACGAATCCTGCGAGGCGAGATAGAGGTCGTAGCGGTTGACGTTGTCGAGGCCGTTGATTTCAAGCTCGATCTTTTCGGGGCGAGTCCAGCCGCCCTTGAGCATGGGCTGGCCGTTGGCGACCCAGTCGTCGGCGGAGTAGGTCCCGTCGCTGATGCGGAAACTCACGGCCGTGGCGTTGTTCTCGGAATTCCTCAACCGGGCGCCGGCGCCTCCCAGGCCGTCGTTCCACGTTGTCCCGGGATACGCCACGGGCGCCACGCCGCGGTCGGCCGTGTTGGCACGGCCATTCATGGAACCATCGCCATTGGCGAGATTCTCCCGCTTGTGGCCGCAATTCACATTGACGACTTCGACCAGCGCCGCGGCATGAGCGCAGTGGCCGCTAACAAATAACATAAGGGCACTGCCTAGCAATGCCATGGATCGGGTGTTTCTTTTCATTTCATTTTCCTTGTTAATTGACTATTGGTCGGCTCATCGCCCGATGGCCTCCCGCAGGGTCTCGAGCTTGGCACCGCGCTTGACGATTTTGATGTTCTCGCCCTTTTGGGTCATGAAGGTCAGCAAGGTCTGTGCGGTCACGGTAAAGTCGGTGGCTTCCACGCCGTTGCGGAAAAGGGTGGCCTTGCCGTCCGGCCACGGGTTTCTAATCCGGCAGGTGCCGCCCACCTGGGAAACGAGCTCGACATAGCTAACAGCCCCGTTCCTCGCGGCGGCTGAAACCAGGAATCCGCCCTTGGCCAGCAAGCGGAAATACGCCGGCTTGGAAACATTCCACGCCGGGAACACCCGGATCACGGGATCGCCGCCGGCATCCGGCGCAATGCTCTGCAAGAGGCCCTTCTGCAGACCGGCGCTGAGCATGCCGAAGCCCTGCATCTGGTCATAATTGCCCGAGTGCCGGACCCGGTTGGCGCTCGGCCCGAGTTGCAGTTCCAAACTGCGGTTCTCGCTGGCCAGGATGGCGTTGAATTCCCGCCGCCCGAGCGTTGCGGCATCAAGGATGTATTTCCCGCCTTCATACCCGTAGGTGTTCTCCGATTTGTTGCCCTTCCAGTCCAGGCCCTCCAGATTCAAACGATACCCCGGGTGTTTCTCAAACGTATTGTTAGCCACCTTCCAATCCTCGACCGCCTTCAGAGCCCACTTATCGGCCGGACGGGTCTTCAGCAACTCCCTGGCTTGCTCGAGGGTCTCCAAGGTGAGCACATCGAAGTTTTCCAACATCCGCAGCCGCGGACTCTCCGCCCCCCAGACCCCGTCGCCCGGGCCGTTGATCACCGGCCGCTTGGCCTGCGCCCAGGTGGGTTTGTCGGGGGTGTGGTCCAGCACGCCGACGGCATCGGCATCGCTGCTCAACACAAAGGGTGCCAGCTTGTCGAGGATGTTCCGCCATTCCGCCCTGAGCGGCTTGTCCACATCCAACACCTCGGCGGCCTTGATGGCTGCGGTCATGACGCCGCGGATGAAAGTCAGATCACAAACCGTATCCTTGGCACCATAGATGTGTTCATGGATGTTGCTCTTGTAATGATGATAGAATCCGTCCGCCTCGAGTTTCAGGTGCGGGGTGTTTCGATAGAACTCCGCCGCGCCCTTGATCATTTTGTATGACTCTTTAAGGGCTTTGAGATCCAAGGTGTAAAGATAGCGATCCCAATAGTGCTCGGCTTTCTCAGCCCCGTTGATGGTGGTCAGGCCGGTGTAACCGGAGGGCAACTGCCAGCGCGACATGTGCTCGTGCCGGGCCAGGCGGAACAGATCAAGCGCGGGCGACATGGGGCCGGCGCCGTCCGGCGTGGTGCAGGCCAGCAGATCCTTGGCAATACTATCAGAAACTTTCTCCGGGCCATTCCACGGCCGGGTTTCCTCAATGAAGATCGCCTCGGTCTCCTTGCCGATCCACTGCTGCCGCGCCAGGGTCTTGTAATTCTCATAGTTCCGCAAATGCATCCGCAAGGTGGCATCCTGCAACTCGCCGTGATTGGCTGCTTCATATGAATGCTGCATCGGTTCTTCGTTGAAGCCCCAATACATGGAGCCCCATGCGAAGTTATTCCCGCTGACGCTCCAGATGTTCCCTTTGAAGCTTGCCGGATATTCCCCGCGCTGGCAGATCGCGGACAAATACAGGTAGTAGGACCATTTCCTCTGGATCGAAAGTGTTTCCGCATCCGCCGGCAGAAACACGTATGACTTTCCCCAGAAATCCCGCCACCAGACCTGATTCACCGCATACATCTTGTCATAGCCCGCCGCCTTGACCCCGGCCACACGATCCTTGGCCTTTTTGAGCACCTGCTCCACGCCGACCTTCTGGTCCAGGCTGGCGGCGCTGGCGATATACACCAGCACCTCGCCGGCAGCGGCAGGCATGGTCAGGCTGAGCGTCTCGGGGTTCAGTTTGGACACCGTGGCCCCGCGGCCGGCGACATCGATGACCACGCTGGCGCCGCAATAATGATCGGACTCGCGGAATTCGGTGGCGGCTTCCTGATCATATCTCTGGGTGAGCCAGATCTGCGTGCCTAGCGATCCGTTAGCCAGCGCCGAATAGTGCTGCTTGACGGCCCCCTTGGCCAGCAGCGACTCGGCGGTCTCACCCAGCTTGGCCAGGTCCTGGCTGATGAAGGGCGGGCGCTTGTTGACGCCGGCCTTTTGCAACATGGTTAGGTCGACCCGGATCGCCTGCGGCGCGCTGCGGCTGTCTTTGATCTTCACCACGAACGCATCCGCATCCACTCCGGCTATGATCTCGGCGGTCAACCCTTCTCCCGCAATGGTCAACTTGCCGTCATAGAGCGACAGGTGATGCGTCGTTGCCGCATTGAATGGATTTCCTCCCACATCGATTGTGACAAAGGCGCAGCCGCCCCCGAAGTCCGATGACAGCTTGGTGACATCCCCGTCGTCGAACGCGTTGCCACTCACACCCGTCATGGCGCTATTGTAGCCGAACACATCCGACCGGTTGATCTGGAATCCCAGCGCACTATTGCCGATGTTCCAGACCAGGCTGTCCATCGCGCCCGTGCCGACCGGCATGCCGAAATACCCTTTGCTGATCGGCCCGGTGAAATGGATGTCCGCGGCGGACACCAGCCTTTGGTAATCCGCAATGACGAGCGGCTCAATCGGCAAGGCAGCGGACACACTGCCGACAAAGCAAGTCGCCGCAACGCATAGAGTCCCCGGCACGGAGACAGTTGCTAGAGTTCTCATATTCTTAGTGTTAGCGGCAGGGCTAATTCTGGGGCAATGTCACGCGAAAGTCCGCCGGCTTGGTGCCGCTCTTGACGATGACAATGTTTTCGCCCGGCTTGGTGGCGAAGGTCAGCAGTTCGGCTGCGAGCGTTTCACTCTTGGTGTGGTTGCGATAGAGGTCAACGCTTTGCTTGCCCCAATAATTGCGCAACGAGCAGGGTGCGCCGCGTTGTGAGGTCACTTCGATGAAATCCACCTTGCCGGATTTCATCAGTGAGGTGACCAGGAAATCCCCCTTGGCGCGCAGGGTGAAGCTGGCATCCATGTCCATGGGCCAGGCGGGAAAGACGCGGATAATGGGCGTCCCGCCGGGCGCGGCCGCACCCGATTGGAGCAAGGCTTGGCCCATCCCTTCGCTGAACGTCGCCTCCTGCTGCCAATCGAGGGCAAAGCCGCCCTCCGGATTGTATTCACGGATGCGATTGATCCATCTGGTGGGGGCATCCTTGCACGTCTTCCAATAGGATTGCTGGTAAACCAAGTTTTTCTTCACCCACTCGGCACTGCCGATTCTTGCCGCTTCGCCACAGAACCTCGCCAGCGGTGACGCTCCGCCGCCGCCCGCGCCTTCATTCTTGTTCAGGGCAATCCATTTGGCCTGCTTCAGACCGGCCAGCGTGTTCATCGCCATCTGCCATTCGTCGGGTTTGGTCAGCTTCGATTCGGTATTCACCAGATCGAAGACGTTGACCATCATCAGGCGCGGGTCGTGATCCGACCCCACCGAAGTGCCATCGCCGATGCCGATCGCAAACACCGGTTCCCCGGCCTGTTGCAGCACGCCCATAGCCTTAGGAGTCGCATGGGTTGGATAGGGAGCCAGCTTGTCGAGCATCTCCTGCCACAACGGCACCAGCTCGGCATCGACCTTGAGCAGTTTCGCGGCATTGATTGCGACTGGAAAGATCCCACGGATGGAGGCCAGGTCATTGATGCAATCGCGGACATTGTCCCGGTAGGTTTCCGCCCAGGACGTGTTGTTGATGTGATATTTGCCATCGGCTTCCAGCTTCGTTCCGGGGTAGGTCCGATAGAGTTCCGCCGCCCCCTTGAGCATGGGATAGGCCCGGTCTTTCAGCCACGCCATGTCGTGGGTGTATTCGTAGCGTTCCCAATACCACTGCGCCGCCTCCGCCGTATTGTATAGCAGACTGGGACCAGCGCCCCCCCAGCGGGATTCCCACTCCCTGCGCACCTTAACTGTCGGCCGGTCCTTATCGGGCAAGACCTCCGGGCCGTCGAAACCAAAGGTCTCCTGAATCCAGATGGCATCCTTGCCACAACCAAATTGCTGGATGGCGGCCTGGTTGATTCTTGGGAATTGCCTGGAAAGCATGGAAAAATAGGGATCGGCCAGTTCAGGGTGGTTCGCCTGCTCAAAGACCGGGGTCAGCGTCTGGCGGGAACTGTTAAACCACCAATACATCGAACCCCAATACTGCCAGCCATCCTGCACATTGAAGATGCCACCGTTGGCATGGATCGGGTACTTGCCACGGTTGCAGGTATTCATTCCGTAGAGATAATAGAGCCAGTGCTGATCGAAGCTTTCATCAAAAGGCCGCTCGTGCGTGGCTGGCAGATAGATGAATGATCGCTTCCAAAAATCATGCCACTGCTCCTTGCTGGAATCGAAGATGGTCGGGAAGGTGGTGGCCAGAGCCGCCTTCACCTCCGCGCTCGCCAGCGCCACCACATCCTCCTTGGGTGTCATCGCCGCCGCGCTGCCGATATAGACGGTGAATGTCCCCTTCCCGGCAGTGATGGTCAATTGTTTGTCCGTTGCCGTTGCCGTGCGGCCTTGCACCGCCACCACACACGCCGAGGTGCAATAGAAATCATTGACCGTCATCCCGGTGCTGCATTTTTCACTGAACACCTGCTTGAGAATGAGCATGTTGTTCTGTTGCGATTGCGTGGTGGTATTACTATAAAGCCCCTTCACGGCATCGGGCATCATCTTGGTTAGATCGACGGTGATGGCGGAGGGCGCGGCTCGATTGTCGGTGATCTCGATGGCGAACACGTCGCGGTC
>Ga0268284_1000953_pt1 | contig 16547 bp, 14 predicted proteins | sample saktaG_14_FD_190137 | JGI IMG/M metagenome (GOLD analysis project Ga0268284, IMG submission 190137) | Saline water microbial communities from Sakinaw Lake, British Columbia, Canada - sak_2013_06_06_40m | ecosystem: Environmental > Aquatic > Non-marine Saline and Alkaline > Saline ...
ACCGGCCATACGCCACTCTACGACCCCTGCGTCGCGGGATCCCGCCTCGGGATCACGGCGGAGCAACTCGCCGGGGCCGACCTCACCGGCCTCTCCGGCCTGCATTTCCATACGCTCTGCGAACAAAATTCAGACGATCTCGAACGAACACTCGCCGCCGTGGATGAAAAATTCGGTCAACTGCTGCGTTCGCCGCAATTCACCTATCTCAACATGGGCGGCGGCCACTGGATCACCCAGCCGTTCTATGACCGCGACCGCCTCATCCGCCTGGTGCGAGAAACCCGGGAGAAATACCGGGTTGAGGTTTGGCTGGAACCCGGCGAGGCCATCGCCATCCACACCGGCGTGCTGCGGGCCACGGTCATGGACGTGTTCGAATCCGCCGGCCACCGCCACGCCATCCTCAGCGTATCCGCCACCGCACACATGCCCGACGTGATGGAAATGCCCTATCGCCCGGACGTCTTCCTGGTCGATCCCGCGCCGCCCTCCGGCGAGGCGAAACCCGCGGTGGTTTTCGCCGGCGAAATCTATCACCTCGCCGGCAATCCCTCTTCCAATCCAGAATCCTCAATCCTCAATCGTCAATCTCTCTCCACCTATCGCCTCGGCGGCCCCACCTGCCTGGCGGGCGACGTGGCGGGCGACTTCACGTTTCCCCGCAAATTGAGAGTCGGCGACATTCTGGTCTTCGATGACATGGCGCACTATACCATGGTGAAAACCACCACTTTCAACGGCGTCAAACACCCGCCCATCGCGCTCCAGCATGCGGACGGGAGTCTGGAAATCCTGCGCGAATTCAGCTACGCGGATTTCCGCGACCGCCTCGCGTGATCGCGCCCGGCCTGATGGATCCGCCCGCCGTCCCGGAGCCAAACGTCCACCGCGTTTCATTCCATAAGCCGACAAACGTGGTTGCATCCGTCCGCCGGATTTCCTATTTTGCGCGCCCTGCCTAACAAACAACCCGCGGACCCGTGATCGACACCCACCATCATCTCTGGAGTTATTCCGCGCATGAGTATCCATGGATTCCGCCCGGCTCTCCGCTCACCCGCAACTATCTCGTCGCCGAACTGGAAGCCGCCACCACCGCCGCGGGCGTGGATGGCACGGTTGTCGTCCAGGCACGCCAGATCCTTGAGGAATCCGCTTGGCTGCTCGCGCTGGCAGAATCGACCGGGATCATCCGGGGCATTGTCGGCTGGGTGCCCTTGATCGACCCCGGTGTCGGTGAAGCGCTCGGGCGGCTGGCTGCGTGCCCGAAGTTCAGGGGTGTGCGCCACGTGTTGCAGGATGAACCGGACTCCTATTTTCTGCGGGATGATTTTCACCGCGGGCTCGCACACTTGCCGGATCTGGATCTGCGCTACGATCTGCTCCTGTTCCAACGGCAACTCCCGCTGGCGATCCAACTCGTGGACCGCCAAGCGGATCTCGCCATCATCATCGACCACATCGCCAAACCCGTGATCCGCAAGGGCCTCATCGATCCGGCTTGGAAAACCGGCATGACCGAACTCGCCAAACGCGACAACATCCTCGGCGTGAAAATCTCCGGCATGGTCACCGAAGTGGTCGGACCGCAGCTCGACGAGGCCACGCTCCGCGCCTACTTCGATGCGACACTGGAAATCTTCGGCGCGGACCGGGTGATGATCGGCACCGATTGGCCGGTGTGCCTGCTGCGCATCGAAACCTATCAGGCATGGACCGACCTGGTCCGCGGCTTTGTCGCGCATCTAACTCCCGATGAAGCCGCGGCGATCCTCGACGACAACGCCGTGCGGATCTATGACCTCTGAGCCATGATCGGTCTCATCGCCCACCCGTCCTATCCCGCCCGTTTGGCGCTGGCTGTTCTATCAGGCGCCACCTACGCGCTGGCCTATCCGCCGCTTGGCTGGGGCTGGTTGGTGGTGCCCGGATTGGCGGGTTTGTTAGTAGCGCTGCGCGGCCAGCACGGGACGCAGGCGCGGACCATCGGGTTCCTGCACGGGATGGCCGCGTATGCGGTGGGATTCTCCTGGATGACTCACATTTTCGGCGGTTTGGTGTTACCGCTGTGGGCGGTTCATGCGGCATTCAGCGCGTTGTTTGCGGAAATGCAGGGTCGTGCCAGCCAGCGTGGGATCACCGGTTGGCAGTTGGTGCTTTTCACCGCGCTGAACTGGTGTGGCTGGGAGTTCATCCGCGCGGAGTTGTTTCCGCTCAAGTTCCCGTGGATGACTGTCGGTCTCGCCCTCGGACCCAACCCGCTGCTGCCATGGATTGGCGTCTATGGAGTCAGTTTACTCGTTGTATTGGCTGCCACCTTGCTCGGGATGTGGAAGTGGAAGAGCGCAACCGCCGTTTTGCTGGCGCTTGTTCTAACGGTCTCGCAGGCCCGCCGCTGCCCGGACCCCGTGGCGGGTGCTCCTCTAACGGTAAAAGTCGCGGGACTGCAATTGGAAGCGGTATCGGTCAATGAATATCTCGCGGGGACGCGACAACTGCCGACGGATATCTCCCATGTCGTGTGGCCCGAATACGCGTTGCCCTATGACCTGCGCAGCGACCGGCATGATTGGCCGCTGGTGCAAGCGCTCTGTCGGGAGCGCGGCATCACGCTCACGCTCGGCACCCAATCCCATCCGGGCAACGGCGATGAGTGGCGCAATATCGCCCTCACCCTCGATCCCACCGGCGTTAGGGGCGAGCATAACAAAGTCCACACCGTGCATCTTTTCAACGACGGCCTTGCCGGCACCAGCGTGCTGCCCGTCCCAACCGACCATGGGAAAATCGGCTCCCCGGTTTGTTTCGACTGCGATTTCGCGGGCGTCGTCCGCCGGATGACCGCCGCCGGCGCGGAGATGTTCGTGGTTCCGAGCATGGATGCGGCAGCGTGGAGCGCCCGTCAGCACGACCAGCATGCCGAGTTGTTCCGCATCCGCGCCTGTGAAAACGGCCGCTGGATGTTGGTGTGCGCAAGCTCTGGAGTGTCGCAGGTGATCGATCCCCGTGGGCATGTTCACGCCCGCCTGGCGGCGCTCACCCAAGGCACCCTCATTGGCACCATGCAACGCGAATCGACACTCACGTTTTACACGCGTTTGGGTTGGCTCACGCCGTGGTGTGTGTTAGGCGTGGCCGCGTGCTGTTGGCTCGCCCTGCTCCTGCCGCGCAAGCCGCAAGATCGTTAGAACCAGCGCGAGCGGGAATCCTGGCCTGGCAGGTGAATCGGTGATTTCTGACAGGCATCCACCCGCCCGGCTGCGTTCAACGCAAATACTGCTCGACCGGATAGATCCAAAAGGAGGAGCGGCTGAGACGCAGCAATTTGCGGATGGTTCGCGGGCTGACCGGTTGGTGTCTGGCCAGGCGGTCCAGACAGGAATCGGCGAGGGGCTTCTGGTCAGGCGGATAATAGCCGCGCTTGAGATAGTAGATGGCGCGTTTGAGGCTGCGGCCGGTATGGGTCTCGCGGATTTGCGTGCAGGCGTCGACCAGAAAGCGCCGTGGCTTGTAGCGGTAGAGAATGCGCCTTGAGATGTTATAGATGTCGTGGTTGGAGAACGCCACCTTGAGGTAACGTTGCTCGCGATAGGGCGGAAAGATGTCGAACGCCATGCGCACCGCCTCGGCATGGCCGAAGGCCGCGTGGCCTCGCTCCAATGACCAGATGGCATAGCCGATGAACTGGCCCTGGTCCGCATCGTCCCTGGGATCAAACACGGTAAAGAGGTGAAAACCCATCACTTGGTCCGGCATGGTCGGAATGGACAGGATTTCAAGGATGCCTCCGCCGGGCAAGGTGGCGAAGCCATGCTTGGCCTCATCCTGATGCCGGCGCATGTTGGCGAGGTGGGCCCGGTCAAAATAGCCGTCCATGTTAGGTACTTGCCACAGTTCCCGGGAAAAGCGCGTCAATTCGCCGCCCGCGGCAATTTCAGTTAGAGGGTGGAGATGGATTTCCCTCAGACCCAGGATGTCGTGGTGCCATACCCGCAGCCGTTCCTGTTCCGCACGGTGCGCGATTTGTCTCGCCCGGCCTGGGGTGGCGGTCATGGCCGCAATCTCGTCAGAAACAGCCGCCAAATCAACCGGGATTTTGCTCGATTTCAGCATCATAGGTCTTGGCGAGTCGGCCCGGCTGGATCAGGCTGCGGGCCGATTCCCATGAGCACGGTTCTGGAAACCATGAAATCAGTTTTGATCCATGACGGTGACATTGCTGCAAAATGCTTATATTAAGTCATTTGCAAGGATACTATAAAGTTAGAGCGAAAGTAAAAAACGCAAAAAAACGCCCAAAAACGCACCGACAAACGGAAAGTAACCGGAAAGTGCTTTTTGAGCTTCCGTTTCACGTCATCGTCAACTTTGAGCGCACTCACCCTATCTTGAGCACTTCGGCCAGCTTGTTAGCGACCCCTAAGGCGATGCCGGAGCGATCCAGACTCCTGGCGTTGGCAATCAGGACCAGCATCCGGGCACGAAGAGCCGGAATCGGCCGATGCTCGAACTTCTTCGGGTCGAAATCCACCGCCGCAATGACGGGCAGCACCGCGGCGGCGTGGCCGGCTTGAACCACTCGCGCCAGATCGGTGAACGAAGAAACCCGGGCGAGCACACGCGGCCGGAGTTTCTCCTTGATGAGCCATTCCTGCCAGCGTGTTGGGAACTGCCCGCCCGGCAGCAGATCCGCCACTGGAGCCTTGCGAATGAGATCCTCCACGGTGGCACAGCCTTTCCAGAGAGCGTTCGCCGCGAACAATGCGTAACCAACCGATCCCAGACGCCAGCGCTTGGTTTCAGCCGGTGGCGCATCCTCGCGCACGATGCCGAAATCGAGGCGGCCATCGGCCACGGCGCGGACCACGTCGAGGGTCCGCAGTTGCTCCAGTTCGACCATGGCATTTCCCAGCGCCTTGCTGATTTCGCCCAGACGCGGCACCAGGAGCCAGTCGATGATGCTCGCCTGCGAGCCAAAGCGGACGCTCACACTGCGGCCGGCCATCGCTTCCCGGAAGTCATCGAGTTCGCGGAAATGCCGGCGGATCACCAAAGCAAGGCGGTGTCCCTCATCGGTGATCTCGATCCGGCGGCCCACGCGGCGGGTCAACGCCACACCGAAGAAGAGCTCCAGCTCTTTGATCTGCCGCGAGAACTGCGACTGTTTCGTCGTGTCGCCTTGGGCGGCCTTGGTAAGATTCCCCGCCTCCACCACCCGCAGAAAGGTGCGCAGGCGGTCCAGGGAGAGGCCGGAAACGTCAAAGAGGCGTTCAAATTCTTTCATGACTCTAAAGTCAAATAACCTAAGAGAAACCCACTTACAAGAACCAATTTTTTCAGCCATGTTCCATGCGTATGAAGAACCCCACCCGCCCCGACGTTCCGGAAATTCCAAATGAACCTGCAAACTCTTCTGCAAAGGTTTCCATCGAGTCCCGCTTCAGCCATCTGCTGGCAACTGATCGAATCGAGAACCCCAACCAATTTTTCCTCGATGTTTACGAGCGCAGCCGCGATGTCCGAGACATCTTTACTTACCTCGTGTACGAAGACGACTACATCATTTTCCGAGTGGTTGATGACGTCTGCCGCAATGGTGACAATTTCGGCAGTAAGCCCTTTTACGACATCACCCTCTACATCGTCGATCCCGCCCATCGAGAAGAGATGTTCAGCACCTTCCTTGATTCCGTGCCAGACAATGAAACCGAGAGACGCGCCGCTTTGGTGGCAGCCTTGAAAAACACCACAGGTGGCGAGTGGTTGCTGAAATCCAAGGGTATCGCCTACAAGACCGCTTACAAAGCCATATTCGTCTAACGATCCATCAACCGCCCACACATGATCATCATTCCAATGAACGCCCCCACTCACTACGACATCATCGCCGACATCCACGGACGTTACGACAAACTGGCAAACCTGATGGAACGCCTCGGCTATCAACCCGCGGCAGTCGGTTTCATTCCGCCCGCGGGACACCGTGCGCTGTTCCTCGGTGACCTGATCGACACCAAACCCGGCCACCCGTTTCCCGGCGGCATCCGCGCCACGCTGCGGGCCGTCAAAGCCATGTGCGACCGCGGCCACGCGCTCTGCCTGATGGGCAACCACGAGTGGAACGCCATCCTGTTCCACTCGGCCAATCCCGACGGTGAACCCCTCAAAGAGAACTCTCCCCGCAATACCCGCACGCACCAGGGCACGCTGGAAGATTTCCCGGACCATGTCGATCCCGCCGGCGAATGGCGTACGGTCTGGCTGCCGTGGCTGAAAACCCTGCCGTTCTTTCTCGATCTTGGCGACTTCCGCGCGGTGCACGCCACATGGCACCCGGAAATGATTGCGCGGATAGGTAGTAGAAGCCTTGTGGACGATGCGTTTTTACTCGCTGCGTATGACAAAAACTGTCCCGAAGGCGTGGCAGTGGAAACGTTGCTCTGTGGTGCCGAAGTGGACTTGCCCGCCGGCATCACGTTCACGGACCACACAGGCAGGGTGCGGAGCAACATGCGAGCCTGTTGGTGGGAGCTTCCCACCAGCGGAATCCGCTATGACCAACTCGTCTTCCCTCCTCATACGGAGATTCCCGATGATCCGGTCAGTGAAGAATCCTTCGGGCGAATCCCCGGCTATGCGTCCGATGCCCCGCCCGTCTTCTTCGGCCACTACCTCAAGCCAGCCCAATCGCCGCTCTATCCTGAACGCCACAACGTCGCCTGCCTCGATCACTCCGCCGCCACGGGCGGCCCGCTGGTCGCCTACCGCTGGAATGGCGGACCTGATATCAACCCCGAACACTATATCTGCCACTCATGAACCTACAAGAAAATGCCCGTCAGTTCGCCGCCGATACCCGCGCTTGCGCCATGCAAATGATGGGAAACGCGATCTGCATTCAAAAGCAACTCCCTGCCCTCGACATGCCGGATTCCCTCCGGAGCCAGATCGAGAGCCTGTGCACACTTCTGATCGTTACGAAGCGCAACCTGATCCGGGAGATTGTTGAAGCGGTCGCTTGGCTGGAGTCGGACCCCGACCAGCTCGATCTCTGGATAGAATGCATCCGGCCGTGGATTCTCGATGTGATGATGTCCATCAACGAATGTGTCGAAGCCGTGCAGGAAGCCGTAAAAAACGGCGCAACCAATCCGCTTGTCTCGATTCTTGTTACGGAATCCGCCACGAATATTCTGAATACCATACCTGAAAAGCCAACCAGCGACGGTTGCAAAACTCCAAAAAACGAAACAATGAATGATGACCTATTCCAACAACAGGTCGATCCATCTGCCAAGGCTCCCTATCAAGTCACCCCTCTCGACAACTTCGACTGGTATGAGGGTGCCGGCGTGCCCACCAAGTGCCGGGATGCCGAACACGCCCTATCAGTGGCCAAGGGGATTCTCGAACGCTCCCTCGCCCACGAACACGCCCAGGCGAAGAATCCGACGGATGCCGCAGAACTCTTCGACCGCTGGGACAGCTTCGGAGACTATCCGAGCATCTACCCGGAACTCGATCCGCCGTTCAATCCTTCCGAATACGCCCGTCAACGAGCGGAGGAAATTTGCGCTGATTCACAAAACCCCACCTCCAATCCCTCCCCTGAAATTGAGGACGCGTTTGAGACTGAGCCAGAACAAGATGACACCCCAGAAGATGAGGACTCCGCCGACGATTGCTACGGCTTCTACTCCGAGGACTCCTATCCAGTCGGCCAGCTCATTGATGCGATCCGTGACGTGATGGACCGCCCGGAGCTTTCACCCGAAACTCTTGAGCTGCTACGAGTATTCCTCTTCGCAATGGAGCGCCTGCCACTGGTGACACCCGGCGTCCGCATGGGCCTCGGCCTCCGTCTTGACCAGGGCGGAGAATCCGACTGGCGAGAAATCCGGATGGAGGACGGTGTCTTTACCCTCGGGCGCGGCACATGGACCGAAGGAGATGCAGACACGGAGACCGTCTTTGAAGTTGGCCCCGGGCACCGGGACGGCGATGCGTTCCAAGCGAGCAATTTCGCTCTATCTTTTATCGGTTGCACCGAGGATGTCTGCCGCGAGGTGGTCATCGACGACTCGTCCGACGAACCGTTCAACGGCTGGGATTTGAAGAAGGACAAAAGCCGGTGGGGCTCCTTGCCGTGCAGTTTTCTATGATGACCCACGATCCGCCGCTCAGGTGCGTCAGAGAAGGCATGGATGACGACCCGTATGCACCGGAACAAACGCCAAAGGCGGCGGAAATGTCCCCATCATCGGTCCCTCCTGAGCAAATAAAACCGCGCCCCTTACGAAAATCACGAAAGCGTGGCATTCTCCTGTCGTCACCTGTGTGGCCCCGCTGAAACCGGGAAAATGAAATGCAAACCATCCAGCCAACAGCCTCCAATTCTGCCGTCCGCCGTGTCATTTCTACGGGTTTCACGGGCGGTAGAATTGGAGGTTTTTCTTTTGCTGATCTTCTCCAATGAAACGCCCATCTTTCCAATTTTATCCCGGTGACTGGAAGTCAAACATCAATTTGCGTCGATGTTCCCCCGCTGCCCGTGGGGTATGGATGGACATTATTTGTGCGCTCCATGATTCCGACGAATACGGCATCATCCGGTGGCCTCTCAAGGACATCGCGACCACGGTTGGCGCCTCAATAGTGCATGTGAAGGAACTGGTGGAGAAGGGTGTTTTGAAAGGCTCCGACCAGGAACTTGAGGTTCCCTATGTTTATGTCCCTCGGAGCGGCCGGCAGGACGGGGAATCGGTGACTCTGGTCAAGGCGCAACGCGGACCATTGTGGTATTCGAGTCGCATGGTGAAGGATGAATATATTCGCACCATGAGAGGCAGTTCCACACGGTTTGAAGCTTCACCTATGTCTTCACCAAAGCCCCCCTTTGGTGAAGGCTTTGGTGAAGGCTTTGGTGAAGGCTCTTCATCTTCATCTTCATCTACATCTTCATCTTCTTCATCAGAGAGAGAGGAAGAGCGTCCGTTCCCTCCCTCGGCTTCGCCGGAATTTCCCGAGTTGGAATCCGTTTACACAATTCAAACCACAAAACTCATGCAAGACCTGATGAACCACATCAACGAGAATAACCCGTCATGGAAGAAGCGCCCGCATTTCACGAGAGCGGAAATGGAAACGCTGCAAAGCTCCGCGGCTTACCTGTCATCGCTCAATCCCGCTGATTGGGCATTGCTCAAGGTCTACATGTGGACCCGCATACCGGAGGAATGGGGCAAGTTCTGGAAGCCAACCAGTCGAGGAAAATTCATGGAGCAAATTTCCGACGTGTTTTCATCGGCTGACAAGTGGAAAATCCGATGCAAGCGGGAAGGCGTGGAAACGGGACTCGAAACCTCATAAAGATTGCCAGGGAATGTGCTTTTGGGTGGGTGAGCGGCAGAGGTAATCAAGCGCGTTAGGGAATAAGAAATCTTTCCACCCACCCTACATTTCGCTCCAGAATGCCCCACAATCGCCCGGAGTCCGTTTCCAAAGCCCAGTCCCGCCCGTGTCGCAAAATGCCACCCGACGCCTCGCTGACGCGCTCTTCCGGCCATCGCAGGGAAACACGCGAGCGAACACGCCCCTCACACCCAGTCCGCGCACAGCAATTCCGCCTGATCCAGCACCGTCTTGACCGCTTGTTCCTGCAAGTCCGGCGGATAGCCGTATTTGTTCAGAATGCGCTTGACCATCACGCGGATGCGGGCGCGGGCGCTTTCGCGCAGCGTCCAGTCGATGGTCACGCTCTTGCGGACCTGGGTGATGAGTTCCGCGGCGATCACCTTGAGCTTGTCGTCGCCCATGGCTTTCACGGCCGAATCGTTCATGGCGAGCGCGTCGTAGAACGCCACCTCGTCATCCGTGAGTCCGAGGTCCACGCCGCGTTTGGTGGCGGCGTCCAATTCCTTCGCCAGCCTGATGAGTTCCTCGATGACCTCCATCGTGGAGATCGCCCGGTTGTGATAGGCGTTGAGCGTCTTCTTGAGCTTTTCGGAAAAAAGCTGCGACTGCACCAGGTTGCGCTTCGAGCGGACCTTGAGTTCGTCCTTCAACAATTTCTCCAACAACTCGGCGGCGACGTTCTTGTGTTTCAGCCCGCGTATTTCGGCTAGGAACCGTTCGTCGAGAATGCCGATGTCGGGTTTCTTCAAACCGGCGGCGGTGAAAACGTCGATCACCTGCCCGTCGGTGGTGATGGCCTTGGAAACCAGTTGCCGGATCGCGGCGTCGATCTGCTCCGGCGTTTTCCTGATGCCGGTGGTTTGTTTGTTGAGCGCCGCTTGGATGGATTGGAAAAACGACACGTCGTCGCGGATGGCCGTGGCTTCGTCGCTGGCGGCGCAAAGGGCGAAGGCGCGGGAGAGTTCTGTCACCACTTGCACGAAGCGTTGCTTGCCGTCCTCCTGTTCGAGGATGTGCTGCTGGCCCGCGGGGATGAGTTGTAGGCGCTCGGCCGGTTTGCCGGTCGTCCACTTGTCCCGGTTGAACCCGTGCATCATGTCACAGGCGATGCCGTGTTTTTCCATCATCACGGCGATGGCTTGGCGCATGTCATAGGTGGGATCGCCCTGGCCGCCGCTCTCGGTGTAGGTCGCCAAGGCGCGTTTCAGTTGGTCAGCCAGGCCGAGGTAATCGACCACCAGACCGCCGGGCTTGTCGCGGAAGACGCGGTTCACGCGGGCGATGGCCTGCATCAGGCCGTGGCCCTGCATCGGCTTGTCGGCATACATCGTGTGCAGACAGGGCGCGTCGAAACCGGTCAGCCACATGTCGCGCACGATCACGATGCGGAACGGGTCTTTGGGGTCTTTGAAGCGGTTCGCCAGCTTGCGGCGCTTGTCCTTGTTGCGGATGTGCGGTTGCCAATCCGGGCCGTCGTCGGCGCTGCCGGTCATCACCACCTTGACCAGACAGTTCCTGCCCTTCTCGGCTTCGGCGTCGTCGTCCTTGGTGCTGGCCCAGTCGGGACACAGGCGTGTTAGTTCGTTGTAGAGGTCCACGCAGATCCGGCGGCTCATGCAGACGATCATTGCCTTGCCATCCATCGCCTCCGCGCGTTTCTCGAAATGCGTCACCAGATCCGCGGCGATGAGCGCGATGCGTTTCGGATCGCCCACCAATGCCTCCAATGCGGCCCACTTGGTCTTGAGCTTTTCCTTTTTCGTCAGTTCCTCGCCCTCCGTGATTTCCTCGAACTCCTCGTCGATCTTCGGCAGCGCGGCGGCGTTCAGGCTCAGCTTGGAAATCCGGCTTTCGTAATAGATCGGCACCGTGGCCTTGTCGGCGACGGCGCGCTGGATGTCGTAGATGGAAATGTAATCGCCGAAGACCGCCCGCGTGTTGGCGTCGGTCTTTTCGATGGGGGTGCCGGTGAAGCCGATGAACGACGCCCGGGGCAACGCATCGCGCATGTGCCGGGCCAGACCATCGATCAGGTCGTATTGGCTTCTATGCGCTTCGTCGGCGATGACCACGATGTTCCGGCGGTCGCTCAGAGCCGGCATTTTTTCGCCCTTCTCAGGCAGGAACTTCTGGATCGTCGTGAACACCACGCCGCCGCTCGCCACGGCTAACAATTCCCGCAGATGGTCGCGGTTCTCGGCCTGCACCGGCGTCTGGCCGAGGATGTCCGCGCAACGTTGGAATTGGCCGAATAGCTGGTCGTCGAGATCGTTGCGGTCGGTAAGCACCACCAGCGACGGGTTTTGCATCGCAGGGTGGCGGATGATGCGGGCCGCGTAGAACAGCATGGAAAAACTCTTGCCGCTGCCCTGCGTATGCCAGACCACGCCCGCGCGGCGGTCGCCCGGTTTGCCGCCGTGCATCTTGCCCGACCAAAATTGTCCGAGGTGTTCTCCGAACTCTCCCACGGCCTCCATCCCGCTGGCCCTAACGGTTTCCTCCACCGCTGCGTTCACCGCGTGGAACTGATGGTAGCCGGCGATGATCTTGTGCAACGCGCCGTTGTCAGGATCCTCCTCGAAGACGATGAAATGTTGCAGCAGGTCGAGAAACCGCTGCGGATCGAACACCCCTTGAATCAGCGTTTCCAATTCCAACGAACCGGGTGCCGCGTCACCGTCCCCGTCAATCGTGCGCCATATCTTGAACCACTCCTGGTTGGCGGTGAGCGATCCGATGCGCGACTGCAAGCCGTCGCTCACCACCAGCACCGCATTGTATTGCAGCAATGACGGGATCTCCGCCTTGTAGGTTTGGAACTGCGCGTAGGCACTCCATATCGTAGCCCCCTCGTCCGCCGCGTTCTTCAACTCGATCAGTCCCAACGGCAGGCCGTTCACGAACACCACGATGTCCGGCCGCCGGTTGTGCTGGCCTTCGATCACTGTGAACTGATTCACTACGAACCAATCGTTCGCCCCCGGCAAATCGAATTCCACCAACCATACCCGGTCGCCCGCTATGGAACCATCCGGCCGCGGATATTCCACTTCCACACCATCCCGCAGCATCCGGTGGAAGGCCCGGTTCGTCTGCACCAAGGACGGCGTCGCCACCCGCAGCACTTTCCTCAGTGCCTCCTCCCGCGCCTCATCGGGGATCGACGGGTTCAGACGATGGATCGCCTCGCGCAAGCGTTCTATCAGCACCACCGCGCCAAACGAATCCCGTTCCGCCGCCGGTTCACCGGGTGCTATCTGCGCCCCGTGCCCGACCGCGTAGCCCAGCTCCCCGAACCATTCGAGGGCAGCGTCTTCGACGTGGGATTCGTTGAGGGTGGGGTTCATGGCTCGCAGGTTAGTTCACAACCTACACAACTTGGACTTGTGCGGCCATGATATACGCAGCCCCAAGGTGATTCTCGATGAATGCTGGCGTTTGCGACATGGTCAGCATGTATACGTGGTGCAAGCTCAAAACCGCATCCTGCAACTCTTGGTTGTCCTCAAGCATCTCGACTCTCAATCCCATATCCAAGCAGGTCGCAGGTGATAAGTGACGCGTATGTGAAAGTGACAATGCGTGGTTAGTCAGTTCCTCAACTATCCGTTCAATTTTCTCCGCACGATTTTCATCCTCCGCTAGCATCCCGGTAGCCAGCCAATCGCGAACAAGGGTTTCAGACCATGACACAGCCTTTTGACACTCGCCGATAAATGCCGGCGAGTATTTGGCAATGATCGGTTGCCAAACAGGGATTTTGGCTGGATCTAACCGTATTTCATCATAAGCCCTCTGGAATTCCTCAAGAACTCCATGCGCAGGAATTCCGTTAAACTGAGGATCAACCGGTCCGAGGCTGGATTGCTTGCCCATCAAAATACTCTTACAAGCACAGGAAATCATCGTTCCACCGGACATCGCGAGTTGTGGAACGATTGCTCGGATGTCGCCATTAAACATTTGTCGCAGGTAATCGACCAAGGATTCGGTCGCTGCGGTTTCACCGCCTGGGGTATGAAGAACCAAATCTAAGCCGAGCGTCCTATCAAGTCCGTTGACGGCGTTCATGAACCCGTTTTTGTCTTCGTCGTTTATTCCGGCACCAGACACGCCTTGTTTTTGCAGCCAACCGCTGCAATAGACGATGATGTTGCGCTTCGTGTGCTGGTGGAGCTGCTTCAAATACTTTCGACGTAGCACGTCATGGGCACTGCCAAGCGCTTTCACCTCGTTGAGTAAATCGTTCCAATTAGGCATGGGCTCCTCCTTCGTTTCCTAGCTGAAAATCCGTTGTTCCAGTTAGCCAGAGTTTGGTCGGTTCCTCTTCGGACCCTTGGCTGTTCTGCGACATGGCTCGGAATCGGTCCCGTTGATTTTCCGAATCCAATTGAAGGACTGAAAACAGATTTTCAATCTCTTCCCCAGTTAGCGGTTTTACAGGTGTTCGAGGGGCGGGTTCAGGAAGTAGTGTTGGCATAGGTGTATTCAGTTGATGGTGATTGGGGAATCGTGACATCCCCGCTCAGCAGTTTCGGCAGCAGCGTGTCGCGCAGGGTGTCGAGGGTGCGGGGTTGGCGGATGGCTTTCATTCGTTTGCTGCGGCCTCCTGCAAATCTTTCAGGGTTCTGCCGTCTTTGGTCTTCCAGTCCACGCGGCCATTGGCGGCGCGTCCCTGGACGACTCCGGCGGCGGTGGATGGAGATGGAAACACATAGTCCTGGGCAAAGGCATAGCCATCGCCCGAAGGCTTCAAGACACCGTTCGAGATCAAAGCCTGGCGCAGTTCCTTGAGGAAGGCGTGGCAGGACGGCACCTCACCTTTGACAGCACCGCTACCGTTGCGGACCACGAACCCGTCGTGAGTCTCCATGCCTTCGGCCTTGATACCCTTACTCGTGATGAAGAGAAGTTTCGCGCTCTTCTGCACCGGTGCGGCGGCGGTGAACACGCTTAGGCCGAGCACCGGAAAGCAGAGCATCATCTCGGATAGGAATCCTTCGGCATCGGCTGCATCAGCTTCGGATAGCGAAGGCAAGGCAGGCGCGTTCCCGTTGTCCAATGCACAGCGCTTGGCTTTGGCCGCGAACGTAATCAGGCGTGACTCAATATACTGCACATGCGCCTTGTTCAGGTTCTCATCCTTGCTGGTGAAGGCGATGCAGCTCGTCCAGAAATCCTTCTTGGCGGCGTGTTGTTCAAGACGGGGTTTGATCGGGTCGCCCTCGCCGACATAAACGCGTGGCAAGCCGGACTCCTCGGGTGGACCGACAAGCACATAGACGCCGGTGCGAGCGAGTTCGCGGCGGCTCTTCGCTTCTCCCATCAGCGCTCGTGGTATAACGATCCCCGCGCCGCTCCAATTTGATTTCTCGATGGTGCGGAGACCGTCGGGATCGCCACCGGGAAGGAATATCTTGATCGAGTATGGTTTGTTCATCGTGCGGTAAGTGCTTCGGTTGCGGTGGTCACGCTCAACTCCCCGCTCAGCAGCATCGGCAGCAGCGTGTCGCGCAGAGTGGCGAGGGCGCGGGATTGGTTAGCGATCATTTCATTGTCTCCAGTGAGCGGAAAAGTTCAGCTCCGAGGCTTTGCAGTCGGGCCACGAGTTTGCCCACCTCGGAAGCACCGATGGAAACTTTGCGCCCGAGCAGCGACGGCGAATCTCCCGTCGCCCCCAGGTAGTCCTCATCCACGACGCCCATCTTGTGGGCCAGCAAGTGCCGCTTTTGAAAGGCGCGAAGAATATGCTTCCAGTCCGCAGGCGCCGCTGTTGCGGCAAAATCTACACTGAACTGCTCCCTCACGCGGTCACGGGCGGCCGCGATGTTCTGGAACCGAATCTCAGCCGCCTTCTCCGGTTTTGCTGCCTTTGCTGCAAAAACCCGGCACGTTTCTCGGCCAAAGCCGTCGAAGGCTGAAACGCAATCTTCCAGCGCGTTCTCAATCAAGTGCTGTGCAACTTGTGGCTCTTGCGTCTCCGCGACCGCCAAGAGTTTCTGAATAAGTTCGAGATTCTTGTTCAGAATTTGCAGCGAGTTGTGAACGGCACAATCAGGGCAGAACCCGAACACTCCATAGATTGTGTAGCGCAACGCGCATCTTTCACACACCACTTCGGTTTCCAGTTTGGGTTCGCGGTAGCGACGAATCGCTGTTGGCTGGCCGCTTACTTTCATACTGATGCCAATCCCGAATGCACCTCGTGGCCGGTGATTGAACTCCAGCGACTTCAAGTCTTTCAACAGTGCCCCAGTGACCTCACGCATCACTACGGATTTTGCATACTCAACCTGCGCTTTGGTGAAGAACTTGTCAGAACCCGCTCCGTGACCGCAATACGGACAATGGCATGGGAGGTTCTCGCCTTTGAGGCCGGTTCCCGGCTGGAGTTTGAAGTAGCCTTCGCATTCGGCCACTGGACACTCGCGGCCAATGAACCCTTCGTCGTCAGGCGGTATAGAAATGCTGAATTTCGATCCGAGATTGCGTAGATGCCTCATGTCGAAAGCTCCTTCTCAAAGTTTGCCACGCTCAATTCCCCGCTCAGCAGCTTCGGCAGCAGCGTGTCGCGCAGGGTGGCGAGGGTGCGGGATTCTTCGCCTTGTGCGGCGATACGTTGCACAAGCGGGCTGACCATTGCCTCGAACTCGGCGAGCAGTGGGTCCGGTGGAATCGGGATGCGATATGATTCCATCGAATCCCATCTCACGTATGGAATCGTCGTGCCAACCGACGCGGTTGTGGAATAGGCGACAACATCATCGCTGAAAAAATAGAGGAGCGCGAAATGTCGGAAGCAATCCTTCCTGGGTCTGAGGACGAAGGTCGTTGTGCGTGTGATGCCGTCGAAGAATGCCAAGCCGACCTTGTGGAAATACGGACGCATCGAACCGAACAGGACATCGCCTTTGCGGAAAGCAGTGATGCTGCTGTTGACGGCTGAACCGAGTTGAAACTTGGATAGGTCGATGGACTTCGATGGCATGTCTTCCAATGCAACGTAACGAGTGCTGTCCTTGGCGGGAGTGGCATCCACTCGGTCAGTGCGAAGTTGCACCAACTCGCCAAGCGTTCCGATTTGCCAGCCATGAGGAATCTCACCGAGAGGGGAGTCTTGAAAAGCGGCG
>Ga0268284_1000955_pt1 | contig 16527 bp, 8 predicted proteins | sample saktaG_14_FD_190137 | JGI IMG/M metagenome (GOLD analysis project Ga0268284, IMG submission 190137) | Saline water microbial communities from Sakinaw Lake, British Columbia, Canada - sak_2013_06_06_40m | ecosystem: Environmental > Aquatic > Non-marine Saline and Alkaline > Saline ...
TCTTCAGGCAGGATCGTTATCGCCGGGCGTTCAACCGACCAATCAGCCTGATCCCGAATGAACTTGCATTCAGTGCCATCGAATATGGCAACATAACTCTGGCCGATTACCTCAAATTTATTATCATGAATTACAATCGCCGTGTTCTCATCCACTCCGATACCCAACAATTCCGGAAATGTATTCAGGATTTCAAGTAGATCGAATTGCCGGTTGAGGGCCAGCAGGTGTTGATCTATCGCACAGTTGGTCAAGAGACCTAACCCTTCAACGTGATCCCCCATCATTATAACATTGGTTTTTGTATCTCCTCTAACGAGGTACGAACCCATGATGGAGGCTCCGGCAGAACTTCCTCCAACAACGCCACCTCTTTGAAGTAATTTTAAAATCTCATCATGCGTCCGGGTGTGCAGGTAAGCATCTGCCAGCCGCCACTGTCTTCCTCCGGTAAACCACAACCCGGTGGCCTGTGTGATTGGTTCAACAAATTGCTTGCTGTCTGCCACCTCTTTATCCCGGGTATGGATGAGTTGAATGTTATCAAATCCATATTGCCGAAATCGTTTTTCAATTCCTTCCCATTCCCCTTTTTCAAAGAGATCTTCATCACTTCCCGCGGTTGGAATAATGACAATAAATGCATCCGTTCCACCGGCTAGCTCAAGAAACCGGGAATAGATTGTACTGTCGGAAAGTGAACCACCAACAATGACCAGATGCCCGTTTTCCGTTCCTGGAGCTTGTGATGTCAACGTTGTGATATTCTTATCCTGGCTGAAACCAATAGTCAGGAGCGAAATGAAAAGGCTTGTGAAGAGACTTGTTTTCATAAACGTTTTTTATGTTATTCAGCAAATATAAAGTACAATCGGGAAATAGCACCATATGGAACAATCATTGAAATAATCCTTTGTAATTATCGCAGGGTTTTCTAACTTTGCACCCCCATTTCGCTTTCATCCCTGAAATTCGGGATTTTGGCGAACAAAGGGAGAGGTGGGTGAGTGGCTGAAACCAACAGTTTGCTAAACTGTCGTACGGGAAACTGTACCGGGGGTTCGAATCCCCCCTTCTCCGCAGGTAAATAAAGCATTAAAACGTAAACCACTGAAATACTGCACTTTCAGTGGTTTTCTTTTTTCCCGAAAACGCTAAAAAAGGCAAAAAAATGCCCTTTCGAGGTGGACTAGGAGGTGGACTAAGATAAAATTGAGCTTAGTCCACCGAATAAGGATGTTTCTCACTGATTTGCAGTACTTTGCATTTCCCTTTTTTGCTCCTGTCAACTAGTTTTGTTAACCTAAAATTACAGTTATGACACGAGTAACATTCACTTTCCTGTTTTACATCAAACGAACCAAAGTATTAACTGATGGTTCTGTCCCTATTTATGGACGAATCACAGTGAACAAACAACGAGCAGAATTCGGGCTGCAAAAGAGCATTGAAGAGAGCCAATGGCACAGTGAGAAAGGGTTTGCCATTGGATCGTCGAAAGCAGCCCGGGAATTAAACTCTTATCTCGATTTTGTCAAATCCAAAATGCTGGTAAAGAAACGCGAGATGGAGGAGGAGGGGAAGCCAATCACAGCTTTAACCCTGAGAAACTATTACCTCGGGATCGAAGATTCAGGGAAAACGATCCTTGGGATCTTCTGCGAACACAATGAGAAATGTGAAGTATTGATGAATAAGGACTTTTCTCCGGGAACAGTGGAAAGATATTCCACTTGTTACAAACACGTAGCGAGTTTTATAAAACAGCGCTTCAAAAGAGACGACCTGGCTTTATATGAAATTACGCCCATGTTTATCAGCGATTTTGAGTTCTACCTGAAAACAACCCGCAATTGTTGCCACAATACTTCCGTAAAGTATATCAAGAATTTCAAGAAGATCGTTCGGATTGCCCTGGCCAACGGTTGGATGAAAGCTGATCCTTTTATCAATATGAAATATCGTTTGGATGATGTCGATCTGGACTTCCTGAATGAAGAGGAGCTAAATGCCCTGTTGAACAAGGAATTTAATATTGAACGATTGCAGCAGGTGAAGGATACCTACCTTTTTTGCTGCTTCACCGGACTGGCGTTTATCGATGTCAAAAGCCTGGTCTACTCCGATATTGAATCGAAAGGCGACGCATTGTGGATCAAGAAGCGCCGGCAGAAAACCAAAAACTGGTGCCATATTCCATTGCTTCCTCCGGCAGTTCAACTGATTGATAAATACAGATCCCATCCAAAATGCATTAAAACCGGATGTGTGCTGCCGGTCCTAAGTAACCAGAAAATGAACGCTTACCTCAAGGAGATTGCCGACCTGACGGGTATACAAAAGAACCTTAGCACGCACACAGCCCGCCATACGTTCGCAACAACGGTCACTCTGGCTAATCAGGTATCTATCGAGGTGGTTTCAAAAATGTTAGGCCATTCCAGCATCAACATGACAAAGAAATACGCCCGTGTGGTCGATGACCTGATCCACCGGGATATGCAGAAGATTTATGGGAAGTATGGGAGGTCACTGAGGGAAACGGGGTGATGAAACAACCCCCTACTAATCCCTCACACACCTTACTGAGAAAGCATTTGCCGCACTTGAAGAATACGAAGAGACGCTGGTCGTGAAAGTTTGCTCGGATAGAACTGTATTCAACCCGTGGGCCCACACTTTCCCCGGACTGCAAATGGTCGATGTCCAAAAGAGAGATGAATTTAGTATCGTGTCATTTGCGCCATATTTGTGAAAGGATGGGTTCACAACAAATCCTTGTAAGAGCCCATTAAATCCGCCCCCCCCGGTCAATTTTAATGGTGTTCCTGCATGAGCGGGATCCTGGAAAAGTGTGATCAATGCCTGCCAATCCGTTTCTGTCGGTACATGCCATCCCGGCGGACAAAGCCCTTGTACGGTATCTGCTTCACTATATTGCATCAACTCTTCCCACTGATACAAACCACCAAAATTGGTACAGTTTGCCGTGGCTTCCTGGTAACAGTACTTCTCGGGTAAACAATTATCCATCTGATACTGGCTTGCAGTAATATGGGTGCCATTGTTTAGGTTTTGAGCCATCCAACAGGTCCCACCGAAAAGAATAGTGGAATATATTTTGTTATCTCTAACATCTGTAAAGGGGTTTCCACAAATGTGATTGGACCCCGGAAATACTTCGAGAGATTGTATCACGGAATCTGTACAATCAAAGGCGTTAGTATAATGATACTGTATATTGATCGTATTCTGACCAATTGGAACGATAGAAGGATATAGTATTCCGCCCTGAACTGCGGACCCTGAATATGTACCTCCAAGTGGCAGCCCTCCACGTAATGGATAAGGTTTCGCATCACGGGAGGTTATTGTGATGCACAAGTTCAATGTGACAATTGGCGATGGATTTACTGTCACATTTGTCCATGCCGTATCAACACATCCATGTGGTCCTGTTGCCTCCACCCAGTAGTTACCGGTCTGATAAACTACCAATGTATCGGATGCGGATCCTGTACTCCAAAGATATGTGGATCCGCCTGTGGCAGTTAAAACCGTTGTATCACCTTCGCAAATCAGGGTGTCTCCTGTGATTGAAGCCGCAACCGTATCAATCTGAATGTACATGGTGTCACTGCAGGTTAACACATTGTCCCAAACGGTAACCCAATAGGTCGTGTCCTGATGTGGCGTAACAATGATGGAAGGTGTCATCTCTCCGGTAGACCATAAAACGTTTCTTGTCATTTGTAAACTCGCGATCTCTAAAGGCGTCAGTACCCGATTGTGAAATGTCACATCATCGAGTAGTCCATCGAAAAAGATATGGGTCGGAGTTCCGCATACACTGGCTCCAAGATAAATCGGTTCCGAAAGATTCGTAAAACTCCCGACAAAGGCTGCAAATGCATCCAGCACTCCATCAATATAAATTCTTTTCTGGTTTTGATTGCCATCCTTAACAACAAGTATGTGATGCCAGATACCATCATTGATGTCCGTGACCGATGATAAAATATTTTCTCCTCCTGAAACGCCTGTATTGAATACAATTTTACCTCCATTGCCCAGACCGATACTCCAGTCTGGCATGGGCCCGCAAAGATCGCGGTCAATTATAAACATGTAACCGGCAAATGTGAATGGACAAATGGCCGTAGTATTAATCCAGAATCCAATAGAGAAGTTGTCATTAATTGCGATGGAGGATGGTAAACTGATATACTCGTTGATACCAGGAAAATCATAGGCGCTGGTATCTTTTATAAATCGGTCATTTGTCGGAACTGGTCCTGATAGTGTTCCATGATGTCCGTTCCCCGATTGATCGCTCGCATCTCCGCAAAAAGGGTAATAGGCCACAAGCCCCTGCTGCAATGACGGTAAAAAGGATTGAAGTGTACAGGTAGTTGGTCCTCCTTCCAAAACCAACGTTAGCTGAAGGGTATCCAGTGAACATAATAGCTTATCATCCGGAACAATTTCAGGATGAATAAGATCAACAAAAATGGTATCTGATGTTGAACAGGATCCATTTGTGGCTGTATACCAATACCATCCTGTCGCAGTGACGGAAATACTTTGAGTGGTTTCAGTGGTACTCCACAGATAGGAACCGGCGCTGGAACCAGCATCAAGGATCATGGTTAAGGAACAGGCGTAGTTAGTATCGGATAATGACAGATTGGGAATTGAATCAACGGTCATTATAAGTAGGTTAGAGGTGTCTGGATTGTTTGTCACACAGGGTTGATCTGAGATAATCACTAAATATACAGTGTCATTATTTGATGGGACATAACAAAATGTTGAATCATCTTCGAAAAATAGTGAAGTAATTTCTTGCTCTGAAAGGACACGATTATATATTCTGACATCATCAATGGTTCCATTAAATCTTGTACAACAACCTGAATATGATCCCCACCCTAATCCAGCTCCTATACCTGGTGCATAAGCAACACCTGGGTCAATGGAACCGGTTAACTTCAGAACTGTATTTTGATAACAGGAGAAAGTACCAAGATTCCCATTAAAAGTTAACACATAGTGCTGAAATTCATTTAAAAACGATGGTAAAAATGGATAACCTTCCTCAACAATACCACTTGTCGCTGTTCGAACTGCAATATCTAATCTATCCTGCATGGATTGGGTATTCATTATATGTCCCAAGCCGAAATATTCCCCAAAACTGATGTAGAAATTGCCATGCCAATAAGACATAGATTCTTCATCAATCCAAATGCTTATAGTGAACTGTTGTAATCCATTAATTACATTAGGAATTTCAAAATACTTGCAAGATCCGTTTGTGCCCACATTTCCTGAAACTAGTCCTGCTTTATTTGGTCGATTGAATCTGTCAACTGTATAGGAAGTGCCATGTTCAGTTCCGTTATATCCATTGCCACTCATGTCAGTGATATTACTATCTAATGGATACCAGGCAATAAGTCCTTCGTTGAGGTTTCCATTTATGTACCATTGAAAAGAGGGATTGGATCCACCGTTCTCAATCGTGGCAGTGAAACAAACCGTGTCTCCTGCACATACGGGATTAGCTGAAGCTGCAATAGTCACCTCCACAGTATCCGGTTGATTTACTGTAATTATAATGAGATTCGAGGTGTCGGGATTATTTGTAATACAGGGCTGATTTGATGTTACAAAGAGGGAAACCGTGTCTCCATTTTCCGGCACGTAGCAAAAAGATGTATCCCCGTCGGAGTATAGTTGAAGGATTTCCCCTTGACTCAATGCGCGGCTGTATATTCTGATATCGTCTATCGTCCCATCCAAAAAATAATCACCACCTAAATAATACTGCCCTATCGTGATATCAGAAGTAGTTGAGGGTAATGTGCCATTGTAATCTTCCTCTGCAAATAAAAATCCATCTTTGTACACGTTAAAACTACTTCCGTCAAATGTCATTACAAAAAAATAATAATCATCAGGTATCAAGCCAGTGTACCAAATATTTGTAGATGAATAGATACTGCAATTAATATCCCATGTTCTTTGCACACTGAACCAAGATCCGTATTTCTCAATGATATGATATGGATAGTAATATGGTGCTGATGTCTCCAGTTTAATCCAATAAGCAACTGTGATCTCCTGTGTGATATCTAATGAAGGAGCATTGGGAACAACTATATAATCATCATCTCCATCGAAGATATACGCGCTATTCTCATGCCCGTATCGATCATTTGTTAATGTAGCTCCGTAAACTGTGCCGTGATTTCCATTCCCGCTTTCATCATTGGCATTACTTGCAAAAGGATACCATGCCACAAGGCCTTCCCGCACCCCACCATTGACATTCCATTGATAAACCGGATTGGTCCCTCCATTCTCAAGTGTTGCTGTGAAACATACGGTGTCTCCTGCACAAACGGAATCTGATGAGGAAGTGATATAGACCTGAACAGTATCGGGGGTGTTAACTGTGATAATAATATAATTAGATGTGTCAGAAGTATTTATCACACATGTATCCCCTGAGTTTACTATGCAATATACTGTATCTTGATCGGTTGGTACATAACAAAATGTCGTATCCCCTTCAGAATAGATAGCATGTACCTCTTGAGGGGAGAGGGCTCGGTCGTAAAGACGAATGTCATCGATTTTACCAGGGAAAAATTCGGCGTTGCTCCCGTAATGAATGTCGCAACCGAATGTAAGGGGATGTATATCGTATGCGAGATTTCCAACTGAATTGACTTTATTGTTGACCAATGAACCATCGATATAAAGGTATCCGGTATCAACCGCCCGATCCATAACCCATGTAATGTTATGCCAGATATTTATATTAAGAGCGACATTGGAATAAATATCTTCGCCGGCTATAGTGCTCCAATAACCAGCATTGGTCATGGTATCTCCTCCTCCCCAGACTCCAGTATAGATAACATAGGAATTCTTCCACTCCGACTCCCAGGCCTTTCCAACAGGTGTCATGTTGTAATTCATGATGTAAGGATTATCCATCATGACCCATAATGAAATGGTGAAACTGCTACTGAACCGTATCAAAGGGTTATCTACCACTTCAATGTTATCGCTTGTTCCATTGAAATGATAGGCGCTTTCAGGATTTCCGAAGCGATCGGTGGTAAGTGTGGCTCCGTTTACTTTTCCATGAAGTCCGTTGCCACTTTGATCTTGTGCATTGCCATTGAAAGGATACCAGGCGACAAGTCCGTTATCAGGGTCTCCATTGATAAACCATTTAAGGGATGGGTCAGATCCTCCATTTGATATTGTTGCGGTTATACATACTGTATCCCCTTGGCAAACTGTATCACTAGATGCTGTTATGGTTACAGTTCCTGACTCAATATAATGTACGTACCAGATATCTTTATCCCCGCTACCACATGAATTTGTCCACCCGGTAAAAGCAAATGTTTCATTCCCCAGATCGATAATACTGTTGCTTTTATCCGATAGCGCTCCTCCAAATACATAGCTGGTATCCAGCAATCCCATGGCATCCGTGAAAAGAACCCATGCCTGGTTGTTTCCATTAGTCAATGTAGTTTGACCAGAAACCAGAAATCCTCCTGATGGAAGAACTCTAACATCCATTCCTTCATCATAACCATTCCCTCCGTAAAATCGCTCCCAAATTAATTCACCTGTTGCACTAATTTTAAATAACCAAAGATTAAAACCGGAAGAGGGATCATAATTGCGCCCAGTGATTATGTATTCTCCGGTAGGTAATTCTTCAATCGCATTGGCCCATTCCCAGTTACAATCTGAGCAATACGCATTTCCACCGGTGGTGTCTCCGAATACTTTATTCCATTCCATTGTGCCCAGTGAATCCGTTTTGATAATCCAGGCTACCGGTGAAGCCGACCATAATCCGGTTCTGCCGGCAATGATAAATCCTCCATCTGAAGTTAGTTTGACATCATTCCCGGTGTCATCAAATGATCTGGAATAATATTTTTTCCAAAGTTGTGTTCCGTTTGTATCAAACTTGACAAGGATAACATCCAACCAGGGATCGGTATCCGTGGAGGATCCTGTGACAACATATTTACCATCCTGCGAAAAACAGATTCCCCATGAATAGGTCAGGTCTGCTCCCCCATTTGTAATCGACCAAATTGGATCTCCATTTCTTGTTGCTTTCAGGAGGTAAAGTTTCTCCCTTGTTGCGCCACAGTTTTTACAATGCCCGGTAACTACCAATGATGAATCCTCTCCCTGGATCATATCGTTGAACCAATCCAGGTCCGAATTTGCATCGTAGGTATTCACCCAAAGGACTTGTCCATGAGGTGTCACCTTCATCAGGCAGGCATTGGTAGTGCTTTCATTGTAATCGCCATTTACAACCCCTGCTATGATAAAGTTGCCGTCTGAGGTTTGAATGATCTTATTCCCGTAATCAGGTTCCGGAGTTCCATAAATTAGTTCGTAAACCTGGGAAAAAGCTGAATTTACTGTCATGCAAATGAGGGCCAAACACAACAGCGTACTGGAGAGCCGCTTCATAGGGTCAATATAGGGTCAATTAGCGAAGTTAATATAAAAAAATGCTATATTCATGAATTAATTGTTGGTAGATTCTCCGCTGTCATTGCCTATCTGAATCCAAGTCAATGGGATTTCTTGTCCGAAAATTCGTTTTCTTACTGTATAAGTCATAATACTGTCAGTCTTTAATATGTTCCGTTTGAAATAAAAAATTATCCTTGATTAATCAGTAGAGACTAGACGAAAACCAATATTGCTCCCACGTGCAGCTGGTGGATAATAAGCACGGAATGCTGTTCGGCAATAAGAAGCTTCGTCGACAAAACTACCACCACGGCACACGCGTGGAAATCCTGAAGTAAAACCTGTGGGATTCGTTTGTGCTTTTCGATAATAACCCCCGTAATAATCATTACACCACTCCCAAACGTTTCCTTGCATATCATATAATCCCCATGCATTTGCAGCAAAACTTCCTACAGGCATAGTCTTTCCCCTATATTGCCCTTGACTGCAATCGTTATAAGGAAAATTACCGTTATAATTAGCTTGGTCAGTGTGTAGGCAGTCCCCGGTATTAAAAGGAGTGGTGGTGCTCGCCCGTGCAGCATACTCCCATTCCGCCTCTGTTAGCAAGCGACACCCAATCCAATCGGCAAAGGCTTTGGCATCGTTCCAACTAACATGAATAACTGGATAGTTGTATTCTGATACTGCTCGTACGACTCCTTTGGAATCGCATCTCCAATTCAGATATTCTTTGACCTCCCATGCTGAACCTGTCCATATCATACTTCCCTTAAAACCTATTCCTTTTTCGGCATCTGTTATGTAACCGGTTGCCCAAACAAATTTTTTAAACTGTTCCACGGTTATTTCGTATTTGCTCATTTTAAAAGCACTCAATGTGACCTGATGTTGAATCTCATCTTTCACCCTATTTAGTTCTGTTTTAGGACTGCCCATTGTGAAGGTTCCAGCCGGTATTTCGACCCATTCGATGATGGGTTTTTGAGCAAACGTAATCGTCGAAACAATCATGAGAAAGCAAATTGTTTGCAAGTTTCTATGAGTATGATTTATTCTTTTCATAATAATGAATACATATATATTATTGCTTTTTTTATAAACTTCTTGGAATTTCCTTCCTCCCATTACTTTGTTATACCTAATTTCTTAGATGTCCAATGATTCCAAAAGAAATAGTATTACTATAAACTTTCATATCCGGATAGATACTTATCAAACCATAGTGATCTCGAATATCTATACTAAGCAATCCGCGTAAAAATGAAAATCCAATTCCTGCAACAATTTCAGGGAATAATATTCTGTGACGAGGGGAACTGTTAAAAAGAACATCAAGCTTAATCCCAGTAATAATATATGGAGTTATTTCTGGGCTTAAAATATTATACTTTAGATACCATCCATTATATAATCCCCAAATTCTTTCCTTCTTATTTGCTTGTTTTGTACCAAGTACGCATCCACCTATTTCTGTCATAAGAACAAAATGTTCTTTTTCGCCCAAAGGAATATAAAGTTGGGTTGCAAGATTTTCAATAAAGTTAAATGAGAGCAGATAACGGGTTTCTGAAATATCTTTTCCGCTGAATTTTCCGATTGGAAAATCCATCCGCAGAGCAAATTGAGAAAAAGAGTTCATTGCTATAAATAGTAGACATAATAAACAAGCAAGACGAATCTTTTTCATAGAAAAGTATCTTAATCTGTGTACATTCACTATTATTAAAATAGCTGAGATTTTTTTCATCTTTTATTCGTTTTCATAAAAACGTTGTTACGGACTTGTTCAAGACATGAAAAAAATTGCATATAACTCTTGAGATTTTTTATTGATAATGGATTCAGCAAATCATTTACAAGGAACATCAACTTATCATTAAAAAAGGAATGAGTCAGCCGATGTTTTTTTATAATTTCCTTTTGTACTATGGTTTAACCGAATGATTCATATTCAGCCGGCAATATCCTATTTTTTCATCGAAAAACACGTCACTCCATTTATATTTACAAGCAACAACCGGTCATTTTCCTCAATCAATCCCATGGTCTCCTGGCTGTTCTCAGGATGATAGATTGTTTTCGTATCTTCTGTGGTTATATCAGTAATGAATAGTTTTCCGTCTGCGGATGAAATGATTCTGTTTCCGATAATTTTTGAAAGAAGATAAGGTTGTTCGCTGACTCCCGGGATCTGGATCTCCTTTTTCTCTGAATCATTTGTATTCGCATCCATAATTGAAAGATAGGCATTGCCGTTTTTCTGATCCAGATATGTACAAACCAGGTTGTTCCCTTCTACAATGTTTGTCACAAACATGTCATGCAGCATATCAGGAACTGGAATAAAATCTAAATATTCGATCTTTTCATAATAGCCTGAAGAAAACAGTTGCATAAATGCTGCACCTCCAAGGATATTGCCTGCGATGCTTCCTAAAACTTTTCCGATGCTTCTCCCTACGTTCTGATAATAATATACCCCTTTCACAAAGCATTTTTTACCATTACTTTTTGTGAATGCATTCCATCCTACTGAATAATAGTCATCGGCTTGTGAAGAAAAAAAGGTGATAATGGTATCGTTCATTTGGTATGCATTTTCCATTGGACCAAATTTCTTCCAAACTTTTTTCCATTTAGTAAGATCGGCTAGTTCGTAAGAATTATCAGATAGGATAATGTACTGATTTTGGCTGTTTTTTACCTTTTCTATATCTGTAAGGAGGGCTTTACTCGTACCGAAACTTGAATTGTATTTCCCCATAAATCTACCATCCTTTACATTATAGAAACACAGGTCGTTGGAGACATTGCTGGTCTGTGGATTTTCTTTATAGTTTTCTGATAGAACGATATAATTATCGATGACCTTAATCATGAAAGCGTTTTTATCTTTGAGCGGTAATGCTTTCATTAATGCATTGCTCTGTAAGGAATAAAAATTTAATTGTGTGGTTTTATATGAGTTTTTATCGTATACAGCTTTCCAGTTTTTTGTTGTACTGGTCAGATAAATTAAATTTCCATTTTGATAATAGATTGGTGGCCTGTAAACCAACGCTGTTGACGTCATCGTTTTAATTGGCTTTCCTGTATTCAAATCCAATATTGTCAAACTACTTTCCCCTGGTTTTCCACTTTTATATGACGTAAAAAATCCATATGATTCTGAAAAATCACAAACACTGTTTAAGCGCATGGCGTTCAAAGAAAATCTCCATAATTCTGTACCATTTGCTGCATCAATGGCATATATCGCGTTAATGGAAGACAAAATGCATAAATTGCTATATGTGTGATAATTTAATATGATTTCATCGTTGGCTAATGAATACTTCCAGTCCATGTTAACAAGGATGGGCTGTTCAATAATATGCTCTTGTGATAGGCACAGTTGACTGAATATGAAACATATACATGTGTAAAATAATTTCTTCATGATGTTTTTATTTATTTTATATGACCGTTTGCAATATGGATTACCTGACTTATAAAACTATGGAATGAAACTGGTCAGAAGATTGGTATCTGATAATCCACTGAATTGAACCAACAACAATATGATCTCATCCAACCGATGTACTTCGAAGGTTGGATGAATAGTGAGGGAAGGAAGATGGATTAGTGGACTTATTTCGTCAACGATTGTTCATCAGGTTATGTTAATCGTTGAACCGACAGATCCTTTCAGCGAATCTTTTACGGTATGTATTCCCCAATGGGACAGAATGTTTTCCGGTCAGGGTGATGATGCCTTCGTGATCAAAGGACTTTACATGGTGCAGATTTACAAGGTAGGAATTATGCACTCGCTGAAAACCTTTCTCCGCTAGCAAATCATCATATACCTTGAGGTTTTTGGAACTGGTGATCCGGCGGTCGTCAGTCAAATGAAAATGGGTACAGTAACTGTCGGCTTCGCAGTATAAAATATCTTGAAGATCAATGACGGTAAATCCTTTTTTATCCGGGATCACAATGTTGCTGATTTCATGTTCGCGACTGCTTACATATTTTATTAACTCTTCCAGATTCCGGCTCTGTATCTCTTTCTCTTTTTCCTGTCTCACTTTCTCAACGGCTTCTTTGAGCTGTAAAATATCAACCGGCTTTAGTAAGTAATCGCTGGCAAAGAAGCGGAAAGCCCTTACGGCGTAATCCGAGTGGGCGGTGACGAAGATGATTTTGAATGATACTCGATCTAAATTCCTGAGCAGGTCAAATCCATTCCCATTGGGCATCTCTACGTCCAGGAACAGTAAATCGGGCTGCAATAAATGGATCGCTTCCAGTCCGGTCTTCATGGAGTCGGCTTCTCCAACAACCTGAATAACCGGACAATAATCTCTTAGATAATTCTTTAATGTTTCTCTTGAAGGGAATTCATCGTCAATGATGATGGTCCGTATCATGTTGATGGTGTTTTTATTGGTATCTCAATGGTAACACGGGTTCCTGCTTCTTCTTTTCCAGGATAAAGATCCTCCACAGTGATTCCCAAATTCAGTCTCCTGATGTCATTGATCATCTCTAATCGCTCTTTGATAATAGCCATCCCCCTGGACCGATGTTTCCGTTGTTCATCTGATTTCCGCTCTACTGAGGCTTTACGACCAATTCCGTCATCAGTAATTGTGCAGATGATATGATCTGATGAACCGGGTTTGTACTCAATGTTGATATGCCCTTTTCTCCCTTCTAAACACCGTACTCCATGCCAGATGGCGTTCTCTATAAATGGCTGAATCATCGTTGGAGCGATCTCAATTTCAGCCGGATCAATTTGTTCGTCCACTTCAATATTGTAATCAAATTTATCGCCAAACCTTAAATGTTCCAGTTTGCAGTAATCTTCAATCGCTTCCAGCTCTTTTTCCATGGAGATGTACTCTGTTGAAGAGTTTGTAAGAATGGCTCGCATCAGGCGCGAAAATCCTGTGATATATTGATTTGCCGACAACTGATCATGGGTGGAGATAAAGTAGTTGATGGAGTTCAATGAGTTAAATAGAAAATGAGGATTTAGCTGATTTCTTAATGAATCTAGTCGAAACTGTATCGTTTTGTGTTGTTCTTTTAGTTTTATTTGCCTTCGCCACATCCAAAATAAGATACCAATTACCAATATGATCAGGCTGATTATGCTAATCTGAAACCACACTTTCTGGTACAAGTAGGAAGGAATCTGAAACTTGAGATTCTTACTGTTTGTCCAGTTCCCATTGATATCAGTGGCTTGAAGCTCAAAAGTATAATCCCCTGGTTTCAGTCCCGTAAAACGGATATACCGGTGACGGCTATCAGTAACGATCCATTGTGGTGAAATCTCCGATATTCGATATCGGTATAGGATTTTCTCTGCATTGCGAAAATCGATGCATGCAAAAGAAATTGCAAGGTGTTTTGTCCCTTTTGGGAAAAGTACCCGTTTTCTTTCATAAATATCGGAAATTGTAACGATAGAATCCCCGGCGGCAGTCAAACTGGTCAGTAATAGTGGCAATTTGCTAGTCAATGAATTGGCTCCAAGAACGCTGTCAGGGTAAAACGTAATAATTCCTCCCATCCCTCCGAAAATCATTTCTCCTTCCGGTGTCTGATAGGCTGCATCTGCATTGAATTCCTCTATGGTCAAACCATCTTCTATTCCAAAATTTCTAAACCTGTATGTTGTTGTATTAAACATTGAGATTCCTTTATTGGTGCTGATCCATAAATTACCCTGATGATCTTTGAGCATCTCATAGAGGTAGTTATTTGATAATCCATCCTTCGTGCCAAAAACTTTTATCGTTCGGTTTTCCTTATTAAACCGCGCTACGCCTCCACCCATCATAGCTAACCAGAGGGTAGCTGAATCTCCTTCAACAATCGATTCAATATTGTAGTTACCATGACTAATCACAAGTTTTTCTATATGGGTCAAGCCTTTTCCGAATTTGTAGAGAGTATCGGTTGCTCCAATCCAGATTATCGAGTCTCTGTCCTGAAAGATGCAAAATAATTGACCTGTCGAAGGAAAGGTTGTAACTATTTTATGGTCGTTCAGGCTAAAATAGATGAGGGTATTCTTTCCACCAATGATGACATGTTGCTGGTCAGTCTGATATATTAACCTGAAACTTGATTGATCAGAAAGTGGATAATCAGAAAGGATATGATCTGGATCGATAGTGCGATGTTCTATTGGAGTCTCACTTGGATCATACCAATAACAGTAGTTGAATAAATATCCTGCCCAGATTTTCTTGTCGACCATGACGAGAGTCCGAAGATGATTGCCATTTTTTAAATAGTTTTGTGCACTGTAATAATACCGATTGGTGCTGCCATCTGGAGAAATCCGTAACAAGTATGGCTTCCCCCTGATGCCAGCCCATAGGATTCCCCGGGAATCTTTAATCAAACCAAAAATAGCTGTTTTAGTGCCAGTTTCATCTCCAGGAATGAGGATGTGCTTAAATTGTCCTTGAGTAAATAATACTTTAACCAATCCGATTCCTTCCGCATTTTTTGCTTGTCCGCCGAACCAGAAAACATTGTGATCGAAAAAATTGCCCTTTTCGAAATGGAACGAGGGACTAGTAATAGTAAATACAGAGTCAACGTCGGGGTAATAAATATAAGCTCCCAGATCCATTTCAGACCACGTGACAGGTTGTTTGAATCGTTTCGTGCCAATGAGATTATGTTCCCTGGTTTTTATAAACGCGGATTGTTTTCTGTCAAATCGAAATAACCCCTCATTGGAAGCTATCCAAATTTCACCGTCTACATCCTTAAATAGGTTGGCCTGGAATTCGAAATTTCCTTCATTCGATGTGGGCGGCTTATGAAAAATATCCTGAATCTTATAACTTCCTGGAAATATTGTCGAATCAATAAAACCGGTATAAAGGGAACCAGACTCATCTATTAACCAGAAGTTATTCTCTTCATCAAAAATCAGATCACAACATCGCATCATCTCCAACCTTGTAGGTTGAGACTCTGATGCAGGATGGTGAAACTGAATGAACTTCCCGGTAGGTGCATCAAATTTATCAAAACCGGCGTCGCCAATAATCCATAGGGTTGAATCCCTGTCCAGGTTTATACCAAAAATTTTCTTCGACCTAATTTGATCTGTAGTCCCGAGTGCATAATGTTTAAATGATTCGTTCGATCGATTGAATCTGCAGATCGCACCAGGACCGAAAACCCAAATGGAATTGTTTTTATCAACCAGCACTTTGAGTAAATTGAAGGAGGGGATCGATGTCGTGTCATTTGGATCATGGTAATAATTTCGGAATTCGTACCCGTCAAACCTCGAAAGACCATCAAATGTAGCAATCCACAGAAAACCGCAGGTGTCTTTTGTGATGTATTTAACCTGATTATTTGGGAGTCCGTGTTCTGTTGTATATCGCTTGAGGGTATAGCTGATCTTTTGTCCGGATGTGATTGGACTCAGAAGCGAACAGATACATCCGATGAACAGGAAAAGGGATACTTTCCAACCTCTGTTTTTTGCTGAGATCATCAGCCTCACATTACTTGTTTGTATATGTAAAGGTAGGGTTTATTGGTTTAAATTTTACGCCTGTTAAGTAAAGATGGATTGTTAACCAATCATTGGTTCTTTTGCACTAATAAAACTACGCAAATGCAATGTCCGGTTTGTGGAGTGACCTCCTCGTTAAATAATTTCCTCTATGTTGGTTGTGGAAAACGGATTTGTAGTCAATGTCATGCTATCTTAAAAGTTGGCTATATCTGTCCTGTCTGTGATTCAATAACCAAAATCTCTCCTGAAGATCCACATACAGGGACCATTGTGAATCGGGTTATTTTTAAGATTAGAAATTACTTTCGAACATGTTTAACTTGCGAAAATTGTGGATACCGCGCCTCTTACCGCCTTTTTCCAAGAATTCTTTATCAAAAGGAGAAGTATTCGGTGATAGAATAAGTGCTCTTAAAAAACCACTTTCTCCCAATCGA